>RRZU013061404.1_pt1 | contig 29528 bp, 26 predicted proteins | sample 2165561 | NCBI WGS metagenome assembly RRZU01 (sample SAMN10456909, study PRJNA506462) | wastewater metagenome | isolation source: wastewater sludge | place: USA: Moscow, Idaho | reverse complement strand
CTTTTTGGGCTTGCGCAACCTCACCATTATCGAAATGGCGCAAAACTTTATCGCCCAAACCACCGGCGAAAAAGTGGACGTGAGCCAGATTCCGCTTGATGATGCGGCCGCCTACAAAATTTTTTCCACCGCCAACACCACCGCCGTGTTTCAATTTGAATCCACCGGCATGAAAAAAATGCTGCAAAAGGCCAAGCCCACGCAGTTTGAAGAGATTATCGCCTTTGTGTCGCTCTACCGCCCAGGGCCGATGGATTTGATCCCCGATTTTATCGACCGCATGCACGGCGCGCGCTTTGAATACCTGCACCCGCTTTTGAGCGACGTGCTCGCACCCACTTACGGCATTATGGTGTATCAGGAGCAGGTAATGCAGGCGGCTCAGGTCATCGGCGGCTACTCGCTCGGTGGTGCCGATTTGTTGCGCCGCGCCATGAGTAAGAAAAAAGTGGAAGAAATGGTGCAGCAACGCGCCACTTTTGTGGCCGGTGCGGCTGAAAAAGGCATCAGCAAAGCCAAAGCCGATGAAATTTTCGACTACATGGAGAAATTCGCCGGCTATGGTTTCAACAAATCGCATGCCGCCGCCTATGCGTTGGTGGCCTATCAAACCGCTTGGCTCAAAGCACATTATCCGGCCGAATTCATGGCCGCCACCATGTCGAGCGAGCTGGACAATACCGATCAGCTCAAGCTCTTTTATGATGATGCGGTGGCCAACGGCATCGAGTTTTTGCCACCCGACATCAATGAATCGGTCTACCGTTTTATTCCCTGCGGCAACAAACAAATCCGCTACGCCCTGGGCGCAGTAAAAGGCACAGGTGAAGGCGCTGTGGAAGCCATTATCGAAGCGCGCAACAACGGCGGCGCGTTTACCGGCCTGCTCGATTTTTGCGAACGCGTGGGCAAGGCGCATATCAATAAACGCACGGTAGAATCGCTGATTCGCGCCGGCGCATTTGATTGCCTCAACCCCAACCGCGCCATGCTGATTGCCAACATTGAGCTGGCCATGGGCCATGCCGAACAAAAAGCGGCCAATGCCAACCAAGGCGGCCTGTTTGACTTTGTGGAAGATGCCATCGAGCCGGTGCAGCTCGAAGACACCGCGCCGTGGGGCGAATCACTGAAACTGTCTGAAGAAAAACAGGTATTGGGTTTTTATTTTTCCGGCCACCCCTTTGGCCCTTATGCCGGCGAAGTGCGCCAGTTTGCACCCGTGCGCCTCAGCAAGCTCAAGCCGCAAGACCATGTGCGCGTGGCCGGCTTTGCCACCGCCATCCGCACCATGTTGGGCAAACGCGGCAAAATTGCCTTTATCACGCTGGAAGACAACGGTGGCCGCACCGAAGTGATGGTGAGTGGCGAGGCGCTCGAAGAATGCGCCAGCTACCTGAAAGCCGACCAAGTGCTGATTGCCGAATGCAAAATCAGCCGCGACGACTACAACGGCGGTGACGCCCTGCGCATCATGGCCAATCATGTGATGACCTTGCAAACCGCCCGCGAACGCTACGCCCGCAGCCTCAGCCTGATGTTGCGCCCCGAACATGACATCCGCCAGCTCGCGCGCCTGCTCGAATCTTATCAACAGGCTGGTGAAAGCCGCATTCCGCTCAAATTGAGTTACCAAAACAGCGATGCGGCGGGTGAACTGAAAGTGGCCGGGAAATGGAGCATCGTGCCTAAAGCCTCGCTGTTTGCCAGCCTCGAAACCCTGCTTGGTGAGCGGCTGGTGCGCGTAGACTGGTAAGCTTGGCAAAGGTTTTGTGTTGTGGTTTTTAGCCGGATGGGGTGATACAAAAAGAGGGCTGCCTGAATGTTTCAGGTAGCCCTCTTTTTGTATGTAGTAGAGCAAGATTTAGCGTTTGCCGGCAAATCCTACTTCGGCTTCGGTAAGGTCTTCGCTGCTGCCCAAGTTGGCAAAGCCGGCGATTTCTTTTGCTCCGGGGCCGAAAAAGCCAAGGCTGTAATCGCCGTGGGCAAAATTTTCGGCGCTGGCTTGGCCGCTGATGCCGCGGAGGTTGCGGTTTTGGTCTATATCGGTGCGGATAGGGGCGGATTTCAGCTCAATACGGCCGGTTTCCTTGAGGCCGGTGATGCTGCCCGCGCCGCGCCGGCTCCAGAAATCCACGGTGTAGCTCAGTTTGCCGTTGTTTTCTTTGCCGTTAAAGGCTTGGCCTTCATAGGTGTAGGTGCCGGTTCTGGGCATATCGATCGCGCGGGTATAGGTGCCGCCGGCAGTGATAATGCTGAAGTCATCCAGCGGCGTATTGCCGAATGTTTCGTTGTCCCATTGTGACAGCTCGCCCCAAACATAAGAATAATCTTGGCGATAGAGGCGTATTTTTCCTTTGCTTTCAAATGTGTAACCGTCTTGATAGGTTTGGCTGGAAGAGTAAGGCAGTTCGTTAAAGCCCTGTTTCATGCCTTTAACCGACAGGGTATCGCCTTCTTGATAGGTTTTGCCGCCGATAACGATTTTGTAAACGGTTTGGATGGGGTTGCCGTTGGCGTCTTCTTCTGCGATTGAAGGAATGAGGATGCCGGTGTTGTCGAGGGCGGGCGTGGCTTTGATGTCGATCGATTTGCCGCCGCCACTACCACCGCCACAGGCAGTTAATAATGTGAGGGCGCTTAGTGCGCAAAGTGTGAGCAGTTTCATAAAGTTTCCTGTAAGAGAGCTGTAAAGCACGGTGTTAATTTACCGAATTTTTCTATTTTTTACCATTTGTGATGATACGGAAAACAAGTGGAAATGGCAAGAAAGGCTACCTGAAAATTTTACAGGTAGCCTTTTTGAAGTTGGTGGGTTTTAAAATTCTTCCGTATCGATTTCGCTCTGGGTGGCGGCGGGATAGCGTGCACCGACAACGGTTTGTTGGTTGATTAATGCTCCGGCACGGCTGAGGATGTCGGCAGGGATATTCAGGCTGGTGGCGCGGTTGTTTTCGGCCAGATGGGCGGTGCGGGTGGTGCCGGGAATCGGGATAATATGTTCATCTTGGGCGAGTAGCCAGGCCAGAGCCAGTTGGGCGGGCGTGCAGCCGGCTTCGCTGGCGAGGGTTTTGAACGCGGCCAACAGGCGCAGGTTTTTCGGGTAGTTTTCCGCCGAAAAACGCGGCATGGCGCGGCGGATGTCGTTCTCGGCGAGGTCGGCTGTATGAGCCAGGCCGTTGGCGAGGAAGCCGCGGCCAAGGGGGCTGAAGGCGACAAAGGCGGCGCCGATGCTGCGGCAGGCGGCCAGCGTGCCCAGCTCAGGGTTGCGCGTCCACAACGAATATTCGTTTTGCACGGCGGCGACGGGGTGTATTTCGTGGGCTTGTTTCAGGGTGGCGGCGGAGACTTCGGAAAGGCCGATGTGGCGGATTTTGCCGACTTCAACCAAACGAGCAAGCGCGCCCATGCTGTCTGCTATGGGCACGTTTTTGTCCCAGCGGTGCAGGTAGTAGAGGTCGATAACATCGGTTTGCAGGCGTTGCAGCGATTCATCGGCCTGCCGCCGCAGGGTTTCGGGGCGGCCGTCGATAACGCGTTTGCCGTTTACGCCGGCCATGCCGCATTTGCTGGCGAGGAATATGTGTTGTCGGTGCGGCTTGAGGGTTTGGCCAACCAGGGTTTCGTTGCTGCCAAAGCCGTAGAGGGTGGCGGTATCGAAGTGATTAACGCCCAGGTCGATGGCTTCAAGCAGCAGTTTGGCGCCGTCGGCCGCGCCGGGTGGATGGCCGTAGGCATGGCTGAGGTTCATGCAGCCGAGGCCGATGGGGTTGACGGGGAGGCCGGCTAGGGTGCGGGTGGTGGTCATGGCAGGTTCCTTTCAGGTAGCCTGAGGTCTTTGCCAAACCCCTATCTGCGGCGCCTTTCTGCGTTGTGCGCTGCTCGTTTGTTTGCCTATCGATATGATATGTCTGTGCTTACTGCGCTGTTAAGCCTTGAACTGCATTCACATCTAAGGGTTTGGCAAAAGTCTCAGCCTTTGTAGTGGCTTGTTTTAAGTTTAACTGGCGAAACAGGCTACCTGAATGGTTTCAGGTAGCCTGTTTGCATGGCACGGCGGCTCAGGCTTCGAGCTGTTTTTCCAGTTCACCCAGCACGCGGTAGCATTCGATGACGCTTTCAACGCTGGAATTGGGCTGGCGGCCTTCGCGGATGGCGGCGAAGAATTCGCGATCTTGCAGCTCGATGCCGTTCATGGAAACGGCCACGTTGCTCACGTCAATCGGTTCTTCTTTGCCGTTCACTAAGTCGTCATAGCGGGCGATATAGGTGCCGTTGTCGCAAATATAGCGAAAGAAGGTGCCTAAGGGGCCGTCGTTATTAAATGAGAGCGAGAGGGTGCAAATGGCGCCGCTTTCGGTTTTCAATTGAATCGACATGTCCATGGCGATGCCGAGCACCGGATGGATGGGGCCTTGAATGGCGTTGGCTTGCACCACTTTGCTGCCGGTTTGGTATTGAAACAGGTCGACGGTGTGGGCGGCGTGGTGCCAAAGCAGGTGGTCTGTCCATGAGCGCGCTTCGCCGAGTGCGTTGGTGTTGGTGCGGCGGAAGAAATAGGTTTGTACATCCATTTGCTGGATATTCAGCTCACCTGCGCTGATTTTGTTGTGCACCCATTGATGGCTGGGGTTGAAGCGGCGGGTGTGGCCAACCATGGCCACCAGGCCTTTTTCTTTTTGTACGGCCAGCACTTCTTGCGCGTCTTTCCATGAATCGGCCAGCGGGATTTCCACTTGTACGTGTTTGCCGGCTTTGAGGCAGGCCAGCGTTTGGGCGGCGTGCATTTGGGTGGGGGTGCATAAAATCACGGCGTCGATTTCGGGTAGGGCGAGCACGTCGTTAAGCTCGGTGGAAACGAAGGGGATGCCGTATTTGTCGGCTACTTGTTGGGTTTTTTCCAAATCGCGGCTGACGATGGCGGCCACTTCTACGCCGTCGATGTTTTGGATGCCGTCGAGGTGTTTGATGCCGAAGGCGCCGGCACCGGCCAGCGCTACTTTAATCGTTTGCATTAAGGGTTCCTTTGTTTGCGTTTGAAAGGGGATGAGGCTACCTGAAAATCAGTCTTGGCTTGGTTTTCAGGCAATTTGGATGTTTGCTGCACGGGGTTTACGGTTTTTTCGGCGCTTCCAAAATCAGGTGGCCGACGGCGGTGTTGGAGGCGGGCACATGGTAGAAGCGGTGTTTGACTTCGGGCACTTCGCCTTCTTCGCACATGGCGGCGCGAGCCACCAGCCACATCACCAGTTCAATGCCTTCCGAGCCGGCTTCGCGCACATATTCGATATGTGGTTTGATGGCGAGGTTTTTCGGGTCGGCAATCAGCTCGTCTAGAAACTGCGCGTCCCATTCTTTATTAATCAGGCCGGCGCGCGGGCCTTGCAATTGATGGCTCATGCCGCCGGTGCCCCAGATGTGCACGTTGAGGTTTTCATCGTAGCTTTCTACGGCTTTTTTGATGGCGCGTCCCAAGTCGTAGCAGCGTTGGCCGCTCGGCACCGGATATTGCACCACGTTGACATGCAGCGGAATCACTTTCACCGGCCATTTGTCGCATTTGCCGAACATCAGGCTCATCGGCACGGTGAGGCCGTGGTCGACTTGCATTTCGTAACACAAGGTTAAATCGAAGCCCTGTTCGATTACGGAATGTGCCAAGTGCGAGGCGAATGCTTGGTCGCCTTCTACCGGCGGCACCGGCCGCGGTCCCCAGCCTTCGTCGCTGGGCTGGAATTCGTGGTTCATGCCCAGCGCAAACGTGGGAATCAGGCTGAAATCGAAGTTGTTGGTGTGGTCGTTGTAGACCAGAATCACCACGTCGGGTTGGTTGTCTTGCTGCCATTGTTTGGAATATTCGTAGCCGGCAAATACGGGCTGCCAATAAGGTTCTGCGGTTTTATTCAAGTCCCAGGCCACGCCCACGGCGGGAATGTGTGAAGTGTAAACGCTTGCGGTGATTTTTGCCATGTTGTTGTCCTTATTGCTTTTCTTGTTCGTGTTGGTAACGGTTTCCTTCGATGTTGCGGCCGCCGTTAATCATCATGTCGCGGTATTCCTGCTCGCTCATGCCGGTCATGCTGCCGGCCATTTGCTGGAAGGTGAGGCCGTCGGTGGCACCAATTTTGGCCAGTACATAAATATTACCGCCCAGTGCCATGCAGCGGTTGAGGTCGCGGCTCATCACCGCCTGCTTTTGCTCCTCGCTCATCGGCCATTCGTCGAGATAGGCGCGCTCGTCGGCCTTAAAGCGTTCTCGGTTTTCCGCTTTCATCAGCGACATGCAAAACTGGTTGAGGTGATAGCCTTTGCTGGCTTGTTCGGAATCGAAAATGGTGGTGCCGGGTATGTCTTTATAGGGTTTCTCTATGGCCATGCGGTGGCTCCTTTGTAAGGGTTAAGGTGTTTCAGGTAGCCTTGCCCTTGTCCTCGCGGGGCTACCTGAAAGCGCTATCAGGCTTCTTCCGGCCAATACAGGCGCATCGGATTGTGCACCAAAAGTTGCTGCCGTTCGGCTTCGCTGGGGGCGATTTGGGCAAGATAATCCACCAGCAAACCGTCGTCGGGCATGTGGTCTTTCAGGTTGGGGTGCGGCCAGTCGGTGCCGAACAGCACGCGATCGGGAAATTCCTGCATCAGGCGGCGGGCAAACGGCACCACATCGGTGTAGGCGTGTTGTTCGCCGTTGAGCGCTTTGGGGCCGGTAACGCTCAGGCGCTCGGGGCAGGAAAGCTTGCTCCAGAAGTTAGGGTGTTCGCGCATCAGTTTGACAAATAAATCAAATTCCGGTCCGTCGGCGGGCTGAGTTACATCGGGACGACCCATGTGGTCAACCACGACCGTGGTGGGTAGGCTGGTGAAAAAATCGTAATATTCAGCCAAATCGGCGGCTTCGAAATAAATCACAATGTGCCAGCCCAGCGGCTTGATTTTTTCGGCGATGCTCATTAAGGCTTCGGTGGGCGCGGTGTCGACCAGCCGTTTCACAAAATTGAAGCGCACGCCGCGCACGCCGGCTTCATGCAGTGCCTGCAATTGGGCTTGGCTTACGTCGGGTTTAACCGTCGCCACGCCGCGTGCTTTGTTGCCGGCGCTTTGCAGGGCATCAACCAGGGCGCGGTTGTCGGCACCGTGGCAGGTGGCTTGCACAATCACGTTGCGTTCGAAGCCGAGCAAGTCGCGCAGAGCGAATAGTTGTGCTTTACCGGCATCGCATGGCGTATATTTGCGCTCGGGTGCGTAGGGGAAAACATCTCCGGGGCCGAATACGTGGCAATGGGCGTCTACCGCGCCGGCGGGCAATCGCAGCTTGGGTTTGGATGGATGGGGGTGAAAGTCCAACCAACCGGGGGTTTTTTCGAATTTCATGCGGGTTCCTTGGGGTGTGGATGTCCCCGTTTGTTTTCAGGTAGCCTGAGTGCGTTTAGTCGATGTATTTCAAACCGGCTTTTTCCAGCGGTTCGCGCATATTGTATAAATCCAGGCCGAGCACGCCATTGGCGAATTTTTCGCGTTTTTCGCCTTCGAAGCTTTCGCGCTTTTCCGCCGCATCGGCGACTTGTTGCGCCAGGTGTGCGGGCACCACCACCACGCCGTCAATATCGGCGATAACCACGTCGCCCGGGTTTACCAGCGCACCGGCGCACACCACCGGCACGTTTACCGAGCCTAATGTGGCTTTGATGGTGCCTTTGGCGTGAATGGCTTTGCTGAATACGGGAAAACCCATGGCGGTGAGGTCGGCCACATCGCGCACACCGCCGTCGATAATCAGCCCCACCGCGCCGCGTGCCTGAAACGAAGTGGCGAGCAGGTCGCCGAAAAAGCCGTCGGCATTGTCGGTGGTGCAGGCAGCCACGGCCACGTCGCCGGGCTGGAGTTGTTCGGCGGCCACGTGCATCATCCAGTTGTCGCCCGGTTGCAGCAAAATGGTTACGGCGGTGCCGCAGATTTTGGCGCCGGCATAAATGGGGCGCATGTAGGGTTTCATCAGGCCGATACGCCCCATGGCTTCGTGGATGGTGGCGCTGCCGAAGCGGCTGAGTTTTTCAACAGCGGCTTTGTCGGCGCGTATGATGTTGCGTTTAACCACGCCGAGCTGGTTTACATATACGTTGGTCATTTTATAATCCTTTCGCTTTCAGTTTGGCATCAAGGCGCGGAAACACACGGCGGGCGTTGCCTTCGTAGATTTGCTCGCGTTCGTCGGCGTTGAGCTTGGCGGCTTCGATATAGCGTTTGGTGTCGTCGAAGTAGAAACCGGTGCGCGGGTCGATGTCGCGTACGGCGCCGATCATTTCCGAGGCGAACAAGATATTTTTGTTCGGAATCACATCGAGCAGCAAGTCAATGCCCGGTTGGTGGTAAACGCAGGTGTCGAAGAAAATATTGTTGAGCAAATGTTCTTCCAGCTCCGGTTTTTTCAACACCATTGCCAAGCCGCGGAAACGCCCCCAGTGGTAGGGCACCGCGCCGCCGCCATGCGGAATGATGAAGCGCAGGGTGGGGAAATCTTGAAACAAATCGCCTTGCAGGCACTGCATGAATGCGGTGGTGTCGGCATTGAGGTAATGTGCGCCGGTGGTGTGGAAACAGTGGTTGCAACTGGTGCTCACGTGCACCATGGCAGGAATGTCGTATTCGACCATTTTTTCGTAGATCGGGTACCAGTATTTGTCGGTGAGCGGCGGCGACGTCCAGTGGCCGCCGGAAGGATCGGGGTTGAGGTTGAGCCCGACGTTACCGTATTCGTTGACGCAGCGCTCCAGCTCGGCCACACAGGTTTCAACGGCCACACCGGGCGATTGCGGCAGCATGGCGGCGGGCACGAAGTGGTCGGGAAACAGCTCGGCCACGCGGAAACACAGCTCGTTGCAAATTGCCGCCCAGGTAGATGAAATTTTGAAGTCGCCGATGTGGTGTGCCATAAAGCTGGCGCGAGGCGAGAAAATGGTGAGGTCGGCACCGCGCTCTTTCATCAGGCGCAATTGGTTTTTCTCGATGGTTTCACGCAATTCGTCGTCGCTGATTTTCAGCTCGGACGCTTTGGGCATGTGTGCCGGATTGCCGATGGCGGCAATCTGGCGGTTGCGCCAGGCTTCGAGCGAAGGCGGGGCGGTGGTGTAGTGGCCGTGGCAGTCGATAATCAGGCTCATGGGTTTTCCTTGTTTGTATTTCAATGGTGAACAGGTGCGGGGTTTCAGGTAGCCTTCTGCTGCAACAACATTTCAAAGGCTGGCTGCAAGCGGATTCAGTTTAAGCCATCCTGCACGTTAACAGTGCTGGCGGGGCGGTTTATCGGGTTCGCCAAGATATGGTGTTTTTATGAGCCTCATTATTAGCGATAACTGCGTTGCTAAAAAGCGTGAATCCGTACTAGGAGATATAGCAAAAACGCATAGAGTAACTTGTTTTTGTGAATATGAATATATAACCAAAAGGCTACCTGAAAACATTTTCAGGTAGCCCGGAATGTAGGAAAAGCGATGGTGTGGGTTGTACTGTATTGGATAAACGGGGCGGGCGGCTTAAGGGTTACATTGTTTTCCTGTTAACAAGAGCGTAAGATACGGCCGGAATGATTGCTGATTCAATTTATTGTTATGGCTAAAAAATTTCCCATCCATCCTAAAAATCCCCATCGCATTTGCTGGGGCTGCGACAAATATTGTGCAGCCACTGATTTACAGTGCGGCAACGGTTGCGAGCGTATCCAGCACCCGTGCGAGCTGGACGGTGAACACTGGTATCGCCGTGGCGATTGGAGCAATTTGCTCACGCCCGCGCAAATGGTTGAGCTGGGTTTGGCACCGGCCGCGTCGAAGAAACCGCATATCAAACTGCCGCTGAAGAATAGTTGAGCTGCTGGTGTTATGCGACCAATAAAGGCTACCTGAAATGTTTCAGGTAGCCTTTGCCGTCTTGCGGTACCGCCCTTAGCGTTTGGCTTTAAAGCCAAACAAATGCTGCTGAGTGGCAAACCAGGCGCCGATAATGCCGAGTGCGGTTACTATCAGCATCACCACGGCGATTTCCCAAGCGTGGAAAAAACGCCATTCGATATTGAGGCCGTAGGGCTTGAAAATCTGGTTGACCAATGGCTGGGTGACGTTCATCAGCCAGGCACACAGGCCGATGCTGATGCCGCCGGCAAGCAGGCTCTGCCATGCGGCCTGATAGAGGAAGGGGCGGCGGATAAAAGAGGCGGGTGCGCCGAGCAGTTTGGTGATTTCGATTTCTTCTTTGCGCCCCAAAATTTGCAGGCGGATGGTGTTGTGCGCCACCAGCACAAAGGCCACGCTCAGGGTAACGGCCAGAAACAACAATACTTTATGCACGAAATCGTTAATTTGGTATAGCGTTTGCATCCATTCGGTATCGAGCTTGGCGCTTTCCACCATGGGTAGGTTGTTGAGCTCGCCTTGCAGGCTTTGCATTTCGGCGGGCGACAAGCCGGCTTCGGGGCTAACGATGAATACATCGGGCAGCGGGTTGTCATCGAGCATCGATACCAAATCCTGCCCGCCCATATTGCTTTGCAGCTCGGCCAAACCTTCGGCTTTGCCAACGAAGCGGCTGGCGCTGATGCGCTGGTCTTGTGTGAGCAGGTTTTTTACCACGTCGGTATCGCCGTGGTCGGCGCCTAATTCCATATAAAGGGTGATTTGCGGCGCTTCGTTGAGTTTGCCGAGCACGGCTTGGCCGCTTTGTACGCCCAGATACAGTGCCAGCGGCAAGGTCATGGCGATGGCCAGCATCACCAGAATCAGCAGGCTGCCCAAGGGTTGTTTGATAAATTGGCGCGCGGCGTTGCGGGCGGATTCGAGGGGGAGGGAGATATAATGTTTCATGAGGCAAACCGGCCTGCCTGCAGGCGCAAAATGCGGTGGCCGTAGTTGGCCATTAGCGTTTCGTCGTGGGCGGCCACAATGACGGTGGTGCCGGCTTCGTGGAAGGTTTTAAATAACTCCATGATGTCGAGCGCATAAGCGCGGTCAAGGTTGGCAGAGGGTTCGTCGGCAATCAAAAGGCTGGGCTGGTGTACCACGGCGCGGGCGATGCACAGGCGTTGTTGTTCGCCGCCCGAAAGGGTAATCGGATCGGCATATTCTTTGCCGGCCAGCCCCACTTTGGCAATGGCGATTTTGGCGCGTGCTTCGGCTTGGCGGTGGTTGTAACCGATGATGCGTAGCGGCAGCAAGACGTTTTGCAAGACGTTGCGGTCAAACAGGATTTTGTGATCTTGAAAGACAATGCCGATGTGCTGGCGTAAGTAGCCGAGCTGGTTGTCGCTCAGGGCGCCGATGTCTTGGTTGTTCATCCACACCTTGCCTGAAGAGGGCTTGGTGATGCCGGAAATGAGCTTGAGCATGGTGGATTTGCCTGCGCCGGAGTGGCCGGCGACAAAAATCATTTCACCTTTTTCGATGATGAAGCTGACGTTTTTCAGGGCATGGAATCCGCCGGGGTAGGTTTTGGAAACTTGTTCGAAGCGAATCATGGGGTTGCCGTTGTAAAGGTTGGGGGCGGGCGCGGAAAGGCGCCATAATCTCGGCCTGATTATACCGAATTTGCCGCGTCTTCGTTTGAATAATAATGGGCGCTAAAATAGGCAAAGGCTACCTGAAAACATTTTCAGGCAGCCTTTTATTTTATTTGCAAATTATAAGGTGCGCTCCAGCAGATTGAGCATATTTTGCCAAGAAGTGCGCGCGGCTTCTTCGTTATAGGCCAAATCCACTTGATTGATTTCGCCGTTGTGGGTGGCTTGCGGGTTGGTGAAGCCGTGTTTGGCATTGGGGAAAATGTCTACGGTGTAGGCCACTTTGGCGGCGTTCATTTCTTGCTCGAATGCAGCCACATCTTCCATGCTCACCATGGTGTCTTTTTCGCCGTGCTCCACCAACAGCTCGGCTTTGACAAAGCCTTCCTGTGCCGGTGCGGCCGGCGTGAGATTGCCGTGGAAGCTGACCACGGCTTTGAGGTCGGCGCCGCGGCGCGCCATGTCGAGTACCACTTTGCCGCCGAAACAAAAACCGATGGCGCCGATGCTCAGAGGGTTGACTTGCGCTTCGGCGGCGAGTGCCTTCAAAGCCAGATCGGTGCGTTCAGGCAGGATTTCCGGTGAGGCAAAGGTTTCCATCATCCAGCTTTGCGCCTGTGCGGCTTGGTCGGTAAGGCGTGCGTCGCCGTATAAATCCATTGCCAGCGCGGCGTAACCGGCTTCGGCCAGCCGTTCGGCGGCACGTTTGGCGTGTTCGCTCAAGCCCCACCATTCGGGGGCAACCAATACGCCTGATAATTCGTTGGGCGCTTGTGCGGGCAGGCACAGATAGCTTTGCAGGGTAAGGCCGTCGGCGGTGGTATAGCTTATGGTGCGGGTGGTGATGTTGCTCATGAGGAACTCCTTATGGCGGTGGTTTCGGGGTGAGGCAAGGGTTGGGGCAAAAGGCTGCCTGAACAGCGTAAACGGTTTTCAGGTAGCCTGTGCCTTAGTAAAACCAGCTGTGGCACATTTTATTACATTCGCATCTGGTTGTTTTATCAAGTTTTTATTTTTTAATATTAATTTTCGTCTAACAGTGCGTCTACAAAAGCATGGGCATTAAACGGGCGCAAGTCGTCTATGCTTTCGCCCACGCCGATATAGCGTACGGGAATGGGACGATTGGCGGCCAGAGCGGCGAGGATGCCGCCTTTGGCCGTGCCGTCGAGCTTGGTGACAATCAGGCCGGTAACGTCCAGCGCATCGTCAAAGGCGATAACCTGATTGACGGCGTTTTGGCCGATGTTGGCATCGAGCACGACGATGATTTCGTGGGGCGCGTCGGGCATGGATTTTTGCAGCACGCGTTTTACTTTTTTGATTTCTTCCATCAGGTGCAGTTGCGTGGGCAGGCGGCCGGCGGTGTCGGCCAGCACAATGTCGATGCCGCGTGCTTTGGCGGCTTCCACGGCATCGAAGCACACGGCGGCAGAGTCGCCCGAAGCTTGCGAAATCACGGTGACGTTATTGCGTGCGCCCCATTCCTGCAACTGCTCGCGGGCGGCGGCACGGAAGGTGTCGCCTGCCGCCAGCATCACCGATTTGCCTTGCGACTGGAAAAATTTGGCCAGTTTGCCGATGGACGTGGTTTTGCCGGCACCATTAATCCCGGCCACCATAATCACAAACGGCTGGCCTTTGTTGGGGATTTTCAGCGGCGCTTCCAGCGGTTTGATGACATCATAAATTGCCTCTTTCAAGGCTTGGCGCAGCTCGGCACCGTCTTGCAGGCCTTTGAGGCTCACGCGCTTGCGCACGTCGGCCATCAGGTATTCGGTGGCTTCGATGCCCATGTCGCTGGTGAGCAATACGGTTTCGAGCTCTTCGTATAAGTCTTCGTCGATTTTGCCGCCGCCGAATACGCCGGCCAGTGATTTGGCCATTTGGTTGCGTGATTTGGTGAGGCCTTTTTTCAAACGCGCCGCCCAGCCTACTTTTACCTCTTCTTCCGGCTCGGGTGCTTCGGCGCTTTCCTGTGGCTCGGCTCCGGTCACGGTGGCAATGCTGTCGGGGCGGTGCAGCGCGTCGGCCAGCTCGCTGCCGTTGAGTTCTGCCGGTATTTCCTGCGGTGTATCGGGGGTGGCTTCGCCCTCGCTGTGTACATGGATTTTAGCCACGGGCGCTTGCGGGTCGAACTGTTCGGGCAGGTTGGCATCGGGGTTGACGATGTCGGCCACAATCTGGCTGACGGGGTTGGTTTCGGTATGGGCTTCTACGGCGGTGCGTTGTGCTTCGGTAAGCGCTGCAGGCTCTTCGCTGCCGGCGGGGTTTTGTATTTCTGTTGTCACTGCTTCGGGCAGTTGCGCTGGCGACTCCGACGGGGCGGGGGTTTCCTGTTTTTTCTTGCGTTTAAAGAAGCTAAACATAGTGTTCTCGTTTTCGGTAATCTGGGGGAAAGAAATGGGTTTATTGTAACGTAAATCAAGTGTGTTGGGGTTATGGAGCGGGCGGGATTTTCAGGTAGCCTTTGTGATATAGTGCAAAGGCTTTCCGGCAGAATATAGGATAGCCGGATTGGATGATGGTTACGGGATGAATAATGGAGGTTTTATGTTGCAACGTGCGGTGTTGTGGGTGCTGTTGGCGGCCAGTAGCCTGCCCGCTATGGCGGAAACGCTGTCGGCCAACTTGCCCAACGGCATGAAGGTGATTATCAAGGAAGACAGGCGTGCGCCGGTGGCGGTGTCGAGAATCCGTTATGAAGTGGGCAGTGCCGATGAGGAGCAGGGTAAAACCGGCTTGAGCCATGCGCTCGAACACATGATGTTTAAAGGCACCGAACGTGTGCCCAGCGGTGAATTCAGCCGCCGCGTGTCGGCGCTGGGTGGTAGTGACAATGCCTATACCAACAATACCGGTACGGTCTATTTTGAAACCGTTGCCGCCAAAAACCTGCCCGAAGTGCTGGCAATGGAAGCCGACCGCATGGTCAACCTCAATTTCAGCGACGATGATTTCAACAATGAAATGAAGGTGATTCGCGAAGAGCGCCGCCTGCGCACCGAAGACAGCCCCGGCGGCGCTTTGTATGAAAAACTGCTGCGCACCTTATACAGCAAGCCGTATAACCAGGCGCCGGTAATCGGCCACATGGCCGATTTACATGCGCTTAAGCCGGAGGATTTGCGCCGCTGGTATCGGCAGTGGTATGTGCCGAACAACGCTACGTTGGTGGTGGTGGGCGATGTGGATGCCGCCGCTACCATGCGCACGGTGGAAAAACTGTTTGGCGGCATCCGCGCCCGCGCCTTGCACGAACGCCGTGATTTGAGCGAAGCGCCGCGTACCGCTGCCAGCAGTGTCAGTATCCGCCACAACACACGCCAGCCCATGTTCAGCTCGCTTTATATCGTGCCCAAGCTCACGAAAATAGACGACACAATGCCCTATGCGTTGGACATGCTCAGTATGGTATTGAGCGGCAACTCGTCGAGCCGTTACAGCAAGAAGCTGGTGCGCGGGCAGGCGGTGGCTTTGTCGGCCTCGGCTTATTATGTTGGCCTGGGGCGCGGTAATGGCCTGTTTAGCCTGAGTGGCATGCCCGCCGAAGGCGTGGCTGCGGAGAAATTGCACGCGCTCATGCTGGACGAAATTCGCCACATTGCCGCGGAAGGTGTGCCCGAAGCCGAGCTGGAGGTTATCCGCCGCCAGTCTCGCGCCGAAAAAATTTATGAAAAAGACGCCATCAGCAATCAGGCTGACTTGATTCTGACATTAGAAAGCGCCGGTTTGAGCTATCGGGACGAAGATGAGCTCGATCGGCGCAATCTGGCGGTAAGTTCTGCCGACATTCAGGCCGCCGCCGCGCTGGTGTTAAACAGCCACGCCGCCACCGGCACCGTTACCTCGCGCCAGGGCGAAGAAGGAGCGCTGCAATGAACATTTTGTCTGTTTGCTTTTCAGGTAGCTTGGCCGTGCTGGCCTGTACCGTTGCGTTCAAGGCCCACGCTGCCGACCCTATCCAGCGTTGGCACAGCGCCGACGGCACGCTGATTTATTTGGCCGAGCGGCACGAATTACCGATTCTCGATATTGCCGTGCAGTTTAAAGGTACTGGCGGCAGCGAAAATCTCGAAACCGCCGCCGTGGCCAGCAGTGTGGCCAGCATGCTTACCAGCGGCACCGCTGCGTTGGACGAAGAAGCCGTGTACGACCGCGCCAATGAGCTGGCGGCCGAGTTAGACAGCAGCGGCACCATTGGTGCCAGCCGCATCACCATGCGCATCGTCAGCAATAACGACCGTTTCGATGAAGCCGTGCAACTGATGAACGATATGATTGTGCGTCCGCGTTTTGATGCCGATGTGCTCAAACGCAGGCAGGAGCAGGCCGTTACCGCGTTGAAGCAGGCGCAAAGCCAGCCCGGATATCGGGGCACACAGGCGCTTTCCCTGCTGAATTATCCCAACCACCCTTACGGCTGGGAGGCCAAAAAAAGCGAAGCCCTGATTCGTTCGGTTAACCCCGCTAAAATGCAGGGCTACTACCGCGACCACTATGGTCGCGATAATGCCGCCGTGCTGATTGTGGGCGATGCCGACCGCAGCCGCGCCGAACAAATCGCCGCTGCCGTGCTGGCCGGTTTGCCCGCCAAAAGCCGCACCCAAACCGGTATTCCCGAAGTGCCGCTGCATCGCGGTCAATACCAAAACGTACCGTTTGCCGATACCCAGCAGGCCATTGTTATGCTGGGTCTGCCGCTGGTGCAGCGTAAAGATCCGGATTACGTGGCTCTTGCTGTCGGCAACTATATTCTCGGCGGCGGCAGCTTCGACAGCCGGTTGATGAAAATTCTGCGCGATCAGCACGGCTACACTTATGGCGCCTCCAGCAGTTTTTCGCCTGCGCAACAAAAGGGGCCGTTCGGTATTAGTTTTTCCACCGAAAAAGCACGCGCCGCAGAAGCGCTGGAAGTCACCAAAAAGCTGTTGGCCGATTTTATTGCCGAAGGCCCGACGGAAGCCGAACTGCAACAGGCCAAAGATCATATCACCGGCTCGTTTCCGATGTATTTCGACACCAATGCCAAAATGGCCGCCCGCCTAGCCGACATGGCCATGTATGATTTGCCGACCGATTATTTCGCCAATTATCCGGCCAAAGTGGCCGCGCTCACCACGGCGCAAATCAAGGAAGCCTGGCAACGCCGCCTGAATGCCGATGATATGAATATTGTGGTGGTGGGGCAGTAAGTTGGCTTACTCGAACCAACAAAGGCTACCTGAAAACCGCTTGTCGGTTTTCAGGTAGCCTTAAACGCTGTTGCGGCGGTGCCATATTATGATTGCTTTAATGTTTGCCCTTTGTTTTCTCAAACCTTGGCCAAACCCCTATCTACGGCACATTTCTGCGTTGTGCACTGCTATGCCTTGAACTGCGTCCACATCTAGAGATTTAGCAAAGGTCTCTTTCTTGAAGAAACGTTGCGGGCGGTGTTGGATTATCTGGATACTTTGCCGTAATGGCTGCATACAAATAAAGCTACCTGAAAAGTTTCAGGTAGCTTTTTGCTGTTGGATGTTATCCATCAGTAATATCGAACGTATTTTAGGCAATCCGCTCAATATTCGCGCCCACGCGGCCGAGCTTGGTTTCGATGTTTTCATAGCCGCGGTCGAGGTGGTAGATGCGCTCGACAATGGTTTCGCCTTCGGCAACCAAGCCGGCCATCACCAAGCTGGCGGAGGCGCGCAGGTCGGTGGCCATCACGGTGGCAGCGGAAAGTGTTTCCACACCGGTTACGATGGCAGTGTTGCCTTCGGCAGAAATATTTGCGCCCATGCGGTTGAGTTCGGGCACGTGCATGAAGCGGTTTTCAAAAATGGTTTCCACCACTTTGCCGGTACCTTCGGCCACAGCGTTCAGCGCCATAAATTGCGCCTGCATATCGGTGGGAAAACCGGGGTGCGGCATGGTGCGGATGTTCACGGCTTTGGGGCGCTGCTGCATGTCGATGGCAATCCAGTCGTCGCCCGCTTCAATCACCGCGCCCGCTTCCACCAATTTGTCGAGCACGGCTTCCATGGTTTTCGGCGCGGCGCGGCGCAACACTACTTTGCCGCCGGTCATGGCCACAGCGCACAGGAAAGTGCCGGCTTCGATGCGGTCGGGTACCACGGCGTGTTCGCAGCCGTGCAGTTTTTCCACACCTTCGATGGTCATAGTAGGTGTGCCGATGCCGCGGATATTCGCGCCCATTTTCACCAGGCATTCGGCCAAATCGCCGACTTCCGGCTCGATGGCGCAGTTTTCCAAAACAGTGGTCCCCTCAGCCAGCGTGGCGGCCATGAGCAGGTTTTCGGTGCCGCCCGCTGTCACCACATCCATTACCACACGCGCGCCTTTGAGCTTGCCTTTGGCTTTCACGTAGCCGTGTTCGATGGTAATTTCCGCTCCCATTGCTTCCAGCCCTTTCAGGTGTTGGTCGACGGGGCGCGATCCGATGGCGCAGCCGCCGGGCAGGCTGACTTCTGCTTCGCCGAAATGCGCCAGCGTGGGACCGAGCACCAAAATAGAGGCGCGCATGGTTTTCACCAGTTCGTAGGGGGCGCAGGTGTTGTTGAGACTGCCGCAGTTGATTTCAAATTCGTGTACGTTGTCGGTGAGCACGCGTGCGCCCATGCCTTGCAGCAGTTTTTGCGTGGTTTTGACGTCGCGCAGCATTGGCACATTGCGCAGCAACAAGGTTTCTTTGGTGAGCAGGGCGGCGCACATCAGGGGCAGGGCGGCATTTTTGGCTCCGGAAATAACGATTTCGCCGTTGAGCGGGCCGTTACCGGTGATTTTCAGTTTGTCCACAGGGTTTCTTTCGTAGCACTGCACAGGTTTTTAGGCAGTGAGTAGATAAATTAAAACAGCAAGTCGTAAATTATAATGGATTTTAAACGAATTTCACTTTCGTGATAGGTAAAATTTCAGATGGCCTGCGTGTATCTATACAAGCCACCTGAAAGCATAATTGTCGTACCAATAATGAATAATAAATGCTTAACGCCCGCACAAAATGCGATAGAGTTTGCCGGATGCTGTATCGGGATGGGTGTCGAACAGATAAACCGAGCCGGGCTGCTTTGTTTCGCTCACTTGTACGCCGTCGACCGCACGTGTGCCGACAATATGTATCGGCCATGTGGTTTTATTGGCGCAGTTATAGGCGGAAACCGTTGTTAGAATCAGCCCTTCAGTAAAAACATAACGTTGCACAAACTGATTGGGTGTAATAGAAGCGGCATCATATTGCATCACTGGATTGCCGTCATGATACGTTTTCCAGTCAGGCTGTTCGGCTGCAAAAACGGGCGCCGCAAGCAAAAGGGCGGCAATAAATATTGAATGGTTCATCATCAAAAATTCTTGGCAGGTTTTACTGTTTGGCGGCCCATTCCGCTGGTGTGGCAGCAGTGCTGATGGAAAGGGCGTGCAATTCGTTGCTGGCCAATTTCTCTTTCAGGCCGTCTTTAATCAGGCGGTGGCGTGCCAGCCGCGCTTTGCCTTCAAAGGCGCTGGAAACGATGTGGGCGAAAAAGTGATGGCCGTCGCCTTCTACTTCAATGTGTTCGGCGGCTACAACTTCGGCAATCATGGCTTTAACTTGTTCGGGAGTTAGCATGGTGTGTTTCCTTTTTTGAGGTAGGTTTGCGGTTGAAAAGAGTGTTTCAGGTAGCCTTGCGGCAGTGCAGTTAAGTGCGCAGTTTCCAGCCGGATTTCAAAATAATCAACACTGCCGCACCGAGCACGGCGGTAAAACTGCCGGTTACGGCAAGCGACAACCACGGCGAGGCATCGCTCACGCCGAAAAAGCCGTAGCGGAAGCCGTCTATCATGTAAAACACGGGGTTGAGGTGGCTGACCATGCGCCAGAACTCGGGCAGGCTGTTGATGGAGTAAAACACGCCGGAGAGAAAGGTGAGCGGCATGATGAAGAAATTTTGAAACATGGCGAGCTGGTCGAATTTTTCGGCAACAATGCCGGCCAGCAGGCCGAGAATGCCCATGATGGCGCAGCCGAGCAGAGCGAAGACGGCAATCCACAACACATTGTGCGGTGCGGGCAGGCCAAACCAGACGGTGGCGGCGATAACGCCCGCGCCCACCAACAGGCCGCGCACGATGGCGGCGCCGACATAAGCCGAGAAAAATGAAAACACGGATAGAGGCGGCAGCAAAATGAAAATCAGATTGCCGGTGATGCGCGACTGAATCAGGCTGCTGGAGGCGTTGGCAAAGGCGTTTTGGGTCATGCTCATCATGGCCAGGCCGGGAATCAGAAAGGCGTTGTAGGGCACGTCGGGCAGTGCCTGCACCGATTTGCCGACGGCGTGCGAGAAAATAAGCTGGTAGAGCAGTGCGGTAATCATGGGGGCGGCCAATGTTTGGAAGCCGACTTTCCAGAAGCGCAGAATTTCTTTTTTAAATAGGGTATAAAAGCCGATCATATCGGGAGTGTTCCTTGTGGTGTTGGGTTTGGAGCTTGGCGGTTTTTATTTATTTTATTTGTGCATCATTTTAACGAACACTTCTTCCAGATCGGTTTCGGGCAGCGCCATGTGCTTCACTTCCACTTCGGCGTATTTCAGTGTTTGCAGTACAAAAGCGAGCTGTTCGTAATTTTCCAGCTTCAGTTTCACTTCTTCGCCATCGGCGGGCTGTTGCCATTGGCGCAGGTTTTCCGGCAGCGGGCCATCAAGCAACAATTCCACACGCAGGCCTTTTTCGGCGTGCAGCAGGTTTTCAGTGCGATCGAGTGCAATCAGTCGGCCCAGTTTCATCATGGCGATGCGGCTGCACAGGCTTTGTGCTTCTTCGAGATAATGAGTGGTCAGGATGATGGTGTGGCCTTGGCGATTGAGGTTTTGCACAAACGTCCACAGGCTTTGACGCAATTCTACATCCACGCCGGCGGTGGGCTCGTCGAGCACAATCACCGGCGGGCGATGCACCAGCGCCTGTGCCACCATCACCCGCCGTTTCATGCCGCCCGAAAGGTTGCGTGTGTTGGTGTCGGCCTTGTCGCTCAAGCCCAGATTGCCGATGATTTCGTCTATCCACTTATCGTTGTTTTTGATGCCAAAATAGCCAGACTGAAAACGCAAGGCTTCGCGCACGCTGAAAAAGGGGTCGAATACCAATTCTTGTGGCACCACACCCAGGCTCATGCGTGCGGCATAGGCGTCTTGCACCACATCGTTGCCCATCACGCGGATGCGGCCGGACGTGAGCCGGCTCAGGCCGGCCATGGCAGAAATAAGCGTGGTTTTGCCTGCGCCGTTGGGGCCTAGTAAGGCAAAAAATTCGCCTTGTGCCACTTCAAAGCTCACACCTTGGAGCGCAGTAAAACCGTTGGCGTAGGTTTTGACGGCATTGTCGATATGAAGGGCGGTAGGCATAGCGCTCCTGTGGCGGTTTAAGTAAATATAAAACGGGATTATAAACTATTTGGACAGCGTTTTCAGCAAAGGCTACCTGAAAAGAAATCTGTTATGCCCGATTTCTCTATCTTCAACCTTGGCCTCACTCTCACCTTTATCACCTTCTGTTCGGCATTGAGCAACGTAGCGACATTATTTTTGCTGCTGGAAAAGGTTTTGCATCCCGTTGTGGTTCATTCTGATGCCAAACTGCGGAAGCTTGCTGAGACAAAAGGCTACCTGAAACCGTTCAGGTAGCCTTTTAACATGAGTAAACATTGGTGCTATTTAATAGATGATAATTTCACTTGGAATTATCTGTTTGAGTGTATTGGATAAAAGTTTAATCGAAGACACATACATCAAAGCTTTTCCCAACATAATCAGGCAAGAAATTTTCCATTACTTAACATTTCATATCTTCCTCAAACAGTTTAAATGAGCTAGAATTCACCTAGCTCCCAATACACCTGTTTTAAACTCAGGTCAATATTTAAAACTAAACGGAGCTTTAGAATAGATATTCGGTATTGGGCAAGTGAAAACGACATTACAATTAAAAGGGAAATCACCATGTTTTTTTTAAAATTTTTCAAGCGTAAAAGCGAAAACCAAACAGAAATTCAAGCGCAAACCATTCAACAGCCAACGGTGCAAACCCATTTGGCAGGCCATGACGACGGCAATTATATTAGTGTAGATGACAGCGATTTGCGTCAAAGCGTGCATTTTGACTATGGTTCGCTCACCGCCGAGCAAATCAAAGCATTGGATCACGCTATTTAAAGAATCATATGGCAGGTGTTCGCGTCTGCTTAAGCATTCTCATTATTCTATCCGCCTCTTATCCAATCCGTTTTGGCAAGAGGCGGTTTACGTTTAACATGCCAGAATGCGCTGTCAGAGGCCTTTGCAACCCCGGTTCTCCAACGCTTGTAACCAGTTGTGGTGCAGTGCGGATGTGCCAACATATTGATAAGTAATATATTAATTTAAAAACCAGATGGCAGGCTACCTGAAAACTTTCAGGTAGCCTGCCATCTGGTTTTTAAATCGTGGCCGAGACAGGCGCCGGCTCGTCGGGGCGGTGCAGGGCGGCGTGGCAGGGTTCGAGCACGCGCACAATCATTACCAATTGTTGCCATAATACATGGTGTTGCTGTTCGGCATCGTTGTCTTCGGGGCGCATTTCGGCTAATTCGGCCTGTAAATCGGCCAGTTGGGCGGTGAAGGCATTGTTGTCTAGTGCCAATATGTTGTCCAGCAGATTGGCGATGTGGTTGGCGGTGGCGAAGAAGCGTTGTAGAAACAGCGGCTCGTCGGCGGTTTGCATGTGGCTGCGGTAGGCGCCGAGCGCGGAAATGTAGCCGATAAGGGCGTAGTTGATTTTCAGCAGATTGAAGCCGTCTTGCAGTTTGGCGCCGTATTTGTCAGGTTCGCTGCTCATGTCGGAAATGGTGCCGCTCAGGGCGGAGGCACGTTCGTGCGCCTGGCGGCGGACAACGCGGTAGGCGATGTCGTCTTCGCTGCCGTGCTGGAGCTGGTCGAGGATTTCACGCAGATAGGCGGCGGTGCTGCTCACTGCTTGGGCTGCCGTGCGGCTGAGGCTGAGGTAGCGCCAGTCGGGCCACAGGAAGGAGACGGCAACCCATGCAATGGAAGCGCCGATAATGGTGTCGATGATGCGCAGCGGCATGGCGCTGTAAACGTCGAAACCGGCCAGCGACAGGCTGGTGAGCGCCTGAATGGTGATGAAAAAGGTAGAAAAGCTGTATTTGTTGGTGCGGAAAAAGAAAAACAGCGTGGTGGAAACGATGACAATCCACAGCTTGGTTTCCATCGAGGGGGTGAAATAGGGCACCAGCGAGCCGACCACAACGCCGAGCACGGTGCCCAAAATACGCTGGTTAACGCGTTTTTTGGTGGTGGAATAGTTGGGCTGGCACACAAACAGGGCGGTGAGCAGAATCCAGTAGCCCAGGTTGAGGTTGAGCAGCTCGACAATCATGCAGATGATAAACACCACAATGGAGAGGCGGATGGTGTGGCGGAAAATAACCGAATTAAAATTAAGCTGCTTGCGCACGGTGCGCCAAACGTGTTTCAGGCCGCTTTTTTCCAGCGCGGCGATACGGTTGCGATCTGAATTGGCAGCCAGCAGCTCTTCGTTGTCGTTTTCCAGATGGCGCAATTGGTAATCTACGCTGCTTAGGTTGTCGAGCAGACGTTGCAGCGGGTGTACGTCGGTGTGGCTGTGGCTGGCGGCGTAGTGTTGCAGCGACTGGCGGCTGCCGTGGAGGGCGCGTTTGAGGCGGTCGCTGTATTGATAGGGTTTGCTGTTGCGCAGGCTTTCCGCCACATCGCGGCAGGCTTGCGCCTGCAATTCGAGCAGGCGTTCAATGCGGAAAATCAAATCGGTGTTTTTTAGTTTTTCCGCCAGCTCGCGGTAGTCGAAATGTGCCGAGCTGATGCGTTCGTGAACGTCTTGTGCGGCAAAATAATAGCGCAACATGCGCGTGGTGCGCGGGTGGCGGTGCTGGCCGCGCATGCGGTAAAACAGCGCGCGGCGGCATTGGTTGAAGGCGTCGATGACACCGGCGTTTTTCAGTGCCAGGCTGATTTGTTGTTGTTCGAGCCAGTCGGCTTCGTCGGGGTCGAAAAATGCGGCTTTTGCATCGAAATAGCCGCCGAGCGCGGCATAGGCGTTGGCCACGTTTTCCTGCACGGGGCGGTGCGGAAAAATAATGTGCGTCAGCAGGGTGGTGGTGCTGTACAGCACCGTACCGCACAAAATCATCAGCGGGTTTACAAACCAAGCTAGGTCGGCTTTATAGGTGAGCGTGGTGTAAATCGCCACCGCTAGGGTGCCGAAGGCGATGGTGCGGTAGCGCAGGCCCACCGCGCCGAGCAAGGTGAATACAAAGGTGAGCGAGGTCATGGCGGCGATAAATGGCAGGCCGGTACCCACGGTGGCCTGCACCAGCAGCGATGACAAGGCGAAACAGCATACGCTGAAAACGATGTTTTTAATGCGGCCGGTGAGGCGGTTGTCCAAATCGACCAGGCCGCCGGCAATAATGCCGAGCACCAGTGGCATTGAGAGTAACGGCATCTGCACATACCACACAAACAGCGCGGCGATACACACGCTCACGCAAATGGGAATGGTGGTGATGATTTTGGCGTTAATCGGCGGCGTTTTCACGATGATGCTCATACAGGCAGGGGGAATGGCAACAATTGTAACAAAGTTTCGCAAGTTGCCGCGGCGTAGCGGGTGGATTTTTTCAGGTAGCCCAAGTATTTGTGGTAAAACAGGCAGCCGCAGGCAGGCTACCTGAAAATCCTGCCTGCCATTGGCGTATATAACCAAAGCGCATTTTATTAAAACAAACCATTCTTTCCTTTTTTTAGGGCGCTCTTTTACAGTGGCCGCATCACACCGAAAATAAAGGAAACCTCATGAAACGCCGTTTTGTTTTGCTTGCCTTGCCGCTGTTGGCTTCTGTTTTGTCTGCCTGCTCGCCGGCCGGGCAAGCCAAAGCCGAGGCTGCTTCTGGCAGCTCAGCCGCTGCACCGGCCAACGTTACTTTGCTGAATGTTTCTTATGATCTCAGCCGCAGTTTCTATGAACACCTTAATCCGGAATTTATCCGTTTTTATGAGCAGCAACACCCCGGCAGCAAGCTTGTCATCCAGCAGTCGCACGGCGGTGCCAGCAAGCAGGCTCTGGCCGTGCGACTGCTTGAGAGCCGACGTGGTTACGCTCAACCAGGAATCCGATTTGGCTATGTTGGCCGACAAAAAACTGATCAGTGCCAACTGGCAGGCTGAATTCCCCAACCAGGCCGTGCCCTACCACAGCATCATGGTGTTGCTGGTGCGCAAAGACAACCCGAAAAACATTCGCGACTGGTCTGACCTTAGCCGCAACGATATCGACATCATCATTGCCAACCCGAAAACCAGCGGCACCGCCCGCTACGGCTTTCTTGCCATGTATGATGCCGCGCTGCAAGATGGCGGCGGCGACGAAGCCCTTGCCGAACAAACCCTGCGCCGGTTTGTGAGCCGTATTAAGGTAATGGATTCCGGCGCACGCGGCGCCAGCAACAGCTTTGTACAGCGCAAAATCGGCGATGTGATGGTGACCACCGAAAACGAAGCCGCACTCACAGCCCAAACCTTCGGCAGCGACGGTTATCAGGTTGTTTACCCGAGCAGTAGCGTGGCCATTGATAACCCCGTCGCCATCGTGCGCAGCGTAACCGAAGCCAAAGGCACCACCGCCATCGCCCATGATTACCTGAACTTCCTTTGGAGCGATGTTGCACAAACCCGCGCCGCCGAAGAATATTTGCGCCCGAGTAATCCCGATATTCTGGCCAAATACAGTAGCCGCTTCCCCAAAGTAAACACTTGGCGCGTTACCGACAAGCTGGGAAGCTGGGCAGACGTTACCCAAAAATACTTTGCCGACGGCGGCCTGCTCGACCGTGTGAGTGTGCCCGCCCATTAAACACCGGCCATTGCGCATTTGCCGGTAAACACATTGCCTATTTCAGGTAGCCCGAATGCCGGTAAAGCATGCAGGCTACCTGAAAACCTTTTAGGGTGTATGCACACGTTTTGCCCGTTTAAAATCAGCCTGTGCTGCATTGGCCTGCCGGAATAAAGCGTCATATAACCAAACTGCATTTAGATACAACCAAGCATTCTTTCCCTTTTTCAGGCAGCCTGTTTAAAGTAGGGCGCTATCATAAAGGCTACCTGAAAAAGGAAACAACATGACCACCCAAGACCCGCGCGCCAAGCTGCCCGATGCCCTGCCAGCCGACAACGAGCGCCTGAAAGACCAAAGCGATTACCTGCACGGCACCATCTCGTCGGATTTGCAGGACGGCCTCACCGGCGGCTTCAACGGCGATAATTTCCAACTTATCCGCTTTCATGGCATGTATGAGCAGGACGACCGCGACATCCGTGCCGAGCGCATTGAACAAAAATTGGAACCATTGAAAAATGTGATGCTGCGCTGCCGTCTGCCGGGCGGCATCATCCAGCCGAAACAATGGCTGGGCATTGATCAGTTTGCCAGCGAACAAACGTTTTACGGCAGCATCCGCCTCACCAACCGGCAAACCTTCCAGTTTCACGGCGTGCTCAAAGAAAACATCAAGCCGATGCACCAATGGCTGCACCAACTCGGCCTTGATTCGATCGCCACAGCCGGAGATGTGAACCGCAATGTGTTGTGCACCAGCAATCCGGTTGAATCGGCGCTGCATCAAGAGGCCTATGAATGGGCGAAAAAAATCAGCGAACATCTGCTGCCGAAAACCCATGCCTATGCCGATATCTGGCTCGACGGCGAAAAGCTGCACAGCACCGAAACCGCACCGCTGGCTGATGCAGTGAAAAGCGGTGATGCCACCGAACCCGTGCTCGGCAAACATTATTTGCCGCGCAAATTCAAAACCACAGTGGTGATTCCGCCGCACAATGATGTGGACTTACACGCCAATGACTTAAATTTTGTCGCCATTGAAGAAAACGGCAGGCTGGCCGGATTCAACGTATTGGTGGGCGGCGGCCTCTCGATGGAACACGGCAACAGCAAAACCTACCCCAATACCGCACACGAATTCGGCTTTGTGTCGCTGGATAAAACGCTCGATTGCGCCGCCGCCGTGGTGTCTGTTCAGCGCGATTGGGGCAACCGTAGCGACCGCAAAGCCGCCAAAACCCGTTACACGCTGGAGCGCGTGGGTGTGCAAACCTTTATCGAAGAAGTCGAAAACCGCATGGGCGCCAAGTTTACAGCCGTCCGCCCGGATGCGTTCACCGAGCGTGGCGACCGAATCGGCTGGGTGGAGGGAGAAGACGGCCGCTGGCACCTCACGCTCTTTATCGAAAACGGCCGCATTCTTGATTATCCCGGCCGCCCTCTGAAAACCGGTATGCGTGAAATTGCCCAAGTGCATCGTGGCGATTTCCGCCTTACCGCCAACCAAAACCTGATAGTCGCCAACGTGGCCGCCGATGATAAAGCACAAATCGAAACCATCGCCCGCGCGCATGGTCTGATCAGTGCAACCGTTACCCCGCAACGCGAGCATTCTATGGCTTGCGTGTCGCTGCCCACCTGCCCGCTGGCCATGGCCGAAGCCGAGCGTTTTCTGCCGCAATTTTCCGATAAAATCGACGCCTTATTTGCCAAGCACGGCCTCAGCGACGATCACATTGTTTTGCGTATTACCGGCTGTCCCAACGGTTGCGGCCGCGCCCTGCTGGCCGAAATCGGCTTGGTGGGTAAAGCGGTAGGCCGCTACAACCTGTATGCAGGCGGTAACCGTGCCGGCACACGCATTCCGCGCTTATTTAAAGAAAACATTACCGAAGACGAAATTCTCGCCATTTTTGACGGCTGGTTTGCCGATTGGGCAGCCAAACGTGGCGCCGGCGAAGGCTTTGGCGATTTCACCGTGCGTACAGGCATTGTGAAACCGGTGTTGGATGCACCACGGGATTTCTGGACAAATTAAACTCAGATACACCATAAATGCAGCAAAAAAGGCTACCTGAAACGTGTTGGTTTCAGGTAGCCTTTTAGGGTATTGGGGCGCTTAAATGCGTTTGGCCAATGCTTCAGCTTTACCCACATACAGTGCCGGTGTGAGCTTGAGCAGTTCGGCTTTGGCGTCGGCCGGGATTTCCAGCGATTCGATAAACACTTTCAATACTTGTTGGGTGATGCCGTCTTTGCCGCGCGTGAGATCTTTCAGCTTTTCATACGGGTTGGCTACACCATAGCGGCGCATCACGGTTTGAATTGGCTCGGCCAGCAGCTCCCAGGTGGCATCCAGATCGGCGGCCAGTGCGGCAGGATTGGCTTCGAGCTTGTTGAGGCCGCGCAGGTGGGAAACGAGGCCGAGTATGGTGTAGCCGATACCCACGCCCATGTTGCGCAACACAGTGCTGTCGGTGAGATCGCGCTGCCAACGGGAAACCGGTAGTTTTTCGGCCAAAAAGCTGAGCACGGCATTGGCCATGCCAAGATTGCCTTCCGAATTTTCAAAGTCGATAGGATTGACTTTATGCGGCATGGTGGAAGAGCCTATTTCGCCTGCCTTTACGCGCTGTTTGAAGTAGCCCAGTGAAATGTAACCCCACACGTCGCGGTTGAAATCAATCAGGATGGTGTTGATGCGGGAAAGGGTTTGGAAAAACTCGGCCATGTAGTCGTGCGGTTCAATCTGGATGGTGTAGGGGTTGAAGTTCAAGCCCAGATCGAGTTCAACAAAATAGCGGCAGTGTGCTTCCCAATTCACATCGGGATAGGCCACCATGTGAGCGTTGTAGTTGCCCACAGCACCATTGATTTTGCCCAGAAATTCCTGCTTGCTCAAAATGGTAATCTGGCGGTTTAGGCGAGCCAGCACATTGGCGATTTCTTTGCCCAGCGTGGTGGGCGTGGCCGGCTGGCCGTGGGTGCGGCTCATCATCGGCACGGCGGCGTGTTCGTGCGCCAACGCTCGCAGCGTGTTGGTAATTTCTGCCAGCTTGGGGTTGAGCACCTGATCGCGCGCCTGTTTGAGCATCAGCGCGTGTGACAGATTGTTGATGTCTTCGCTGGTGCAGGCAAAATGGATGAATTCGCTGGCGGCCAGTACTTCAGGCACGCCTGAAAAGCGTTCTTTCAGCCAATATTCGATGGCTTTTACATCGTGGTTGGTGGTGGCTTCGATGGCTTTCACAGCAGCGGCATCGTCGAGCGAGAACTCGGCGATGACTTTGTCTATTTCTAAAATGGTGAAATCGCTAAACGCCGGCACTTCAATAATGGCCGGTTCGGCAGCCAGGGCTTTGAGCCAACTTAATTCAACTTTGACACGCGCGCGCATCAGACCGTATTCGGAAAAAATAGGGCGCAAGGCTTCAACGGATTTGGCATAGCGGCCGTCGAGGGGAGAAAGGGCAAACAAGGGATTGATCATAGCACTCTCGAAAAGTTTGGGTAGGCAGGGCAAAGGCTGTCTGAAATGATTTTAAAAAACGGTTTCAAGCAGCCTGTTGATTCATTTATGGGTTTATTTCGGCGCTATTTTACCGCGTTCGCGCTTATTCGGCACGGTTTAGTATCGTGAAAATATAGTAAAGAAACTCAATAATCCTACGGCGTCGATTCGCCTAGTCTTACCATCTTTACCACCATCGACTCGCCGCCTTGTATGAATGATTGATTTTCTATGCTATGGGCATTGCACCTTAACATCCAATAATACCGTCCCCAAAACACATTCAGGCAGCCTTTAGGCTGCCTGAAAAGTTAAGCGCAATAACCCACGCCGAATTATGCCTTGCCCAGCAAAGCGAGCGACACATCCCACAAGCGCTCGGCCAAGGCGGGGTCGCGTGCCCAGTGTGCCACCAGCGACATTTCGTCAAACGGGTTGCCGCTGGCGCGGACAATCGGTTCGGCTTGGTTGCAGTCGGCAAAATAGCGCCCGCTCACGCCCTCGAGCAGCGGTGAAGCGGCCACCAGCACGGAAGTGGCGGCGCCTTGCTGTGGGGTT
>RRZU011224996.1_pt1 | contig 29537 bp, 26 predicted proteins | sample 2165561 | NCBI WGS metagenome assembly RRZU01 (sample SAMN10456909, study PRJNA506462) | wastewater metagenome | isolation source: wastewater sludge | place: USA: Moscow, Idaho | reverse complement strand
TTTTAACGCATGGGCAATTGCCACTGCAGGAAAAATATGTCCGCCTGTTCCGCCGCCCGCTATGATGAACCGGTATGGCTTATATGTTGGGTTCGGTTGTTCCATCATCAGGCTGTTTCCTCATCTGTTTTACTTTCCGTTTCAGCCGGCGCTTCCGCCTCAACCATGGCCTGCTTACCTTCCAGTTGTTCCACGTTGCGCGCAACACTCAGTCTGATTCCGATCGACATGCAGGTAAAAAGAAAACTGCTTCCACCCATACTCACAAGAGGCAGGGTCACGCCCGTATTCGGGAAGAGGTTCACATTCACCGCCATATTGGCCATTGCCTGGATCACGAGCATGAAACTCAATGCCAGGGCAAGGAATGCCCCGAATGCGAACGGGCATTTCCGGTATAGCCGGATACAGCGGTACAGGAAGAGCAGATATATAAATACCATAAACCCGCCTCCGATCAATCCATACTCTTCAATAATGATCGCATATATAAAATCGCTGTAGCTATGCGGAAGAAAATTCCTTTGCTCGCTGTTTCCCGGTCCTTTCCCCAGCCAGCCACCCTTTGCAATGGCGATCTTGGCCTGGTTGATCTGGTACATTTTTTCACTGTCAGCGTCTTTGCTGCCGTACACGAATGTTTGAATACGGCTTATCCAGGTTGGTATTCTTCCGCTTGAAAGAAAGGCGGGTAATTTTTTCGACTCATGCGTTTTACTATCGTACGTAGCCACTGCCAGGGTGATGAGCAGCACGATCGGGATCAGGGCAATGCCAATGGTGGCCAGGATGTGTTTGGTGCTTACCCGTCCGATGAACATCAGCATCATACTGGTGCCCCCGATCAACACGGCGGTTGACAGGTTTGCCGGTGCAATGAGCAGGCAAATGATGGCCACCGGGGTGATGATCGGAAGAAAGCCTTTTTTGAAATCCTTGATGACCCGTTGCTTCCGGCTAAGCATGCGGCTCAGGTACATGAACAGCGCCAGTTTGGCCAGGTCGGATGTCTGAAAAGTCATATTGATCACCGGCAGTTTGATCCAACGGCTTCCCGCATTGAGCTGCACACCAAACAACAGGGTATAGAGCAACAACGGAATGGAGATCAGGAATAAAACCAGGGCAACCCTTGAATAGATCGTATAGTTGATGCGGTGGGCAAAATAAATGATGATCAGCCCGAGCATGATAAAGGCGAACTGTTTGAACAGGTAGCTTTCCGTACTCTTGCTCAGGCGGTATGCGAGCGAACCGGTGCTGCTGTACACCAGCAGAAGGCTTGCCAGTGTCAGGATGATGACGATGGCCCAGATAGACTTATCGCCCCGGGTCTTGCTCACCAGGTTATCGCCCATATTACTGAGCGATGGGTTAAATATGTTTTTTATGTTGAGGTTTTCAGCCATGCTGAATCAATTGCTTGCTTGATTATAAATTTTTTACCGCTTGCTTGAACTGGTTACCCCTGTCTTCATAATTTTTGAACAGGTCGAAACTGGCGCAGGCAGGGCTGAGCAACACCACTTCTCCTTTATTCGCGTATTGAAATGCTTCCTGAACGGCTTCCTGTGCGCTGGCCGTATCAACGATCAGTGGAACGATGTCGGAAAATGCCGCGTGGATCTTACTGTTGTCGGTTCCCATACACACGATCACCTTAACTTTTTCCGTAACCAGGTCGCGGATGAGGCCGTAGTCATTTCCCTTATCCACACCGCCCAGTATCAGGATCACGGGCTTGGTCATGCTTTCCAGGGCAAACCAGGTACTGTTGACGTTGGTGGCCTTGCTGTCGTTGATAAATTCCACACCACGCACGGTACTCACCGGTTCCATACGATGCTCAAGGCTCTGGAAAGTCTGGAGTGCTTCGCGTATCTTATCTTTTCGTATATCCAATGCCGTTGCCGCCATGCTGGCCGCCATACTGTTGTACTGATTGTGTTTTCCTTTGATGGCAAAGTCGGTGATACTCATCTGCATCTCTTCATTCTTCCATTTCAGGTGCATCTTCGCGTTAGTCAGATAAGCGCCCTGGGGCAGTTCTTTACTCATAGTGATAGGAGCTTGGGTTGATTTGATGGGATATTTTCCAATATTTTTCATAGTGACTTCATCATCCAGGTTAAAGATGAAAATATCATCTGCTTCCTGGTTTTCAGCAATGCGGAACTTGCTGTTAACATAGTTCTGCATTTTGTAATCATAGCGATCGAGATGATCTTCCGTGATATTTGTCAGAACGGCCACATGCGGCCTGAACGTACTGATATCATCAAGCTGGAAAGAGCTGATCTCGGCGATGTACAGTGGTTTTGGGTCCAGGGCCACCTGCCTTGCGAATGAGTACCCGATATTACCCACCAGGGCACAGTCTTCATTGGCATGGCGGCAGATGTGATAGGTCAGCGCGGTGGTGGTGGTTTTACCGTTACTGCCGGTAATGGCTACCACCCGGCTGTTGCCGATATACCGGTAAGCAAACTCGATCTCGCTGATCACGGGTATCCCTTTTGCCCTGATCTGTTTCATGACGTCTGCCTTTTCCGGTATGCCCGGGCTCTTCATGATCTCATCTGCCCCCAGGACCTTTTCCATCGTGTGCGTTCCCTCTTCGAAAGGAATGCCATGCTCGGATAGTTCCTTACGGTAAGTGTCTTTCACCGGCGTACTGTCGCTTACGAATATGTCGTAGCCCATCTTTGCGGCAAGCAAAGCTGTGCCAACGCCACTTTCACCAGCTCCCAATATGACCAGTTTCTTTTTCACCCCGTGTTTCAACAGTTACAAAAAATTGGTTTTTCAACAGTATTGACTTTTACAGGCAGTTGCTCCCGTGGTCAATAAAAAAGTGGTTCTTCAACGGTATTGATTTTTACAGGACAACTATGTCAATTCGGTACACGGATATAAAAACGGCCGGGTATACTTAACCGTTACACCGCCCGGGCGGATGTTGGTTAGTTAAAAAGTTGGTTCTTCAACGGTATTGATTTTTACAGGACAACGTCTTGTCTGAAAATCATTCCATTACTAAATCAAAACGGTTTTTCATCAGTATAGAATTTAACGGGTCAGCTTGATTCATAAGGTCTGGATCCGTTTGGTCTGGATACTGATTTCAACCGGCGTTCCTCCAGGTTTTCAGTTTTCAACAGGTTTATCTTAGTTTGAGCGTCACGATGGCCATCGCCACACTCAGGATTGTCACGATCCAGAACCGCACAGCTATCTTACTTTCATGGTACCCCAGTTTCTGGTAATGATGGTGCAGCGGGCTCATCAGGAAAACCCTTCGTCCCTCACCATATTTCCGTTTGGTGTATTTGAAGTATGATACCTGTATCACCACACTGAGGTTCTCCACGAGAAAAACCATGCAGAAGATGGGGATCAGCAGTTCTTTGCGTACGATAATGGCCAGGGCAGCGATGATGCCACCCAATGCCAGGCTTCCCGTATCGCCCATAAATACCTGGGCGGGGTATGAATTATACCAGAGGAAACCGATACAGGCGCCCACAAAGGCGGCGATGAAAATCGACAACTCGCCCAGGTTGGGTATGTACATGATATTAAGGTATTCGGCAAACTTGATATTGCCGCTGACATAGGCGAATATGCCCAGGCAAATGCCAATGATGGCACTTACGCCGGTGGCCAGGCCATCCAGCCCGTCGGTGATATTGGCGCCATTGGAAACGGCCGTTACAATAAAGATGACAATGAGGATATATAATATGTATGAGTAATCGCGCCAATTATGGGGCAACAGGCGTGCATAATTGAATTCATGGTTCTTAACGAACGGGATGGTGGTGATGACAGATTTGGCATCCACGAAAACCCTTGTCTTACCATCTACAATGACGGTATCCAGTTTTTCTTTTGTATTGCGAATATCACTGATGCCAGAAATATGATTGTTGATCACTTCGCGTTTCACCACCACGCTTTGGTTGAAATAAAGTGTGGCGCCCACGATGATGCCCAGCATGACCTGTCCGAATATCTTAAACCTACCCGCCAGTCCATCGGCATCCGATTTTTTATACTCAATGCCTTTTTCCTTGGCAATGCGTTTGGCGCGGATCTTCAGGTAATCGTCGATGAAACCGATGGCGCCCATCCAAACGGTGCAGAGCAGCATCAATCTGATATAAACCTTATCGAGGTTAGCCAGTAACAGTGTGGGAATGATGATGGCCAGGATCAGGATGATGCCTCCCATGGTAGGTGTGCCCTTCTTTTGCTGTTCTCCTGCAAGGCCAAGGTCTCTAACGGTTTCGCCCAACTGCTTTTTCTGCAGGAGTGCAATGATCTTTTTACCGTACACTGTTGTGATCACCAGGGAGAGGATGAGGGCGAGCATCACCCGGAAGGTGATGAACTGGAAGAGCCCGCTACCGGGAAAACGCATATTTTCCCTGGTCAACCAATCGAACAAGTGATACAACATAAAGTCTTCTTTGGGCAGCCCGGTTCAAAAAACCGGCCCGCATTGGGTTATTCTTTCTTATTTCTCCAGCAGTCCGAACATATCGGCCAACACTTTTTTATCATCAAAAGCGTGTTTGACGCCATTGATTTCCTGGTATTTTTCATGGCCCTTGCCGGCCACCAGGATGATATCTTCATTTCCGCTCAGGCTGACGGCCGTTTTAATGGCCTCTTTCCTGTCGGCGATCGTAATACATTTTTTTTTTGCCGCTGCGTTAACACCAGCCTCCATCTCTTTCAATATTTCCAGCGGATCTTCAAACCGGGGGTTATCCGATGTCAAGATCACTTTGTCGCTATACTGGCAGGCCACTTCGGCCATCACGGGCCTTTTTGTTTTATCCCTGTTTCCGCCACAGCCCACCACGGTAATGACCTGTTCAACGCCCTTGCGCAATTTTTTGATCGTGGCCAGTACATTCAGCAATGCATCCGGCGTATGCGCATAATCTACGATGCCGACAACCTTATCGTGTTCGCTCACGATGTAATCGAATCGTCCTTCGGCCCCGGTCAGGTTACTCAGCTGCAGCAGCACTTCCTGCTTGTCTTTTCCCAGTGCCACGGCTACCCCATATACGGCCAGCAGGTTATATGCATTGAATTCACCGATGAGTTTCAGGTACACTTCCCTGTCGTTCACCGTCATATGTAAACCCGACAAGCTGTTTTCCAGGATCTTGCCCTTTATATCCGCCAGTGTTTTCAAGCTGTAAAAGATCTTTTTGGCAGCGGTATTTTGCAACATCACATGGCCCCTTTTATCATCAGCGTTGCTGAGCGCAAAAGCTGTGGCGGGCAGTCCATCGAACCAGGATTTTTTAACTCGGATATATTCATCAAATGTTTTATGGTAATCGAGGTGGTCGTGTGTGATATTACTGAAAACAGCGCCGGTAAAGTACAGGCCAGCGATGCGGTGCTGGTGAATGGCATGGCTGCTGCATTCCATGAACACATAAGCGCATCCCTTATCGGCCATACTGCGCAATAACCGGTTCAGGCTGATGGCATCCGGTGTGGTATGAGTGGCATCAATCACCTCTTCCCCAATCCTGTTTTGCACCGTACTGATCAGTCCGCAGGTATGCCCCATCGCGCTGAATAACTTCCAGAGTATCGTCGCGATGGTCGTTTTACCGTTGGTACCGGTAACGCCTACCAGCTTCATTGAAAGGCTTGGTTCTCCATAGAACAGGTGGGCCATCAATCCAGCGGCCTCGCTGCTTTCCGCTACCTGCACATAGGTCACCCCGTTGCTCATCTGCGCCGGGATTTGTTCACATACGATCGCGGCTGCGCCTTTTTCTTCCGCCATGCGGATATACTCATGCCCGTCTGATTGCTGACCCCTGATGGCAATAAAGCAGCTTCCCTTCCCAACCTGGCGGGAATCGATCTGAAGGTCTGTCACTTCCACCTGCGTAGAACCGGAAACAGACCTGATCGCCACTTTGTATAGTATATCCTTTAATAACATGATATCTGCCCTAATTGAGCATCAACAGTATTTTATCTCCTTTTTTAAATATTGAACCGGCAGCCAGGCTTTGGCTCACTACCCGTCCACGGCCGGTGGCAATGGTTTTCATTCCCTTATTTTCCAGCAGGTAAACAGCATCCTTGAGCCCCATACCCTTTACATCCGGCACTACCGAAGGCGCGGTGGACAGGCTGGATGGTACGGCCAGTCCGGCTGTGTTGTTTTTCAAATTCATGGTTCTCCACAAACCATTAACTGCCGAATCGGTGTAGGGCATGTTCAGCAACTGAAATACGGTAGCGAGTTCACTTTTCATTCCCAGGTACCTGTATTGCAGCGTATCCGGTGTCAGTGGCTTATCTATGGAGTTCTTACTGATATAATGGTAATAAATGCGGTCGCTGATTTCCTTGAATACCCGGCCCGACACATCGGCGCCGTAGATCAGCCTGGATTCATTACTGTTCTGAATCACCACGGCCATGGTGTATTTGGGCGCTTCTGCCGGAAAGTACCCAATGAAGGAGGCCTGGTAAATTTTGTTACCCTTGTTATATCCTTTGTTGTTCAGGGCCGTAACCGCCGTGCCTGTTTTACCGGCGATGCTGTATACTGAATCTTTCAGCACTTTGCGTCCGGTACCATGCTGGCTGTCGACAACCGCCCGTAAACATTCCTGTACCTGTGCCAGGGTACTATCTGAACAAATCTTTTCAACCACAACTTCAGGTTCGATCTTTTTCACGGTCACACCATAATCCTGAACGGCGCTGACGAGGTAAGGGCGCATCATTTTCCCTTTGTTCGCAACCGCGTTATAAACCATCAGCATATGCAGCGGTGTAACCAGTTCGCTGTAACCATGCGCCATATAGGGGATGGCCGTGGGGTGCCAGAACTTACTGCTGGGTTTGATGATGATAGGTCGGCCGGAAGAAGCGGTGATGTCCACCCCAGTCAGGGTATCCAGCCTGAGTTTGCGCAGATGGCCGATCCACTTGTCTGGCTGATTACGGTAATACATATCCGCTAATTTGGCAAAAGCCACATTACTGCTCCGGAGGAAAGCCTCCTTCACGGTGATGGCTCCGGCTCCCAAATGCGAATCCTTGATACGCAGGCCATAGAAATACTTGGATCCTCCTTCGCAGTCTACGATGCTGTTTTGGGTAACATATTTGTCCTCCAGCAAACTGATGAGTGTCACCAACTTAAAGATCGATCCCGGTTCGGTGCGTTTTCCCACACCATAGTTCAGGTCTTCCGTATAGGTTCCGTCCGGTTGTTTTCCCAGGTTGGCAAGCGCCTTGATCTTTCCTGTTGAGGTTTCCATGACAATCACCGTTCCATGCAGGGAATTATTGCCCACCATCATTTTCATGAGGGCATTTTCCGCCACATCCTGCATGTAGGTATCGAGGGTGGTGATGATGTCTTTTCCGTTGATGGGGTCTAGCTCCGCTCCTTCCACCGGCATGTAAGCCCCCGCGGCGTAACGCATGAGGCGCTGCCCGGTTACGCCACGGAGAAGGCTGTCATATGTCCGTTCCAGTCCGACATTCTTGCTGGAATCAAGCCTGGACAAACCGATGGTCCGGTTGGCCAGGAGCACATAGGGATTAATACGTTTATCGCGTAGTTCAACAATAAATCCGCTCTTGTTTTTCCCCTGCCTCACCAGCGGGAATTCACGGAGGGCTTTATATTGATCGAAGGAAATTTTTCTTTTGAGCAGGTAATACCTTTCCTTATTTTGATAGGCCAGTTGCATCTCCCGTTTGTATTCTGCTGCAGAACGGTCTTTGAACAGATTGGCCAGGCTCAGGCTGAGTGAATCAATATGGTCTTTAAAGCGTTTACCCTGTTTTTCCCTGAGGCCTTCAGCGGCAAAATCCACATAGATATCAAAAATGGGCACTGATGTGCTGAGTATGTTTCCGTCTTCACTGTAAATGGTTCCCCTTTCCGCGTTGATGGGCTGGTACTTCAGGTGCAGGCTATCGCCCAGCCCGCGCCAGTAGCTGCCCTGCGCCATCTGGATGTAAGCCGCCCTTCCCAACACCATCAGCCCGAGGATGATGATGACGAGGAAACACAGATGTACCCGCCACAATATGTCTTTCTTGATATCCAAAACAGAATGGTATGATTAGATCCCTTGAATTCAGTTGTTATTCGGTTGAGCCTGCACAGAGTCTTTCAGTAAAACCGGCGGGCCCTTTAGTTCTTTCAATCCCAAAGGCTCTACGGCCTTTGCCAGTTCACTGGCCTTGCTCCTGAAAATCACCTCGCTTTTGATCGACTTGTACTCGTATTCCAGCTCTTTGATGTTTCTTTCGCTGTCTGCGATCTTCCTTACCAATTTGTCTGCATGATGCCCATTGTAGATGTACAATACAGCGAGGGCAGACAAAAACAAAAAGAAAGGGATGTTACTAACGATGGAACGGTAGTTGAAAAATTTCTTCCAATCTGCTTTGATGTTGGTCGCCTGTGTTTCTTTCCGGTTTTCGGCACTCATGTTGACTGAGGTTGTTTTTTCTGGGCTATGCGCAATTTGGCACTCCTGGAACGGGGATTGGATCTCAGTTCGCTTTCAAGGGGTATGACAGGTTTTTTGGTGATGACCTGTAATTGGGATTGGGGACGGTTTCCGTACATATCGCCTTCTGCCGGCTCTTCGCTGCTGCCGTAACGGAAGAAATTTTTCACCAGCCTGTCTTCTATGGAATGAAAGGTGATGACGGCGATTCTTCCTCCGGGTTTTAAAACCTGTACCGATTGTTGCAACATATCTGCCAGCGCACCTGTTTCATCGTTCACTTCCATGCGCAACGCCTGGAAAACCTGGGCAAAGTATTTATTAGGGTTTCCTTTGACTTCATTTTTCACCGCTTCCCTGAACTGGCTGATGGTGTCAATCTGCCTGACGTTACGCTGAGCGACGATCGACCTGGCCAGTGTTTTGGCATTGGTCACTTCGCCATAGCGCTCAAACAGTTTATGCAGTTCGGCCTCGCTGTATGTGCGGATGATATCCGCCGCTTTGAGGCTTTGCCGGGCATCCATGCGCATGTCGAGCGGCGCATCGAAACGGATCGAAAACCCGCGTGAGGCCTCATCGAACTGGTGGCTCGAAACGCCCAGATCTGCCAGGATCCCGTCTACACCCTCCACATCATGCAACCGGAGAAAACGCTGCAGATGCCGGAAGTTGTGCGGAACGAAAACGACCCGTTTGTCGTCTGGTAAATTTCGCCTTGCATCCTCATCCTGGTCGAACACAAATAAGCGGCCTGCCCCTCCGAGCCTGGCGAGGATGGCCTTTGAATGGCCGCCTCCGCCGAATGTGCAGTCTACGTAAGTGCCGTCAGGCTTAATCTCCAGGCCTTCCAGCACCTCGTTCAGCAGAACAGGTACATGGTAAGTCTGTGCCTCACCGTTAGTATCCTGTATGCTGCGCTGGTCGCCCATAACGCTTCGTTTACGAGTTACCGTTGGCTGAAGGCCTTTTCATGACCTCATTGGCCAGGGCGCTGAAGCTTTCCGGTGAAAATGAATCAAAGAACTTACAGTATGTATCTTTATCCCAGATCTCAATTTTGTTGATGGCCGATACCAGAACGATATCCTTATCCAGTGAAGCATGCTTCATCAGGTTTTTGGGTATCAGGATCCTTCCCGCGCTGTCCGGCTCCACCAGGGTGGCCCCGTTCATGAACTGGCGGCGAAACTCCCTGACCCTGGGGTCAAAATCGTTCAGCTCGCTGATCTGTGTGAACAGGGGATCCCAGCTTTGGGTGGGATACAGGGTAAGGCAGGCTTCAAAACCGCGGTTGATCACAAAAGTGGGTGTCTCGTTCTCAGGCATCTGTTTTTTGAAGCCCGATGGCAGAAGAAACCGCCCTTTTGCATCAATCGTAGACTCATATTCGCCTATGAACTTGATCATGAAGGAGATTTGAAGTTGGTTTTGAGCAATTAATGACACAAAATAACATTTTTTCCTACTTTCTGACACAAAAAAAACGGAAAATCTTTATCCACAAATGGAAAAGCCCTGCCAGCATGGCATTGAGGTTGATTTGCCATGAAATTTGGTGGATTGACTGTGGAAAAGCGTGAAATGCGGTGGAAAAACCCCGGAATTATCCGGCCAGTGGGATACTGATCAGGAATGTACTGCCTTTACCGGGCGAACTATCGGGCTTGATGCTCCCTTTGTGGGCGTCAACCATGGTCTTGACATAACTCAGCCCCAGGCCAAAACCTTTTACATTATGGATATTCCCGGTATGGGCGCGATAGAACTTTTCAAAAATACGGGAAAGGGTTTCCTTATTCATCCCGATCCCATTATCTTCTATCTTGATCCTCAACTGATTACCATGAACTGAGGTGCTTAATTTGATCAGCAGGTCTTCGCGGGAATATTTGACCGCATTGTCGAGCAGGTTATTGATGATATTGGTAAAATGGACCTCATCAGCCATGATCTTGTCTTTTGTGGCATCCAGGTGCACTTCGATCCTTCCGTTTTTCTCCTGCAGGGGCAAGGTAATATTGTTCAGGGCGCTCCTGATCATCTGGTGGGCCGACAAAAGCTTCAAATTAAGTTGCACTTCCTGCTTATCCAGCAGGGCAGCCTGCAAAATCGTCTCCACCTGCTTGTTCATCCGCCGGTTTTCCTCCTTGATGATACCGGTAAAATAACTCATCTTTTCCTTGTCGCCACTGACCTTATCGTTCTTCAACGCATCCACCGCCAGGGAGATCGTGGCAAGGGGCGTTTTGAACTCATGCGTCATATTGTTGATGAAGTCCGACTTGATCTCACTCAGTTTCTTTTGCTTCAGGAGGGTTCGTATCGTAATGAAAAATGCCGTGGTGATGATGATCGTAAATAATATGGCGCCCACTATGAACCAGGTCAGTTCCTTGAGTACGATGGTACGCTGGTGCGGCACAATAACAACCAGGAATTCCTCGAGGCTCAGGCTTTCGCGGCTGCTCCCGCTGCCCGGAACCAGTTGTATCACGTGTTGCGTGTTATGCAGGGAATCCACATAATACTTATAGAAATTATCCGACTGCACTTCGTCGCCCATCAATGTATTTTGCGTGATGGCAAATTCAAACGGGATCTCTTTGAGGTAATATTTATTGAGCGATTTCCGGATGATATCGGCGATCTCCTCTTTGGTAAAACGCTGGATAACGGAGGATCGGAGGAACTCCAGTTTGATCTTGTCGTTTGGGAAAAGCATATCCGATTTCCTGGGAAAGTTGATGACCGATTTGTCGATCATGAGTTTTTCGGCGGCATCACTGGTGGCTTTGTTGATATTATCGAGCAGTTGCTGTTCCTTGACTTCTTTGGCGCTTTTCAACCACAGGAACTGAAAAAAGATCAGGCCCAGCAGGGATAGCAGGATCAGGATGGTAATGATGGGGAAAATTTTCTTCATACAGTCAACCGGATGCCAGGCAATAACGCCATATTCCGGCAAATGTAGCACAGAATGCCCTTTACAAAAAAGAATGCCCCCAAGTACACAAAACTTTAACGTATCCCGGGCCAAAAAACCGGGGGCCGGCATAATTGAATTATGCATAATTTTAAGTTATGGTTGAACCCGGACAAGACATATTGCTCATTGCCGATCCCTTTTTGAAAGACCCGAATTTCATGCGGACCGTGGTGTACATATGCCGTCATTCGGATGAAGGAAGTTTTGGGTTTGTGTTGAACAAGAGGTTCGAACAGGACCTGGGCGAACTCATCAGCGGATTTGAAGGATTCAGTATCCCGGTTTTCCTGGGCGGCCCTGTGCAACCAGATATGGTGCATTATATTCATCAATTTCCCGACCTCATCCCCGGCAGCTTCCGTATTTCGGATGAAATCCATTGGGGCGGCGATTTCGACACCGTAAAAAGATTGATCCGCTCTCACAGCATCGACATGAACAAGATCAAGTTCTTCATCGGTTACAGCGGATGGGAGTCCGGGCAACTCGACAGCGAACTGCAGGAGAACAGTTGGCTAACGGCAAACGCTACACGCAAAATAGTTTTTGATGTTCCCGTGGAAGACATATGGAAAGAAAGCATCGAACACCTGGGAGGCAAATACAAGATCATGGTCAACTTCCCTATCGACCCACAATTGAATTAACTGAATCATTACCGCACGTTGCTGTACAACATTCTGAAAATACCCGCCCGGATCGCACTGGTCATTTATTGCCGCGATCTGAAGATCAATGACCGAAGGGCGCTGGCCGCCAAAGGCCCGTTGCTGATTGCAGCTAACCACCCCAACTCCTTCCTCGATGCGATCATTATCGCCACCTTATTCGATCAGCCCGTTTATTCACTGGCGCGTGGCGATGCATTTACCAACCGGTTCACCATCAGCCTGCTGAAATCGCTGAACATCCTGCCCGTTTACCGGCTCAGTGAAGGGGCTGAAAACCTCGGCCATAATTACAGCACGTTTGAACAGTGCAGGGATATATTTAAAAAAAACGGGATCGTGCTCATATTCAGTGAAGGCAGGTGCATCAATGAATGGAAGCTCCGCCCGCTGATGAAAGGCACCGCAAGGCTCGCCATCAGCAGCTGGGAGGAAGGCATCAACCTGACCATCCTGCCCGCAGGGATCAATTACCATTCATTTACCCGGTTCGGAAAACACATTCATCTTCATTTCGGAAAACCTTTCACCAAAGAAGATATCGCAACGGGTAACGGATACGGTAAAACGATACAGGATTTCAATACCCGGTTAACAGGCGAACTTCAGGATCTTGTACTGGATATCGAAGAGGAAGACCATGCAAGCCGCAGGCAACTGTTCGGAAAAAAAACCGGAACGCCCGCCTTTCTATGGCTGGCATTACCGGCCATGACCGGATGGCTTTTACATGCCCCGCTGTATTATCCCATCCGCTGGATTACACACCGGAAAGCAGCCGGCACCGGGCATTATGACTCCATCATGGTTGGATTGCTTTTCCTGCTCTATCCCGTCTATCTCCTGTTCGCCGCACTGTTATGCTGGAAAGTCCTTGACGGGTATTGGTGGCCGCTGGTTTTTGTTTTGATGCCTTTTACCGCCTGGAGCTTCGTGCAATGGAAAGAACGGTTTTGACAATAGAATAATCTTTTTGTTTTTGCACTTTCCGCTGAATTTTACGCTCATGGTTCACATGGATAACCGATATCTGCCACTGGCATCCTGATCGCTAACTAAAGAAAAAGACCCGGTTTTATCCGGGCCTTTATCAAATCGATATGTCTGTTTCTTTATTTTTCTTTGGCACCCTCCACCAAAACGGTCGTCTTATTATTGATCACTTCCACAAAACCAGCCTGTATGCTGTAAGAAACCGTATTGTTCTTATCCTTCAGGATCTTCAGGCTTCCGGCTTTCAGGGCGCTGACCAACGGCGCGTGCTTGTCGAGCACTTCAAACAATCCGCTGATGCCCGGCAATTGTACGCCATACACTTCACCGCTGAAGATCTTTTGTTCGGGAGTGAGTATTTCTAAAGTCATGTTATTGATTTGGAGATTTGAACATTTGGATATTTGAATTAACGGAAAAGGTTATTCGCCATTTTCACATTGTCAAATCATCACATTTCCAAATTGAATTATGCCTGCGCTGCAGCCATCAGTTTCTTACCTTTTTCGATCGCATCTTCCAGCGTACCTACGAGGTTGAAGGCGGCTTCCGGGTATTCATCCACTTCACCATCCATGATGGCGTTGAATCCGCGGATGGTATCTTCGATCGGAACGAGTACGCCTTTCAAACCGGTGAACTGTTCGGCAACGAAGAATGGCTGGCTGAGGAAACGTTGTACTTTACGGGCACGTGATACAACCAGTTTATCGTCGTCGCTCAATTCATCCAGACCAAGGATGGCGATGATATCCTGTAATTCTTTATAACGCTGCAGGATCATTTTAACCCTTTGGGCGCAGTTATAATGTTCTTCGCCAACGATCGCCGGTGTCAGGATCCTGGATGTTGAATCCAGCGGGTCAACCGCAGGATAGATACCAAGGTCGGCGATCTTACGGCTCAATACGGTTGTTGCATCAAGGTGAGAGAAGGTTGTTGCCGGGGCCGGATCGGTCAGGTCATCCGCAGGTACGTAAACGGCCTGTACGGAAGTGATTGAACCGTTTTTGGTTGACGTGATCCTTTCCTGCATCAGACCCATTTCCGTGGCCAGCGTAGGCTGATATCCCACGGCCGATGGCATACGGCCCAACAAGGCCGACACTTCGGAACCTGCCTGGGTGAAACGGAAGATATTATCTACGAAGAAGAGGATATCCTTACCCTGTCCTTCGCCATCGCCGTCGCGGAAATACTCGGCAATGGTCAGACCACTCAGGGCCACACGGGCGCGGGCTCCCGGGGGTTCGTTCATTTGACCGAATACGAAGGTGGCCTTTGATTCTTTCAATCCTTCCAGGCTAACGGAACTAAGGTCCCATCCGCCTTCTTCCATACTGTGCTTGAACTTGTCGCCATAGTTCATGATTCCGGCTTCGATCATCTCACGCATGAGGTCATTACCTTCACGGGTCCTTTCACCCACACCGGCAAATACAGACAGACCGGAATATGCTTTGGCGATATTGTTGATCAATTCCTGGATCAATACGGTTTTTCCCACACCGGCACCACCAAACAGACCGATCTTACCACCTTTTGCATATGGTTCGATCAGGTCGATCACCTTGATACCCGTGAATAATACTTCTGAAGCTGTACTCAGGTCTTCAAAAATGGGAGGCTTGGCGTGGATGGGGCGTCCATTTTCTTTGCTCACGGCAGGCAGACCGTCGATCGGGTCTCCGGTTACATTGAAAAGACGTCCTTTGATACCCTCGCCGGTAGGCATGGCAATGGGTTTTCCGGTATCCACTACAACCATTCCGCGAACCAGGCCTTCGGTACCGTCCATGGCAATGGTACGAACGCTGTCTTCCCCGAGGTGCTGTTGCACTTCAAGAACCAGCTTATCGCCGTTGTCACGGGTCAGTTCCAGGGCGTTTAAAATTTCGGGAAGTTTGGAGTCATTGTCGAACTGAACGTCGATAACCGCTCCGATGATGGATTTGATCTTACCGGTATTGGCCATAACAAATATTTAATTGAATACAATTAGTTTTTCGAGCCGCAAAGGTAAGCGTTGGCTGCCGAAATGTAAAATTTGAGGTTTTTTATTTTTGGTTTTACCCGGCCGGGCTTCCCGATACTTTCGGAATAGCCTATTTTTACCCGTCAATTTTACCATGTATGGCCAGGATCCTGTTCTTGATCGTTCTGCTGGCAGCCTGCCAGGGACAAGAAAAAAAAGGCCGGGAGGAATTTCCGGCTGGGAATATGTCGTTCGTATCAATTTCCGATATGAATGACGCCCATTTTGAACTCAGGAAAGATGGCAGTTTTGAATATTACAGGCTCTTGTTCGATAGCCTGAAGAACAGCACCATCAGCGGTACCTGGAAAAAACAGGCCGATACCATCCTCCTTATCTACAACGATACCGCATATGAAAAGATCCTGGGACCCAAAGCGATGATCAATCAGAAAAAGCACGAAATATCCTTCTTTGATAGCGGGCCGGGAAATTCACTGATTATGGTTGAAAAATAAGGACTTGTAAATGAATATTGACAGTCGGTGACAGTATGCTGCCACGTTGCCCCGAACCTGTTCATTTCTTCCGGTTGGCCACATATACCCCGGCCAAAATCACCAGGAGGCTGACCACCTGTTTCCACCCCACCTGCTCCTCATACAATATCCCCCAAAAAATGGCCACAAATGGGATACCATAGGTTACCATCGAAGAAAAAACGGCGCCCGCCCTTTTGATGAGCATATAAAAAATGATGGAGGCAACCGCCGTACCAAAAATACCCAGTACCGCCGAAAACCCGGTGGATACCAATAGAGCATGGCTGGCAAGGTCCTGATGAAAATATCCTGTACCGATGAGAACGGCCAGTGCCGGTAACGCATTCAAAGAAAGCGCCAGAGCGGCAATATGCAGGGAAGGAATGTTTTGCAACTGGCGATGTACCATGTTCACATTCAGGCCATAGAAAAACGTGGCCAGCACAACCATGGCCACATTAAGCCAGTTACTGTTTTGCGAAAACCCGGGCTGGCTTAAGAAGAGCAGCACCGTTCCGCCAAAGGCGAGGAGAATGCCTGATACCTTAGCCAGACTGGTTTTCATACCAAAAAACAAGGCCCCGATGATGATCACAAAAATGGGTGTGAGTGAATTGAGCACGCCGGCCAGGGAACTATCGATCCCTTCTTCCGCCAAACAGAAAAGATAGGCTGGGAGGAGGCTTCCCAATACGCCGGAAAGAAAGATGTAAATGATCTTATTGAGAGGTATCTGCCTGAGTACCCTGATGGCCGTAGGCAGAAGGACCAACCCGGAAGAAATGATCCTGATCGAGGCAACCTGGTAAGCCGTCAGGTGCATAAGCCCCTCCTTCATCAGAATGAAACTGCTGCCCCAGATAAAAGACAGCGCAATAAAAATGACCCAGTTTATGAATTTCTGACTCAACCGATTCTGTTTTAAGCAAATTTGAGTGAATATTTCTTATTTGCCGGGAAATCATTTTTTTATAATATTTGTACTTCAAATATTCCTCACTAATAAACCATAAGTCTATGGGTTTCATTAAAGAATTCAAGGATTTTGCCATGAAAGGCAACCTTGTCGATATCGCTGTCGCCTTTGTCATGGGAGGCGCTTTCGGTAAAGTGGTCACTTCCTTTACAGAAGGATTGGTTGCTCCGCTGATCGGCATGATCGGGGGCGCCGACCTGTCAAAAAATGTATATACGCTGAAAGAGGCCGTCGTGGACGCCGGGGGAAAGGTGACCCAGGAGGCTGTAACCCTGAAATACGGCGACTTCCTTACCGCCATCATTAATTTCATCCTGGTGGCATTTGTCATGTTCCTGGTGATCAAAGCCATTAACAGCATGAAGAAGAAAGAGGAAGCCGCACCGGCCGGGCCTTCTTCCACCGACCAGTTACTGATGGAGATCAGGGACCAGCTGAAAAAAGGATGATCATAAACATATCGTTTCATTATTCTGGTAAGGCTCATGAAATCATGGGCCTTATTATTTTTGCCTTACATAAGATTCAAACAATCATGAAAAAAACACTCGTAACCACCGTCCTGATGGCTTTTTGCATTTGGGCCCAAGCACAGGATGCCACCGTAACGGAATTGAAAAAAGCCAGTTCGGCAACCATAAAGAAGGATGAGAAAGATACCAGCCAGCATGTTTGGAAAACCGGCGGCCTCTTCAACCTGAATATCAACCAGGGTTCATTGAGCAACTGGTCGGCCGGGGGTGATAAGTTTTCCTTCTCCCTGAACGCTTACCTGAACCTGTACGCCTTTTATAAGAAAGGTAAAAACTCCTGGGATAACAGCCTTGATCTGGCCTATGGCATCGTCAACACCACATCGCTGGGTAACCGAAAAGCCAGTGACCGTATCGACCTCCTGTCAAAATACGGCTATGCCATTGGAAAAAAATGGAATGCATCCGCCCTCTTCAATCTGAGGACCCAGTTTGCCAATGGTTATGCATACACCAAGACCGCGGCCGGTAAAGACACGGCATCCCTTACTTCCAAGGCATTTGCTCCCGCATACATCCTGACCTCACTGGGTTTCGATTACAAGCCGAACAATGACCTGTCATTCTTCATTTCTCCGATCACAGCCCGCTGGATCGTGGTCGGCGATAAATTGCTGGCACCCGCCTATGGTATCGAACCCGGCAAAACGTCGCGCAACGAAATTGGCGCCTTTGCCTCTACTTCCTATACTAAGAAATTTAACGACAAATTCAGTTTTAAATCCAGGCTGGACCTGTTTTCCAACTACCGAAAAGACCCGCAAAACATCGACATATTCTGGACCAATGTACTCAGCGCCAAGATCACCAAATACATCAATTTTTCTCTTAATGTGGACATGATCTACGACGATAATACCGCCAATGTAAACCCCCTCAAAGGCCCTGCGCCACAATGGCTTCAGCTAATGGGGATCGGCTTTGCCTACTCATTCAAGAAAAAATAATCGCCCCACGCGGAAGATGGGGATATCTGGACCATAACTTTTGTCCCGGAGTGTGTAACTTCGGGACTTTCTTTATCAGCTATAACCATTGTTGTGAGCCAAAATACAGAAACATACCAGATCAAATTAGACCAGTTCGAAGGCCCGTTCGACCTGCTTCTTTTCTTCATTGAAAGGGACGAGCTGGACATATATAATATCCCCATTACCAAGATCACCAATGATTTTCTGGAACACATACACCATTCCGAAAAACTGAATATTGAACTCAGCAGCGAATTCATCCTCTTCATCAGTACCCTGATGCGGATCAAGGCCAAGATGTTGCTGCCACGAAAAGAACTCGATGCACAGGGCAATGAGATCGACCCGAGGATGGAACTGGTGGACAAGATCCTGGAATACAAAAAATTCAAAGAAGCTTCCGCACGCATGGCTGAACTGGAAGCCGAGCGTATGCTGATGGTTAAACGGGGTAACCTGCAAAAGGAACTGGTTCAGATCGGGGAAGAAGCGGGAGAAGGAACAGAAATCCAAACGGTCACGATGTTCAAGTTGATGAAAGCTTTTGAAAAAGTGATCCAGCGTTTACAGGAAAAACAAAACAGGCCCGTACACACGGTCATCCGGTATAACTATACCATGGAAGGCTGCCGCGACTACATGCTCGACCTGTGCAGCCGCGAAAAAACACTCTCCTTCGAAAAAATATTCGACGTCTGTGAAAACCGCATTCATGCCATATTCCTTTTCCTGAATATGCTCGAACTCGTACAGCAGAAATTCCTGCACATCATTGTCGGGGAAGGAAGGAATAATTTTATCCTGGAATACAATGAAGAAAGGCCCGAAGACCCATTGCCCGGTTCAACGCCGGACGATGACTATGCCTTCGGACATCCCAACTAATCACCGGGCGGATTACATCATACGAATTCTATAGCTCCCCTGGCCGAACCCGGCCAAGACGGCATAAGCCATCAAGCACTTATTGGCTCTCTCCAACGGGTTAACCCTTGTCAACCTTTGAAACGGTATACTGTTAAATTGTCAGTTTACTGAACAGGCACCATGTTTGATGTTTAAACATCAATTAAAAACATTATTATGAAAACAATACTCCATAAAGCTTCCGACAGGGGCTCGGCCGATTACGGCTGGTTGAAACCCAATTATTATTTCAGTTTCAGCCAGTACCACGATCCCGAAAAAGTTCATTTTGGATTACTGAGGGTGCTGAATGATGATTTCATCGCGGGTGGCGGTGCGTTCCCCACCCATCCGCACGACAATATGGAGATCGTGACGATCCCTTTTTCCGGTGGCGTGCATCATAAAGACAGTACGGGTGGTGAAGGCATCATCAGGGCCGGGGATGTCCAGATCATGAGTGCAGGCAGTGGGGTCAGGCATTCCGAAGCGAATGTTTCCGCTACAGATCCGTTGACGCTTTTCCAGATTTGGATTTTCCCTAAAGTCAGAAATATCGTACCCAGGTACGATCAGCGGAGTTTCGACGTGGCTGAACGAATTAATCAATGGCAGATCGTTGTTTCACCGAGAGAGGAAGACAGGGCCCTTTGGATAAACCAGGATGCGCGTTTCGCCCTGACCAAACTCGAGGCTGGGCGGACGATCAACTATAACAACGCATTTCCCGGCAACGGTGTGTACCTGGTCAATATCAGCGGAAAAGTGCTGGTGAATGACACGGCTTTGCATAAAAGGGATGCACTGGGCATTACCGAATCCGACCAGTTTACCATCGTGGCTGAAGAAGATTCAGAATTGCTGGTCATCGAAGTACCGATGCGGTAAAGATTGCCGATCAGTTTACTGTGGCCGGGCTCCGAAAGGGCCCGGCTTTTTACTGATCATATATCCATAGCAACACGGGTTGATCCCGCTGATCAATGATGCCCTGCAGCATGGTTAGAAAGGCAGGAGATACGGTAGGGCAACCTAAACTCAGGCAAATCGTCTGCGGATACACTTCCCCGTCAGGTACGCACCCGTGCCCGTGCAATACCACAAATCGTTGCAATGCCATGCTGTTGCCGGCATCCAGGCCGTATAATTTATATGCCAGTCCGAATTTACCCATGTAGGAATGCCCAATCTTATACCTGCCCAGAGAAGTGCAATGGCTGTTGGGTCTGTTCGAATAAGTTTTGGCTCCGGTCTGGTTATCCGATCCGCTGCCATGTGTAACCAGTCCGGAATATTCGATGGAGTCGCGATCAAGCCTATATACAAAAAACCTGTTTTTACCGGAATGTATGCTCATGTCAACCAGGAAACAGTATTGGCTGTCGTATCCATTGGATACCGCAAATGACCTTATGGCCTGAGCTTTTCGTTTTGCCTTTTCCCAGGATGACGTTGAAAAGGCCCTTGCAGGTGCGGTACTGACCTGTTCAGCAAAACGAAGGGGCAACGGGATCACATCTACATAACAAAACAGGAGAAACAGGCTGGCCAGCAGCAAAGCAGATAAAAAGAATTTGCGCATACGGTTGGAATGGAAGGCACCTCAGATGTGCCCTTCCTGTTTTTCCATAATCCTGCACTGTTAAAATAATGAAAACAACGGGGAGATAAAGCCATGGGAAAGTGCATCCATTAAAAAACCGGGCGATGGGCACCCGGTTGATTTATTAAAATAATATTCAGTTTCCTTATCGGTTAACCATGACGGGTACACTGGCCATTTGCCTGATCGCCTGTGCGATGGCGTTAGCATCCAGTCCTATCTCATCGTACAATTGCTTGGGTGTACCGTGTTCGATCAAGTGATCGGGTATGCCCATGATCTTCACGTCTGCTTTGTAGCCGTGTTCATTCATGAACTCCAATATGGCCGAACCGAACCCGCCAACTATGGTACCGTCTTCTATCGTGATCACTTTACCAAATTTGCCAAAAACCTCATGCAGCATTTCTTCATCCAGCGGTTTGGCAAAACGCATATCGTAATGAGCCGGGTTGATACCTTCCCCTCTAACGTCGCGGATGGCCGATGCGGCAAAATTACCCGGATGGCCGAAACTCAATATGGCGATATCTTCCCCATCCTTCAACTTCCTACCTTTGCCAATGGGTATTTCCTGCATGGGCCTGCGCCAGTCAGGCATGACGCCTTCACCCCTGGGATAACGGATCACCATGGGAAGTTCGTTGCTATCTAACTGTGCCGTGTACATGAGGTTTCTCAGTTCCTCCTCATTCATTGGCGCACTCACCACCATATTCGGGATACAGCGCATGTAGGCAATATCATAACATCCGTGGTGCGTGGGCCCGTCTTCCCCTACCAGTCCGGCCCTGTCGAGGCAGAAAATGACCGGCAGTTTCTGAATGGCCACATCGTGGATCACCATATCATAGGCCCGTTGCATGAAAGAAGAGTAAATATTACAGAATACCTTCATCCCCTGGGTGGCCATACCGGCGCTCAGTGTAACGGCATGCTGTTCGCAGATACCCACGTCAAAGGCACGGTCGGGCATTTGCTCCATCATGTATTTCAATGAACATCCGCTGGGCATGGCCGGCGTGATGCCGATGATCTTCTCGTTTTTCTCCGCCAGCTCAATGATCGTATGCCCGAAAACATCCTGGTATTTGGGTGGTTGTGGGATATCATAAGTTTTCTTGATGATCTCGCCCGTAACCTTATCAAAGAGGCCCGGCGCATGCCATTTGGTCTGATCTTTCTCTGCCAGTTCATACCCCTTCCCTTTAACGGTTTTGATGTGGAGGATTTTGGGTCCGGGTATGTCGCGAAGGTCATTCAGGGTATCGATAAGCTTGACTACATTATGCCCGTCAATGGGACCAAAGTAACGCAGTTTCAAGGCTTCAAAGAGGTTGCTGCTGTTGGAAACGATCCCTTTCAGGCTGGCTTCCAGCTTGCTGGCCATCTGTCGGCTGAAATGTTTGCCCACGGGCAGTTTGCCCAGCGCTTTCCATACATTATCTCTCAGTTCATTGTATGTATGCGACGTAGTGATATCAGTGAGGTATTCTTTCAGTGCGCCGACGTTCGGGTCGATGCTCATGCAATTATCATTCAGGATGATCAGCACATTGCTTTTGGCAATACCGGCATGATTCATGGCTTCAAATGCCAGGCCCGCAGTCATGGCCCCGTCGCCGATTACAGCTACATGCTGCCGGTCGGTTTCACCTTTATAATGAGAAGCCATGGCCATTCCCAGCGCGGCAGAAATGGATGTTGATGAGTGGCCAACCCCAAATGTATCATATTCACTTTCGCTTCTCTTGGGGAACCCGCTCAAGCCTTTGTATTTCCGGTTGGTGGGAAAATTATCCTTACGGCCTGTCAGGATCTTGTGGCCGTATGCCTGGTGGCCTACGTCCCAAACGAGTTGATCGTAAGGCGTATTGAATACGTAATGCAGGGCTACCGTCAGTTCCACCACACCCAGGCTGGCACCGAAATGCCCGCCGTGCACGCTCACCACATCAATGATGTATTGGCGGAGTTCCTCGCACACCTGCAGCATCTGATCTTTGCTCAGTTTCTTCAGGTCAGCGGGGTTATTGATGGTCTGGAGTAATGGTCCGGGTTTGATTTCCATTATTGGCTGTTGAGAAAAATTTGATGGTAAAATTAGCGTTTCTTGCTGATTACAGCAGGATATAACACCGGGAATCGCCCACAGGTTGTGGATTATTAACGGTTTTTTTTAATGAAAGGGGAAAAACAGCGCCGGATCGGGGGAATTGGAGAGATATCGGCCTGCTTCACTAGGTTTACAGACGCCCGGATAATCCCCGTCGTGTACCCCGATATCAATGATGAGTTGGAAATGTAGATGCGGGGGCCAGTGCCCGTTATCCTCCGCCCTGCCAAAATGGGCAAATGCCTCTCCGCGGCTGATGAAATGTCCTTCCCTGACCATGGCCAGATCCTCGCGCGACAAATGGCCGAATAAACTATAAAACCCGAACCCATCAAGTTGATGGCCCAGGATAATGGTTGCACCATAATCGCCCATCCTGTCGTTGAATGCCATACTGTGCACCACCCCGCCCAATGGGGCATACACGGGAGTGCCTGCTTCACCCCATACATCCATACCCAGGTGCAGGCTGCGTGTTTCTTCCTGCCTGGGGCCTTGTTCAAACAGGTTCTTATCAAACAGTTCGCTCCTCCGGTACATACGCCTGTTCTCTGCATATCCTCCAAAGAGGTACCTGGCCCGCTCTCGCAAGCGGAGGCCATCGATGAATGACGTGAACGTATCCAGGTGCTGGTAGATCTCGTCTGTAAATGAGGTATTATGCGTGGTCAGGTCGAGCGGAACCGCCTTTTCTGAAGCCGCATCAAAAGGCACCACCGGATGAAACCCGTGATGGTGTTTGGCCAGAATGCTTAATAATTGTTCCGGTGCTGATAACATGACTGAATTTTATTGGTTCATATCACCACATTGATCATTTTGTTTTTTACATAAATGACCTTTTTGGGCGGTTTTCCTTCCAGCCATTTCTGAACCACCTCGTTCTGAAGAACGATCGCTTCCACATCGGCTTGTGATGCCTCCAGGGAAAGCAGCATATTGGTACGCAGTTTACCATTTACCGATACAGGATAATCTTTGGTTGTTTCGACCAGGTAGCTGTCATCCGCAACCGGGTATGATGCATCCAGGATACTGCCCGGCTGGCCGATTTTATGCCAGAGTTCCTCGCAGATAAACGGCGCATAAGGCGTCAGTAATATCAGCAAGGATTGCAGGATATCCTTTTTATGGCATTTCAATTCAGTCAATTCATTCACACATACCATGAAGGCGCTTACCGCTGTGTTAAAAGAAAAATTCTCCGTATCGGATTCGATCTTTTTGATGGCCTTATGCAATACCTTGTATTCCGCATCCGTGGGTTGCTGTTCGTTCCATACCTGTCCTTTAGCCTCATCATAAAAAAGCCGCCAGAGTTTGCGAAGGAACCGGTGTACGCCTTCGATGCCCTTGGTATCCCAGGGTTTGCTGGCTTCGATCGGCCCGAGGAACATCTCATACATACGGAATGTGTCGGCGCCAAATTGTTTTACCAGGTCATCGGGGTTTACCGTATTGTATTTCGACTTCGACATTTTTTCAACCTCCGATCCGCAGATATATTTTCCCTCTTCCAAAACAAACTCCGCAGCGGACAGTTCCGGTTTCCATCTTTTAAATGCTTCCGTATCCAACTCATATCCATCAACGATATTCACATCCACATGGATCGCATCGGTTTCATACTGATCGATCAAGCCGGCAGATATATAGGTTTGGCTTCCTTTTTTCCGATACACAAACCGGCTGCTGCCCTGGATCATTCCCTGGTTCACGAGTCTTTTGAAAGGTTCATCAAAACCGATCCAGCCGCGGTCGAACAAAAATTTCGTCCACATACGGCTATATAAGAGGTGGCCCACTGCATGCTCCGTACCTCCCACATACACATCCACCTGGCCCCAGTAATCGCTCACTTTCCTGTTACAGAATTCCGCGTCATTGGCCGGATCCATATACCGGAGGAAATACCAGGAAGAACCTGCATAACCCGGCATCGTGGATGTTTCCCTCTTGGCCGCCACCCAATCAGGCAAATTGGCCAGTGGGCCCTCGCCTTCCGGTCCGGGTCCGTATTTTTCCACGTAAGGCAATGCAAGGGGAAGGTCCGTATCATTCAGCGGCTGTGCGATACCGTTATCCCACACGATCGGGAATGGCTCGCCCCAGTATCGCTGGCGGCTGAACCCGGCATCACGCATCCGGTAGTTCACTTTTCTACGCCCGATACCGAGTTCCACCAACTTGCTGATCGCCGCACCAATCGCATCTTTCATCAGCATGCCGTCCAGGAATCCGGAATTCTCTAAAACGGCTTCCTTGGTGGGGTTCGCTTCCTCTCCATTATAACAGGCGCCAATGATATTCGTAATGGGGATATTGAAATGACGAGCAAAATTAAAATCGCGCTGGTCGCCGGAGGGAACCGCCATGATGGCGCCCGTTCCGTAACCGGCCAGCACATACTCGGCTATCCAGACTGGCACTTTTCTGCCATTAAACGGATTCAGGGCATAGGCCCCGGTGAAACACCCGGTTATTTGCTTTACTTCGGACATGCGTTCACGTTCGCTCCTACTTTTAACATAGGTGAGATATTCCCCGACCGATGCACTTTGCTCCTGCGTGGTGATCTTACTTACCAGCGCATGTTCCGGGGCCAGCACCAGGAAGTCGACACCGAAAATAGTATCGGGCCTGGTGGTATACACCAGTACTGTTTCCTCATGCCCATCCAGTGCAAAACTCATTTCCGCCCCTTCGCTTTTACCGATCCAGTTGCGCTGCATGTCTTTCATCGCGTCGGAAAATTCCTCCTTGTCCAATCCTTCCAGCAGCCTGTCGGCATATTCCGTGATCCGCAGATACCATTGGCGCATTTTCTTCTTGATCACCGGATGTCCGCCGCGTTCATTGACGCCGTTCACCACTTCATCATTGGCCAAAACGGTTCCCAGTGCTTCGCACCAGTTGACCTCGCCATAAGCCGAATAGGCCAGGCGGTAGTCCATGAGTATTTCCTGTTTCGTCTTGTCATCAAAAGCAGCCCTGGCGGTTGCAGAAAAATGACCGGAATGCTGTGGTTTGCGTGAGAGGTTCACCGATCCTTCCTTGTCCAGTAAGGCAACGAGCGTTTCAATTGGCTCGGCCCGTTGGGTATTGCCATTGTACCAACTGTGAAATAGTTGCAGGAAGATCCATTGCGTCCAGCGGTAATAAGCGGGATCACTGGTTTGCACTTCCCTCGACCAGTCGTAGCAAAAGCCGATCTTATCCAGTTGCGCCTTAAAATTCTCGATATTCCTGCGGGTTGTTTCCGACGGGTGCTGACCGGTTTCGATGGCATACTGTTCGGCCGGAAGGCCAAAACTGTCGAAACCCATCGGGTGGAGTACATTAAATCCTTTCAGCCTTTTATAGCGGCTGTAAATGTCGCTTGCTATGTAACCCAATGGGTGTCCCACATGCAGACCGGCTCCGCTTGGGTATGGGAACATATCCAGTACATAACACTTAGGCCGGTCCGATCCGTTAACGACACGGTATGCGTTATCCTTTTTCCATTGTTCACGCCAATGCGGTTCTATTTGTCTGAAATCATATTCCATACAGGCTCCTTTACTATTGCTGTTTTCTTGTTATGTCGCCGCCGGGGAAAAACTGATAGGTGTACCCTGACTGCAACGGGTAGGCGACGGGCTTTTTAACAAATCATAAGCCCCTCTTTCCCACATTAAAAATATATTTGGCAGGCAATCAATCGGCAGAGGACAAAAGTAAAACAAACGATGTAAAATCCTGTATTTTTGTCGCTTCTGATCACTTACTATCCATTATCATTGATATAAACGTGACCCCATGGCCCAATTCGGAAAATTTTCGAGTAAAAAAAGCAAACCAACCTATGGATACGCCATTGTAGGCGTGGCGCTGGTTCTGTTCCTGTTCGGCATTGTCGGCTGGTTTTTCCTGAACCTTCGCAAAACCGGAGATTATTTCAAAGAGAACATCCAGGTACATACTTATCTGAGCCGTACAGCTGGCAAGAAAGATGTAGACAGCCTGGTCAATTACATTTCATCTATCCCTTACGCCAACCGTGTTGAATATATCAGTAAGGAAAAGGCCATACAAAAATGGAATGCGGAAAATGACACATCCTGGAAACAGTTTCTGACCAATAACCCCCTTCCGGAAAGTGTGGATTTCTATGTGAAGGCCAACTATGTGGATAAAGACAGTTTGAATGTCCTTTCAACCGAACTGCAATCCCGGTTCCCGGGGATCATCACGGAATTCCAGTTTCCGTCAGAAACCGTGTCCAAGGTCAGCAAGTATGTCAAAACAACTGCCATTATCTTCCTGGTTGCGGCCATATTGCTCACGATCCTGGTGGTATTCTCCATTGATAACACGATCAGGCTGGCCATGTACAGCAACCGGTTCCTGATCAAAACCATGCAAATGGTGGGGGCCACACGATGGTTTATAGCCAAACCCATCGACCAGCGTGCCATCATCAACGGGCTGATCGCTTCGGGCATCGCTATTGTGGCCATTTGGGGCGCCATCATGCTGATCGAAAACCTCTATCCCGCATTCAAACTCCTGCACGATACCAGGGGCATGATCATGCTGTTCTGTATAATCATCGTTCTGGGCATAGTCATTTCCCTGGCCAGTACGCACCGGTCGGTCATCAAATACCTCAGGATGAAACTGGACGACCTGTATTAAGACATTGGTGAATTTCAATTAAATTGCAGACTCAAAACCTGTTTCATGACCAAAGACAAAAACAATACAGCCGGCAACAACAGCTTATTTGGCAAGCAAAATTACCTGTTGATGTTGGCAGGACTGGCAGTTCTGGCACTGGGCTTCTTTCTGATGGCAGGCGGTAAAAGCAGCGACCCCAACCAGTTCAATGCGAACGAGGTGTACAGCGCCACCCGAATCACCATTGCCCCGATCCTGATCATGGCTGGTTTTGTCATCGAGATCATTGCCATTATGCGCAAGCCCAAGCAAGACTGAAACATTATATTTTCCCTATAATCTATGGAACGCTGTTTTAAGACAGCGTTTTTTATATTGAACAAACCGAACGGCCAACAATTGACATGGACTTAATGCAAACCATCATCGTCGCCATCGTAGAAGGACTGACCGAGTATATCCCCGTCTCCTCCACCGGCCACATGATCATTTCCGAAAAACTGCTGGGCATCCCCGATAACGATTACACTAAAATGTTTACCGTGGCGATTCAGCTCGGTGCCATCCTGGCCGTTGTGGTATTGTACTGGAAAAAATTCATGAATTTCTCCAATATCCAGTTTTATCTGAAGCTGATGACAGGAGTTATCCCCGCAGTGATCCTGGGGCTCCTGTTCTCAAAAAAAATCGACCTGCTGCTGGAAAGCTCCCTCACCGTGGCGATTTCATTGCTCGTTGGGGGTATCGTACTGTTATTTGTAGACAACCTGTTTAACAAGCCGTACATAGAGAGCGAAAAAGAGGTCAGCTTTTTTCAGTCGTTTTCCATAGGCATCTGGCAGTGCCTGGCCATGATCCCCGGCGTAAGCAGGAGTGCGGCATCCATTATTGGCGGCATGCAGCAAAACCTGACCCGAAGCGCCGCAGCCGAATTCTCCTTTTTCCTGGCCGTTCCCACCATGCTGGCCGCCACCGGGTATAAACTCTTTAAACATTACAGGGAATCGGGCGGGTTTACCGGCGAGGAGATCAGGTTACTGGCCATCGGCAACCTCGTGGCTTTTGTTGTGGCCATACTTGCGATCCGTTTTTTTATTGGTTTTCTCAAAAAACACGGTTTCCGCCTTTGGGGCATATACCGGATCGTCATCGGTCTCATCCTGCTGGCAGGAATCCTTACCGGTAAGATCAGCCGCTGATCCCTGCCACCACTTACCTGATTCAGCCTGAAATGTAGTATTTTACCAACTGAATCTACCAACCATGCCAACTGCTCCCAAAAAAGTGATACAGGGATGGGCCATGTACGACTGGGCCAATTCCGTATATAACCTGGTGATCACCACCACTTTTTTCCCGGCTTATTATGCGGCTGTGACAAGCCTCAAGAATTTTCCGGATGGCATCAGCTTCCTGGGGAGGCGCTTCGTAAATACCGAACTGAAAGATTATGTACTGGCATTTGGTTTCCTCATCATTGCCCTGATATCCCCTATCCTCTCATCCATTGCCGATTACAAAGGGAACAAAAAGAACTTCATGCGTTTCTTTTGCTATTTGGGCGCTACCAGTTGCTCCCTGATGTTCCTGTTCGACAGTGACCATATCACCCTGGGGCTGATGTGTTTCATGTTCGCCGGTATCGGGTTTTATGGAAGCCAGGTCTTTTACAATTCGTACCTCCCGGATATTGCTGCGGAAGAAGATATGGACAGGATCAGCGCCCGCGGATATACGATGGGCTATATTGGCAGCGTGCTCATGCAAATGGTGGGTTTTGCCCTGGTGATGTTCATGGAAGACAAACAAATGGCCCTGAAGATCACCTTTCTCCTTGTTGGTATCTGGTGGGTCGGTTTTGCCCAGTTTACTTTCAGCCGCCTGCCCAGCATCCCGAAAAAGGAAAGACAGGCACGCCGGCATGTGCTGGTGAACGGTTTCCATGAACTGACCCTTGTTTTCCGGCAGGTTCGTACAATGCCGGTATTGAAAAGGTTCCTGGGCGCCTTCTTTTTTTACAACATGGGGGTACAAACGGTGATGCTGGTGGCCATCGATTTCGGTATCAAGGAACT
>RRZU012491403.1_pt1 | contig 29551 bp, 33 predicted proteins | sample 2165561 | NCBI WGS metagenome assembly RRZU01 (sample SAMN10456909, study PRJNA506462) | wastewater metagenome | isolation source: wastewater sludge | place: USA: Moscow, Idaho | reverse complement strand
TCGGTCGGCGCCCAGCCCATCGCGCGCTGCCCCGCGGACCCCAGCGGCCTGGTGCATCGCTGGGTGGGCATCCCCAACGCGATGCTGCAGCGCAACACGACGCTCAACGCCCAGGTGAACATCTCCGGCAATACCGGGCGATGTGGGGAGTTCCAGCCCATCACGCTGACCATCGACGGCGAAACCGTCGTACAGACCACCCCGGCCGCCCCGCCGGTGCCGATCGGGTTCCAGTCACTGCCCCAGGCGTTGATGCCCCGGGTGCAGGTTGGGCTCGGGGATGGCGACAACTTCGGGAACACCACCCGGGCCGTGTTGATCATGACCGGGCTGCAGCGGTTGTCGGCGCTGCCGATCGACACCGCCGTCATGTCGCTGGCCGACGCGCTGAAGTCACCCAATCCGGCATTGCTGATCTCGCCGAACGGCTGGGACCATCCCGAGCTCCCGCTGCGGGTGACGGCGCCCGACACTGTTCCGACAACACTGAATGTCGTTGATGACGAGGGCAATTCGACCATCCTTACGCTGGAGCCCCGCGTCCGGTTCGGCTCGCTGCAGGTGGTTTTCGACGGCCACCGCTCGGTGCTGGTCGCCACCTCCAACGGCGGTGCGGTGGATCAGCTCGACCGGCTGCTGGGCTGGCTGGGCAGCGGCGAGGGCCGGTGGTCGTCGCTCAACGGGATCGGCGTGGTCTCGATCGCCAGTCGTGATCCGGTGACAGTGCCCGGCGGCGTCGGAGCGGGCCAGAATGCCGTTGCCGTGCATCGTGATTCACCACAATGGTGGTGGTGGGCCGGCGGGACGCTGGCCGCCGTGGTGGCCGGTGCGGCGGTCTGGCTGCTCGTGCGGTCCCGCCGCGGTGCCCTGGAGCCCTAGCAGATGACCGCCGCAGCCCCCGAATCACCGCCGCCGGTGGTCGAGCGTGAACCCTGGCTGCAGTCGCTCCACCCGGTCTACCGGATGGCCTTCCGCTGGTTGTTCATCGTCGCGACGACGTTCCTGGCGTTTCACTCGTCGCTGCGCAGTGTGGTGGAGGTGACCCGGTCGGGCAGCCTCGGCGGATACGTGTGGGTGGTCCCGATCGCGGGCGGTCTGGCGGCCATCGGGGTGGCGCGCCGCAACCGCACCGAGCTGCCGATCCACGATCGCCAGACCGATGTGATCGTCGGGATCATGGGGCTGGTGCTGGCCGGCCTGCTGCATGCCGTTCTGCTGCAACGGTATGCGCTGTACTTCTATCTGCTGCGCCTCGACCTGGTGGCCATGTGGACCTTCGCGGCCAGCGCCAGCATCGCGTTGTTCGGGCTGCGGCCGGTGCTGCGGTTCGGCTGGGTGTGGTTGCTGCTCTCGATGGTCTTCGCGCTGCCCTACTACCTCATCGTCATCATGCTCGGCGGGACGAAGGTGGCGGCCGCGCTGGGGACAATGGTCATCGCAGGCATCGCGGTGGGCATCGCGGTCGGCCGTGATACCCGGCGCGCGATGATCGGCTCATCGCTGGGCTGGGCGATAGGCATTGTGATCGTCGTCGTCATGGTCCTGTGGTTCCCGGACGCGCCGTTGCTGGCCTACCAGTTGGTGCCCGGCATCACGGCGATCTGCCTCTGCGGAACGGCGATGTATCTCTACGCTCGCCGGGGTACCGAGATGCGCCTTCTGGACCGCCGGATCGAGCCACTGGCCGCCAAGCAGGTGTGGGCGGCGATGCCCGTCGTTCTCGTTGTCGCACTTGGTCTCTCGTTCGTCCGGCTGCCTGCGGTGGGGTTTGCGCCCACGCGGTACGTCCCGGCCATGCGGATCCAGGAACCGGCGGCCCCGCTGCGGCCGGCCGCGGGCTGGCACATCCACGACACCCAGGTCTACGGCTGGGTGAAGGCGATGTACGGCCGCGATGCCACGCTGGTGCGGCAGAAGGTCGTCGCCGACACCGGCGACGTCAAGTACGACAAGTTCGCCCGGCCACGCACCCTGATGGTCGACACGGTGACCACCTTCCGGCCGTTCTCGCTGAAGGTGTTCCCGGCCCGGATGATGTACCGCGTCGGGAATGTCCGATTCAGCCCGGTGCGCCCGATCGACCTGGGGTACGGGGTGTCGGCCGACATCTTCTCGGCCATCGACGACAAGCTCCTGCTGACGGTCGGCCTCATCCAGTGGTCGTGGACGAACGGGCCGGTGGCCCAACGAGTACTGGTCATGGCGGTAGACGATCATGAGGATGACGCGCCGTTTCCGGCGCCCACCCGTGCGGTGGGCCCCACGCTGAACTCCATGTTCACCGTGCTGTTCCGCGGCAACAGCTCCACGCTGGACACCAACCCGAACCGCAAGGACGACGCACTGCTGACCCAGTTCGCGCACGATCTGGTGCGGGCCCAACTCGAACCGCTCGGGATCGCGCCGTGACCGCCAGCGCCGAGGAACAGGAATTCGCGCTCGATCGGGCGATCAACGGTTTGCGCCGGGACCATCCGGTGCAGTCGGCGTCCACGGCTGTCTGGGGCTGGCAGAAGCCGACGCTGATCGCCCTGCTGGTGATCACCGTCGGATTGGCCGCCTGGCAGCCGATGCGCACCGCGATCTTCGTCATCGGCGTGTGCACCGTGGGGTACGTGCTGACGATGGCCGACCGGGTGCTGATCTTCAAACAGGGTCTGGACAGCCGGGCGCTGGTGGTGCCCGACGAAAAGGCCCGTGCCGTACCGGATTCCGAGCTGCCCAGGTACACCATCCTGGTGCCGGCCTACAACGAGCCGGAAGTGGTCGGTCAGCTGATCGGCGCGATGCGGGCACTCGAGTACCCGCCGGACAAGCTCCAGGTACTCCTGCTGCTCGAGGCCGACGACCAGGTCACCATCGATGCCGCCCGCGACTGCGCCGACTCCGACGTCATCACCATCGTCCTGGTCCCGCCGGCCGAACCGCGGACCAAGCCCAAGGCGTGCAACTACGGGCTGCACTTCGCCACGGGCGACATCATCACCATCTACGACGCCGAGGATTCACCCGAGCCGCTGCAGCTGCGCCGCGTCGCGGTCGCCTTCCGCGAGCTGCCCGACGACATCGCCTGCATCCAGGCCAAACTCGTCTACCACAACGGCCGGCAGAACATGCTGACGGCGTGGTTCACCGCAGAGTACGGACTGTGGTTCGGCTACCTGCTGCCCGGATTGATGCGCAGCTCGTCGCCGATCCCGCTCGGTGGTACGTCGAATCATCTGCGCAGCGACGTCGTCGACAAGATCGGGGCGTGGGACCCGTTCAACGTCACCGAGGACGCGGACCTGGGCCTGCGGATCGCAGCGTCGGGATACTTCACCGCCGTCATCGAGTCGCAGACGCTCGAAGAGGCCAACAGCGATCCGATCAACTGGGTCCGGCAGCGATCGCGGTGGTACAAGGGCTACCTGCATACCTGGCTGGTGCACGTCCGTCGCCCCGTTGAGTTGTACCGCACGCTGGGCCCGCGCGCCTTTCTGCGGTTCAACCTGGTACTCGCCGGCACCCCGATCGTCGCGGTGCTCAACCTCGTGTTCTGGTTGATCACCATCCTGTGGTTCCTCGGTCAGCCCGCCGCCGTCGGAGCGGTATTCCCTTGGTACATCTACTTTCCCGCGTTGATCGCACTGGTGCTGGGTAATGCGGCCACCCTGTACATGAACATGATCGCGTTGCGCGAGGACGACCGCGCCGACCTGTTCTCGGCGGCGCTGACGGTGCCGGCGTACTGGCTGCTGATGAGCATCGCGGCGGCCAAGGGGGTCTACCAGTTGATCCGCAATCCGTCTTACTGGGAGAAGACCTTTCACGGTCTGGACAAGAAGAAATGACCGACCGGCGCTGCAAGCAGGTCGCGTTCCTCACGAGCTCCCTGCTCTACGCGGCGGTGGGATTCTGGCTCCAGGTCCGGCACGGCTTCATCCTCGGGGACGCGCTGGCGCGGGTGCAGGCCGCCGAGAGTGTGCTGTTCAGCCGGGACCCGCACCTGGCCGCGATCGGGTTCATCTTCACCCCGCTGACGGCCATGCTGGAGCTGCCGGCGGTCCTGGCGGCACAGCTGTGGCCGGACATGACCGCGCGGGCCTACGCGGGCAGCCTGATGTCGGCCCTCTTCATGGCCGGCGCGGTCGCGCAGATGTTCGCCACCGGCGCCGATCGCGGACTGCCCCGCGGCTACGTCGTCGCTATCACCGCGCTGTTCGCCCTCAACCCGATGATCGTGTTCTACGGGTCCAACGGCATGAGCGAGGCGCCATTCGTGTTCTTCCTGCTCTGGTCGGTGCGCCGGCTGGTGCTGTGGATGGTCGACGACGACGTCCACCACCTGGTGGCCGCGGGCGGAATCGCCATGGCGCTGGCCTATCTGACCCGCTATGACGCGGTGGCCACCGTGGCGGCGGCCGGACTCCTGGTGGGCGCCACGACATTTCGGAGGGCGCGCACCCCGCCGCGGATCCGCCGGGCCCTGCTCGACCTACTGCTGGTCGCCGGCCCCGGCTTCGCGGCGTTCGTCGGCTGGGCGGTGGCCAGCTGGCTGATCACCGGTGATGCGTTCGCGCAGTTCACGTCCCAGTACGGCAACAAGGCCATCCTGGAACAGTCCGGTGGGGCCAATGCGGCGTCGTTCGGTGCCGGCCTGCGGTTCTCGGCCGTCTGCATCATGCTGCTGGCGCCCACCCTGATCCCGGTCGCGGTGTGGGCCGGCGTCTCGAGGTGGCGGCGGCCGAACGCGGCGGTGCTGATCGTCCCCGTGCTGCTCTACGGTGCCGTGCTTGCCTTCCAGACCTACACCTACGCACGCGGCGGGACGTTTCCCTTCCTGCGCTTCTACATCGTGGCAATTCCGTTCGTGGCGTCGATGGCGATGCTGGCGGTGCCCGAGGGGGCCCTCGCGGTGCCCAAGCGCCGCGGCCGCTACGCACCCCCACCGGCATCGGCGGCCGCCACGAACCGCTCCAGAAAGGCCTACCCCGCAGTGGCTTTGGCGATCGCCGTGGGGATCCCCGTGACGGCTTGGGGGATGAGCCTGCCGGCCTACGCGCCGCAGGAATATGCCCTGGGTGCGGTGCTGCGGCCGGAGCCGGACAACACCAGCCCGCGCAAGGCCGTCGAACGCCGGATTGCCGCCACCTTCTCCACAGAGCGTGACATCGCCGCGTACCTCGACGGTCTCGATATGCCCGACAGTTCGGTGATCCCCCACACCGTCTCCGGGTTCGCCGTGGTGGCCGCGTCCAGACGCCCCAGGATGTTCGTGGTGCCGTCGGACCCGGACTTCACCGGCATTCTCAACGACCCGGCGGCCCACGGGGTGCGCTACCTGCTGGTGGTGCCCCGCAGTGGCCGCGGCCTGTCCGACGCACTCAATCAGCGCTATCCGACGCTGTACGAGACCGGGGCCGATGTGGCCACCCTGGAACTCGAGATCCCCAATGACGGCGACAGCCAACCGGATTGGCGCCTGTACCGGGTCGCGGAATCGGTCGAGCCAACGGCCTGACACCGCAGTTCGCACCGAGTAGATTTCGGCTGTGGCAGCTGAATTCACCGGCAGGGTAGAACTGGACATCCGCGATTCGCAGGCCGACTGGGCGCCCTTCGCCGCCCCCACCGCACCCGAGGGTGCACCCAACGTCCTCTATCTGGTGTGGGACGACACCGGTATCGCGACCTGGGACTGCTTCGGCGGGCTGGTCGAGATGCCGAACATGCGCCGCATCGCCGACCGCGGGGTGCGGCTGTCGCAGTTCCACACCACGGCCCTGTGCTCACCGACCCGGGCCGCACTGCTGACCGGACGCAACGCCACCACCGTCGGGATGGCCACCATCGAGGAGTTCACCGACGGCTTCCCGAACTGCAGCGGACGCATCCCGTACGAGACCGCGCTCATCTCGGAGGTGCTCGCCGAGCAGGGCTGGAACACCTATTGCGTCGGCAAGTGGCACCTGACGCCACTCGAGGAGTCCAATCTTGCTGCCACCAAACGGCATTGGCCGCTGAATCGGGGCTTCGAGCGGTTCTACGGATTCATGGGCGGCGAGACCGACCAGTGGTACCCGGAGCTGGTGTACGACAACCATCCGGTGTCGCCGCCAGGTACGCCCGAGGACGGCTATCACCTGTCGAAGGACATCGCCGACCGGGCCATCGAATTCATCCGGGACGCCAAGGTGATCGCCCCGGACAAGCCCTGGTTCGCCTACGTCTGCCCCGGTGCCGGCCATGCGCCGCACCACGTGTTCACCGAATGGGCCAACCGCTACATCGGCAAGTTCGACATGGGTTACGAGCGGTACCGCGAGATCGTGCTGGCCAATCAGAAGGAACTGGGGATCGTGCCACCGGATACCGAGCTCTCGCCGGTCAATCCGTACGCCGATGTCACTGGGCCCGACGGGCAGCCGTGGCCGCTGCAGGACACCGTGCGGCCGTGGGAGTCCCTCTCCGACGAGGAGAAGCGGCTGTTCGCCCGCATGGCCGAGGTGTTCGCCGGGTTCCTGTCCTACACCGACGACCAGATCGGCCGGGTGCTCGACCACCTCGAGGAGTCGGGCCAGTTGGACAACACGATCATCGTGGTCATCTCCGACAACGGCGCATCCGGTGAGGGTGGCCCCAACGGATCGGTCAACGAGGTCAAGTTCTTCAACGGCTACATCGACACCGTCGAGGAGAGCCTGGCGTTCTACGACCAGCTGGGTAGCCCGCAGACCTACAACCACTATCCGATCGGTTGGGCGATGGCGTTCAACACGCTGTACAAGCTCTACAAGCGCTATGCCTCGCACGAGGGTGGCATCGCCGACACCGCAATCATCTCCTGGCCCAACGGGATCGACGCCCACGGCGAGGTGCGGGACAACTACGTCAGTGTCTGTGATGTCACCCCGACGGTGTACGACCTGCTGGGCCTGACACCGCCGGATACCGTTCGCGGGATCCCGCAACAGCCGCTCGAGGGCGTGAGTTTCGCTGCGGTGCTTAATGATCCGTCGGCGCAGATCGACAAGCACACGCAGTTCTACAGCATGCTGGGCACCCGGGGGATCTGGCACGACGGGTGGTTCGCCAACACGGTGCACGCCGCCAGCCCGGCGGGCTGGAGCAATTTCGACAAGGACCGCTGGGAGCTCTACCACATCGACTCCGACCGCAGTCAGTGCCACGACCTCGCCCCGGAGAACCCCGAGAAGTTGGCCGAGCTGACCGAGTTGTGGTTCGCCGAGGCCGCCAAGTACAACGGCCTGCCGCTGGCGGATCTGAACATCTTCGAGACGCTGGGCCGCTGGCGGCCCTATCTGGTGGCCGACCGGCAGACGTCCACCTACTACCCGGACGCCGCCGAGGTCGGCCTGGGCGCCGCCATCGAACTGCGTGGGCAGTCCTTCTCGGTGCTGGCCGAGACCCACGTGGAATCACCGGCCGCCCGGGGCGTGCTCTACAAGCACGGCGCCGGGCACGGCGGGCATGTGCTGTACCTGGCCGACGGGCATCTGCACTACGTCTACAACTTCATGGGCGAGGACGAGCAGCTGGTGTCGGCCCCGCAGCCCGTCCCGCCGGGGAATCACATCCTCGGGGTGCGCTACGACCGGACCGGCACCGTGGCCGGCAGTCACACCCCGTTGGGCGTTCTGACGCTCTACGTCGACGGCGCCGCGGTGACCACCCGGGCCGACGTGCGTACCCATCCCGGCACCTTCGGGCTGGCCGGCGGCGGGGTCGCGGTGGGCCGCAACGCCGGGCAGGCAATCAGCACCAACTACCGCGCGCCGTTCGCCCTCACCGGGGCCACCATCGTCAAGGTGGTCGTAGACGTTTCCGGAACCCCGTACCTGGACGCCGAGCGGGAACTGGCCGCCGCGTTCGCCCGAGACTGAGGAGATCGTATGTCGCACAACTGGATTCGTGTTGCCAGTGTGGTGGTGGTGGGGGTTGCGCTGAGCGCGTGCAGCCGCACCGCACCCGCGCCGGTGGCCGCCCCCGAGCCGTCCTCGGCCAGTGCGGCGCCCTCTGCAGCGCCCTCGACGACCTTGCCGGGTACCGTAACCACCTCGGATCTCGAAGCGCCGCAAGGCCTTCCGGACTACGGAGTGCTGGAGACCGCCAAGCGGCCGGTGAGTGCGGGGGAGACCACTTGCGCGCCGGACACGCCGCCGGCCCAGCCGGTCGAGGCGCACAGCGCGGCACCGGGCAGTCCGACGGTGCTGCTCGGGCTGCCCGATGGGTTCACCCCGGCCGCCGATCCGCAGGGTGACATCGCGCTGAACCTGACCGGGCCGGACGGCAGGACCGGCACCGTGACCATCACGCCGACCACGCTGGACGCGGCCGCCGCGTTCCGGGCCTACGGCGACGACCGCACGAAGGGCTCCGAGATCAGCAGCCTGTCGGTGTTGCCGGGCGACCTGTGCGGTTACAGCGGTCAGGAGCTGATGGGGATGCTCGCCGACCAGCCCGGTCAGGGGGTCGAATTCGCCGACCGGGTGGTGCACGTGTGGACCAACGACGGCAACTTCCTCATCGCGATCCGGCTGCAGGCCCCCAAGGGCACCTCGCTGGACGCCGCGAAGTCGGTGCTGCTGGCCGACTTCGGCATCCGCATGCCCGGCTAACCTGGCGGACATGCTCACCGAGTTGATCGCGCTGCCCGGCGGTGACTTCCGGATGGGCTCCACCAGCTTCTACCCTGACGAGGCGCCGGTGCACACTGCGACGGTGGCCGCGTTCGCGATCGAGCGCCACCCGGTGACCAACGCGCAGTACGCCGAATTCGTGGCCGACACCGGGTATGTCACGGTCGCCGAGCGGCCGCTGGACCCGGCCCGGTATCCCGGCGTCGCCGCCGCGGACCTGCTGCCCGGCGCGCTGATCTTCGTGCCCACCGCCGGTCCCGTGGACCTGAACGACTGGCGGCAGTGGTGGGACTGGGCGCCCGGCGCGTGCTGGCGCCACCCGTTCGGCCCGGCCAGCGGCATCGAGGACCGCCCCGATCACCCGGTGGTGCAGGTCGCCTATCCCGACGCCCACGCCTACGCGCAGTGGGCCGACCGGCGGCTGCCCACCGAGGCCGAGTGGGAGTACGCCGCCCGCGGCGGCGCCGACACCACCTATTCGTGGGGTGCGGACGCCGCCCCGGGCGGGCAGCTGATGGCCAACACCTGGCAGGGCCGGTTCCCGTACCGCAACGACGGCGCGCTGGGCTGGACCGGCACGTCGCCGGTCGGCGCCTTCCCGGCCAACGGTTTCGGCCTGGTCGACATGATCGGCAACGTCTGGGAGTGGACCACCACGCGGTACGTGCCACAGCACCGGCCCGGGGCCGACAAGGGGTGCTGCGCGCCGTCCCGGGAGCCCGATCCGACCGTCATGCAGGCGCTCAAGGGCGGCTCGCACCTGTGCGCGCCCGAGTACTGTCACCGCTACCGGCCCGCGGCCCGCTCGCCGCAGTCCCAGGACAGCGCCACCACGCACATCGGCTTCCGCTGCGTAACGTCGTGATGCGCGGCGCCCGCCGCGTCGGCCGGGCTCGAGTTTCCCGGTAACTCCATGCGTGCAGGTGCCCAGCCACCTCGTCCAGATCGGGCTCGGCGGCCGTGGCCACCCTGATGACGAAGTCGAAGCGCCCGTCCTCTGGATTTGGAGCATTCCCGCTCGTCACCTAAACTTGCGAGGTTGCCGTGGGCAGACCTCGGTTTTTGGGATGGCCATCGGGCCCTACCTGAAGACCCTGCGTGCCCTTCGACAGCTCAAGCAGTTCAAGACCGCGCACGCCAGGTTAATTGGCGTGCACACGTATCGACCAGGTCTAGGAGATCTAGTGATTCAGCAGGAGTCGCGGCTCAAGGTCGCCGACAACACGGGCGCCAAGGAGATCTTGTGCATCCGCGTGCTCGGTGGCTCGGCGCGGCGCTACGCCGGCATCGGTGATGTCATCGTTGCGACCGTCAAGGACGCCATCCCCGGCGGCAACGTCAAGCGCGGCGACGTCGTCAAGGCCGTCGTCGTCCGCACCGTCAAGGAACGCCGGCGCGCCGACGGCAGCTACATCAAGTTCGACGAGAACGCGGCCGTCATCATCAAGGCCGACAACGATCCGCGCGGCACCCGCATCTTCGGGCCGGTCGGCCGTGAGCTGCGGGAGAAGAAGTTCATGAAGATCGTCTCGTTGGCTCCGGAGGTTTTGTAGATGAAGGTCCACAAGGGCGACACCGTGCTCGTCGTCTCCGGTAAGGACAAGGGCGCCAAGGGCAAGGTCCTGGAGGCCTACCCGACCCGCAACCGGGTGCTCGTCGAGGGCGTCAACCGCATCAAGAAGCACAAGGCCGAGTCGGCGAACGAACGTGGCGCCAAGTCCGGCGGCATCATCACCCAGGAAGCGTCGATCCACGTCAGCAACGTGATGGTCGTCGACTCCGACGGCAAGCCGACCCGCGTCGGCTACCGCACCGACGACGAGTCCGGCAAGCGTGTGCGCATCGCCAAGACCAACGGCAAGGACATCTGATGACCACCTTGGAAAACACCGAGAAGGTTCAGCCCCGGCTGAAGCAGCGCTACCGCGAAGAGATCAAGGGCGCGCTCAACGACGAGTTCAACTACGCCAACGTCATGCAGATCCCCGGCGTGGTGAAGGTCATCGTGAACATGGGCGTCGGCGACGCAGCCCGCGACGCCAAGCTGATCAACGGCGCCGTCAACGACCTGGCGCTGATCACCGGCCAGAAGCCCGAGATCCGTAAGGCCCGCAAGTCGATCGCCCAGTTCAAGCTGCGCGAGGGCATGCCGATCGGTGCCCGCGTCACGCTGCGCGGCGACCGGATGTGGGAGTTCCTGGACCGGCTGATCTCGATCGCGCTGCCGCGTATCCGCGACTTCCGTGGTCTGAGCCCCAAGCAGTTCGACGGCACCGGCAACTACACCTTCGGGCTGAACGAGCAGTCGATGTTCCACGAGATCGACGTGGACTCCATCGACCGCCCGCGCGGCATGGACATCACCGTCGTCACCTCGGCGACCAACGACGACGAAGGTCGCGCGCTGCTGCGGGCCCTCGGCTTCCCGTTCAAGGAGAACTGAGCAGATGGCAAAGAAGGCTCTGGTCAACAAGGCCAACAAGAAGCCGAAGTTCGCGGTTCGCGCGTACACGCGGTGCAACAAGTGCGGACGCCCGCACGCCGTCTACCGCAAGTTCGGCCTGTGCCGGATCTGCCTGCGCGAGATGGCCCACGCCGGCGAACTGCCCGGTGTGCAGAAGTCCAGCTGGTAAGCCCACAAACTCCGATCAAGTAAGGGCGCGGTAGGCCCGGACCGGGAACCGCCGCGAGGAAGGTGACACACCTGTCATGACAATGACGGATCCGATCGCAGACTTCTTGACACGTCTGCGCAACGCCAACTCGGCGTACCACGACGAAGTGACCCTGCCCCACTCCAAGATCAAGGCCAACATCGCCGAGATCCTCAAGGAGCAGGGCTACATCAGCGACTACCGCACGGAAGACGCCCGCGTGGGCAAGTCCCTGGTGGTCTCGCTCAAGTACGGCCCCAGCCGTGAGCGCAGCATCGCCGGCCTGCGCCGGGTGTCCAAGCCCGGCCTGCGGGTCTACGCGAAATCCACCAACCTGCCGAAGGTGCTCGGCGGCCTGGGCGTGGCGATCATCTCCACGTCCTCGGGTCTGCTGACCGACCGGCAGGCGGCACGACAGGGCGTGGGCGGCGAAGTCCTCGCGTTCGTCTGGTAGCGGGATAGGAGCGTAAGAAACAATGTCTCGCATTGGAAAGCAGCCGGTCCCGGTTCCGTCCGGGGTCGACGTGACGATCGACGGGCGCAACGTGTCCGTCAAGGGCCCGAAGGGCACCCTGGTCCTCGACGTCGCCGAGCCCATCGAGGTCTCGCGCGACGACGACGGCGCCATCGTGGTCACCCGCCCGAACGACGAGCGGCGCAACCGCTCACTGCACGGGCTGTCCCGCACGCTGATCGCCAACCTGGTGACCGGCGTGACCGAGGGCTACACCACCAAGATGGAGATCTTCGGCGTCGGCTACCGCGTCGTGGCCAAGGGCAGCGACCTCGAGTTCGCCCTGGGCTACAGCCACCCGGTGCTGATCGCCGCCCCCGAGGGCGTGAGCTTCGCGGTGGAGACGCCGACGAAGTTCTCGATCTCCGGCATCGACAAGCAGAAGGTCGGCCAGATCGCCGCCAACATCCGTCGTCTGCGGAAAAACGACCCCTACAAGGGCAAGGGCATCCGCTACGAGGGTGAGCAGATCCGCCGCAAGGTCGGAAAGACAGGTAAGTAACCATGGCTGATACCAAGAGCGCCGAGCAGAAGAAGCACCAGCCGGTCGGCCAGAACATCTCCGCGACCCGCCGGACCGCGCGGATCCGCCGGCACGCCCGGTTGCGCAAGAAGGTCTCCGGCACCGCCCAGCGGCCCCGCCTGGTGGTCAACCGCTCCGCGCGGCATATCCACGTCCAGCTCGTCGACGACCTGACCGGCACCACGCTGGCCGCGGCCTCGTCCATCGAGTCCGACGTGCGTGGTGTGGAGGGCGACAAAAAGGCGCACAGCGTTCGGGTCGGTCAGCTGATCGCCGAGCGCGCCAAGGCCGCCGGCATCGACACCGTCGTGTTCGACCGCGGTGGGTACACCTACGGCGGCCGGATCGCCGCCCTGGCCGATGCCGCCCGCGAGAACGGATTGAGCTTCTAGATGATGACGAACCTGACAAAGACCGGAAGGACCGCATGATGGCGGAGCAGACTGCCGCAGCTGCGGACACTCCCACCGCTGGCACCCGCAACGATGAGCAGCGCAGCAACGACCGGGGCGGCCGTGGTCGCCGTGACGACCGCGGTGATCGCGGCCGTGGTGGTCGCGACGACCGCGAGAAGAGCCAGTACCTCGAGCGCGTCGTCACCATCAACCGCGTCTCCAAGGTGGTCAAGGGCGGCCGCCGGTTCAGCTTCACCGCGCTGGTGATCGTCGGCGACGGCAAGGGCATGGTCGGTGTCGGCTACGGCAAGGCCAAAGAGGTCCCTGCCGCCATCGCCAAGGGCGTCGAAGAGGCCCGCAAGAACTTCTTCCGCGTCCCGCTGATCGGCGGCACCGTGGTCCATCCCGTCCAGGGCGAAGCCGCCGCCGGTGTGGTCATGCTGCGTCCGGCCAGCCCGGGTACCGGTGTCATCGCCGGTGGCGCGTGCCGCGCGGTGCTGGAATGCGCCGGCGTGCACGACGTGCTGGCCAAGTCGCTGGGCAGCGACAACGCGATCAACGTGGTGCATGCCACCGTCGCCGCGCTCAAGCTGCTGCAGCGTCCCGAAGAGGTGGCGGCCCGTCGCGGTCTGCCGATCGAAGACGTCGCGCCGGCCGGCATGCTGAAGGCCCGTCGCGAGAGTGAGGCGCTGGCCGCTGCGGCCGCGCGTGAAGGAAGTGCCCAGTAATGTCCGATCTCAAGATCACCCAGGTGCGGGGCGTCATCGGCGCACGCTGGAAGCAGCGCGAGAGCCTGCGCACCCTGGGTCTGCACAAGATCCGCCAGTCGGTGGTGCGTGAGGACAGCCCGCAGACGCGGGGCCTCATCAAGGCCGTCCACCACCTCGTCGAAGTTGAAGAGGTGAACGCATGAGCGACATCATCAAGCTGCACGACCTGAAGCCGGCTCCCGGGTCGAAGAAGGCGAAGACCCGCGTCGGTCGCGGTGAGGGCTCCAAGGGCAAGACCGCCGGTCGCGGCACCAAGGGCACCAAGGCCCGCAAGAACGTGCCGGTGACCTTCGAGGGTGGGCAGATGCCGATCCACATGCGGCTGCCCAAGCTCAAGGGCTTCCGCAACCGGTTCCGCACCGAGTACGGCGTGGTCAACGTCGGCGACATCGCCAAGGCGTTCCCGAAGGGCGGCACCATCGGTGTCGACGAGTTGGTCGCCAACGGTCTGGTCCGCAAGAACGTTCTGGTCAAGGTGCTCGGCGACGGAAAGCTGGCCGTCAAGGTCGACGTCACCGCGAACAAGTTCAGCGGCGCCGCCCGCGAGGCGATCACCGCCGCCGGTGGTACCGCCACCGAGCTGTAGCGCTGTTCACGCTCGAACCCCCGCGCCGATCCGCGGGGGTTCCTGCGTTCGTGGGGGAGTAACGCCCGGCAGCGCGGCCGCGATTACACTGCGACCGCAAAACCCTCAGGAGCCAACGATGATTCGCCCCGCCGCCGCGATCCTGGTCGCCGTCTGCCTCGGGATCGGCGCCGGGTTGACGTCCGGACCGGCCGCCGCCGAGCCCGACGACGGCTCTGCCCCGACCACGACGGTGCCAGCGACCCCCGACCAGCGGTTCACCGCCGCCATGACGGCACTGCAGACCCCGCTCGAGGAGGGGACCGACGTGCCCGCGGTCGGGCACGGCGTGTGCAACATGCTGACGGCGGCGATCAAGAACAACGTGAACCCCATCCCGTCGGTCCGCGGCGTGGTCACCGAGTTGCAGAACCGCGGCCTCGAGCGCGCGCAGGCGATCGGGCTGATGCGGATCTCGTCGGGCGTCTACTGCCCGGAGTACGGCCGGTACGTGCGGTAACCACCCGGCCCGGGATCGGTAGGCTCGGTGCATGTTCTCGCTGCTACCGAAGTTGCCCGGCCTACCGGGCCCCGACGACGTCCGCGGCCTGGCCCGCCGCGTCGACACCGCCCGCCACAACGGGATTCCCGACGGATGCATCCTCGAGCTGGACCTTCAGCACGCTCCGCCGGAGACCGCCGGGTTCGACCCGATGGCCCTGATCGCCGGGCAGGGCAGACCACTGGCACTGCGCGAGATGGTTGCCGCCATCCACCGGGCCGCCGAGGACGACCGGGTGGCCGGTCTGATCGTCCGCGTGCAGATCGCGGCCGCGCCCGCCGGACCCATCCAGGAGCTGCGGGCCGCCATCGCTGAGTTCACCGCCGCCAAACCGTCATTGGCGTGGGCCGAGACCTATCCCGGCACCATGTCGTACTACCTGGCGTCGGCGTTCGGCGAGGTGTGGATGCAGCCGTCGGGCACCGTGGGATTGGTGGGCTTCGCCACCAACGCGATGTTCCTGCGCGACGCGCTGGCCAAGGCCGGCATCGAGGCGCAGTTCGTCGCGCGGGGCGAATACAAGTCGGCGGCAAACCTTTTCACGCAGGACAGCTACACCGATGCGCACCGCGAGGCCGACACCGCCCTGGTCGAGAGCCTGCACGCCCAGGTGCGGGCGGCGGTCGCCGAATCCCGTGACATCGAACCCGCCGCGGTCGACGCGCTGGCCGACCGGGCACCGCTGCTGCGCGACGACGCGGTGGCGGGCCGGTTGGTGGACCGGATCGGCTTCCGTGACGAGGCCTATCTGCGGATCATGGAACTCACTGGTGCGCAGGATCTTTCGGATCCCGACGGGAATGCCGCACCCGACCGGCTGTTCCTGTCGCGGTATGCCCGCAGTCACCGTCCGGAGCTTCCGTCGGTCAAGGTGCCGGGCCGGAAGGGTCGCCCCACCATCGCGGTGGTGACACTCGACGGCCAGATCGTGAGCGGTCGCGGCGGGCCGGGAGTGCTGCCGATCGGCGGGTCCAGTGCGGGGGGCGACACCATCGCCGCGGCGCTGCGCGCGGCCGCCACCGACGACGACGTGGCCGCGATCGTGCTGCGTGTCGACAGCCCGGGCGGCGCGGTGACCGGGTCGGAGACCATCTGGCGCGAAGTGGTGCGGGCCCGGGCGGCGGGCAAACCGGTGGTGGCCTCCATGGGTGCGGTGGCGGCCTCCGGCGGCTACTACGTGTCGATGGCCGCGGACACCATCGTGGCGAATCCCGGCACCATCACCGGGTCGATCGGCGTGGTCACCGGCAAACTGGTGGCGCGAGATCTCAAGGCGCGCCTGGGTGTCGGGTCCGACACGGTGCGCACCAACGCCAACGCCGACGCCTGGTCGATCAATGCGCCGTTCACCCCGGAGCAGCACACCCGGGTCGAGGCGGAGGCGGACCTGTTCTACACGGACTTCGTACAGCGCGTCGCCGAGGGGCGCGGGATGACGGTCGAGGCCGTCGACGCCATCGCGCGCGGACGGGTGTGGACCGGTGCGGACGCCGCCGAGCGTGGCCTGGTCGACGAACTCGGTGGGTTGCGCACCGCGGTCCGGCGCGCGAAGGTGCACGCCGGACTGGACGCCGAGGACAACGTCAGGATCATCGGCTATCCGGGTTCGTCGCTACGAGACAGGTTGCGGCCCAAGGCGTCATCGCAGCCTGCGGCGGCGTCGCTGCCGCAGGCCGTGGCGGCGGTCCTGACAGATTCCGTCGTCGGTGTGCTGGATCGGGCCCAGCAGCAGTTCACCGGGGCTAGCGCGCTCTGGCTGGGGGACGGGCGGCGCTGACGTAGACGATCTCGCCGAGCGGGCCGGGCTCCATGCCCTGCGGCTCGGGCAGCCCGTATTGCCGGAACAGCTCTGAGCGCGGTGAACCCGTTACCTGCCAACCGGTTTCGCTCAGGTAGTCCATGACGTGACTGCGCGGGCCCGGATACACCAGTGCGGACATGTCAAGGTCCAGCCCATGATCGCGCATCGCCGCGCCCCGTGGGCGTGTCGGCGTCGAAGCCGTCCGGATCGGCGGTGGCCAGTGCCCGGGCGGCGGCCACCATGGTCGCGGTGGCTCCGACGCTCGAGGCGAGATCCCAACTGTCGCCATCGGACCGGGTCATGATGTCGCCTCGGTGCGGATCGCGGTGACGGCCACCGACTGCTGCGGTGGGGTCGGGCCGGTGCCGCCGGGTTCGCCGGGTGGGAATGGCCACATCCGGCCGTAGTCGGTGAACATCTCGCGGCGGTCCCGGCTGTGCACCTGCCAGCCCCGCTCGCCCAGATAGTCCACGACGTGATTGCGTTCGCCGTGGTGGAACAGTTCGGTGAAGTCGATGTCGAAACCTTCGCCCTGCCAGGCGCCGGCGATGGTCCGGGCGCGGTCGGCGAGTTCTGCGCCGTAGGCGCCGCCGTGGAATTCGGTGGCGATCCGGCTGCCCGGCGCGGAGAGTGCGGTGATGTTGTCGAACAGCCGGTCCTGGGCCTCGGGCGGCAAGTACATGAGCAGGCCCTCGGCGATCCAGGCGGTCGGCTTCGATGGGTCGAAAGCGTTGTCGTGCAATGCTTTCGGCCAGTCGTCGCGCAGATCGACGGCCACCGTGCACAGCCGGGCCGTCGGCTCGGCGCCGATCTTGGCCATTGCAGCGGTCTTGGCGGCGATCACCGCGGGCTGGTCCAGCTCGAAGACGACGGTGCCGGCGGGCCAGTCCAGCCGGTACGCGCGGGCGTCCAGGCCGGAGGCCAGGATGACGGCCTGCCGGACAGGCGGCACCGCCGCCCAACAAGCTTCGGTATAGAAGTCGTCGAAGAACCGGGTCCGTACCGCCATCATGTCGACCATCACCTTGATGCCGTCGGCGGCCGTCTCATCGGGCGGCGCCGCGCCGTCGACGAGTCTGCTGAAGAAGTCGATGCCCACCTCGTGCACCAGGGGTGCGGCGTAGGGATCGGTGATCAGCGGGTCGGGTTCGATGGAGGCCAGCGCCCGCGCGGCGGCGACCATCGTCGCGGTGGCGCCGACGCTGGAGGCCAGATCCCAGCTGTCCATGTCAGAGCTTCTCGGCGCTGACGTAGTGCACGTCGGCGAAATTGGCTGCGGAAGCATCCCGCGCCACCAGGCCGTGGTCCACCAGCAGCTGATTCCCGGTCACCATGGTGGGGGTCCAGCCCAGGGTCCGCAGATAGGGCGCCACCTCGGTGCGCTCGCCGGTGTAGACCAGTTCGGCGAAGTCCAGGTCGTAACCGTGGGTGCGCCAGTGGTCGGTGACGGCCTGCATCTGCGCGCGGATCTCCTCGTCGTCGACCTCGCGGGGGGCCACCACGCCCTCGACGGCGATCCGGCTGCCCGGCGCGCTCAGTTCAGTGATGGTGTCCAGCAGCCGGTCCTGGGCCTCGGGGGGCAGATAGCCGAGCAGTCCCTCGGCGATCCACGCGGCGGGCCGGTGCGGGTCGAAGCCCGAGGTGGTCAGTGCAGTGGCCCAGTCGTCGCGCAGGTCGACGGCGACGGGGTGCCGCTCCGCCGTGGCGGTGGCGCCCATCTCGGCGAGCGTCTCGGCCTTGAACCCGAGCACCTGCGGCTGGTCGATCTCGAAGACGACGGTGCCGGCGGGCCAGTCCAGCCGGTAGGCGCGGGCGTCGAGGCCGGCGGCCAGGATCACCGCCTGCCGGATGCCCGCCGCGTTGGCCGCCTCGAAGAAGGCGTCGAAGTACCGGGTCCGGGCGGCCATGCCGTCGGCGAAGCGGCTCATGTTGCCCACGCCGCCGGTGGCCACGGAGTCCAGTTCGGTCAGGGCCAGGTCGCCGGAGGCGAGCCGGGTGAAGAAGTCGATGCCGACCGCGCGCACCAGTGGTTCGGCGAACGGGTCGTCGATCACGGGGCTGGTGGCCCGGCTGGCCACAGCGCGCGCGGCGGCGACCATCGTGGCGGTCGCCCCGACGCTGGAGGCCAGATCCCAGGTGTCGTTCTCGGTGCGGGGCATGCGTCTCCTAGAGAGAGTCTCGGGGGAGTTATTAAATGAGCTAATCTAATCATACGCCGGAAACTGGATGCGGGCCAGGATGGGCTCAACTGTTAGTCTCGTAGACTGATTTCGGCGCGCGGCCGGCACCGTCCGGTTTGCGCGCGACAACCACGCAAAACACACGTCGCGGTCGGCGTTCGGTCGCGCAGGAGGAAGAGTGCTCTCGGCTTTCATCTCATCGCTGCGGACACCCGACCTCAGGCGCAAGATCCTTTTCACGCTGGGCCTCGTCGTCCTCTACCGCGCGGGCGCCACGCTGCCGTCGCCGGGCGTGAACTACCACAACGTCAACCAATGCATCCAGCAGGTGATGGGCGGCGACTCGGGTCAGTTCTACGGCCTGATCAACCTGCTCTCCGGTGGAGCGCTGCTGCAGCTGGCCGTGTTCGCGGTCGGCATCATGCCCTACATCACGGCCAGCATCATCGTGCAGCTCCTCGGCGTGGTCATCCCGCGCTTCGAGCAGCTCCGCAAAGAGGGCCAGGCCGGCCAGGCCAAGATGACGCAGTACACCCGGTACTTGTCGATCGCGCTGGCAATGCTGCAGGCCACCGGCATCGTCGCGATGGCCGCCAACGGTGTGCTGCTCAAGAACTGCTCCCTGGACATCCTGCAGGACAGCAGCATCTTCTCCCTGGTCGTGATCGTCCTGGTCATGACGGCCGGCGCGGCGCTGGTGATGTGGATGGGCGAGCTGATCACCGAGCGCGGTATCGGCAACGGCATGTCGCTGCTGATCTTCGCCGGCATTGCCGCCCGTATCCCGTCGGAGGGCAAGTCCATCCTGGACAGCCGCGGCGGCATGATCTTCAGCCTGGTCCTGCTGGCCGCCCTGTTGATCATCGTCGGCGTGGTGTTCGTCGAGCAGGGGCAGCGCCGCATCCCAGTGCAGTACGCCAAGCGCATGGTGGGCCGCAAGATGTACGGCGGCACCTCCACCTACCTGCCACTGAAGGTCAACCAGGCCGGCGTCATCCCGGTCATCTTCGCGCTGTCGCTGCTGACCATCCCGCACGTGATCACCCAGCTGGTCCAGATGGGCAAGTCCGAGCCCGGCAACGGCTGGTGGGAGAAGTTCGTCGCCGGCCACCTGACCAACCCGGCCGATCCGACGTACATCGCGATCTACTTCGGGATGATCATCTTCTTCACCTACTTCTACGTCTCGATCACGTTCAACCCCGACGAGCGTGCCGATGAGATGAAGAAGTTCGGCGGGTTCATCCCCGGTATCCGGCCGGGCAAACCCACCGCGGATTATCTGCGCTACGTCCTGAGCCGTATTACGCTGCCCGGGTCGATCTACCTCGGTGTGATCGCGGTGCTACCGAACCTGTTCCTGGAGATGGGCAACAGCGGGGGCGTGCAGAACCTGCCCTTCGGCGGCACGGCCGTGCTGATCATGATCGGTGTCGGTCTGGACACCGTGAAGCAGATCGAGAGCCAGCTGATGCAGCGCAACTACGAAGGGTTCCTCAGGTGAGAATCGTTTTGCTCGGACCGCCCGGCGCGGGCAAGGGCACCCAGGCGGTGCAGTTGGCCGAGAAGCTCGGGGTTCCGCAGATCTCGACCGGCGACCTGTTCCGGCACAACATCAGCACCGGCACCGAGCTCGGCGTGCAGGCCAAGAAATATCTGGACGCCGGCGATCTGGTTCCCGCCACGCTCACCAACGCGCTGGTGGACGACCGGCTCGACGCCGAGGACGCGGCCGCCGGTTTTATTCTCGATGGATTCCCGCGCTCGGTGGAGCAGGCCAAGGCACTCGACGACATGCTGGCCCGGCGCGGCGTGAAGCTGGACGCGGTGGTCGAGTTCCGGGTTCCCGACGATGAACTGGTCGAGCGTCTCAAGGGCCGCGGCCGCGCCGACGACACCGAGGACGTCATCCGCAACCGGATGAAGGTCTATCAGGGTGAGACCGCGCCGCTGCTGGACTACTACGCCGACCAGCTGCAGACCGTCGATGCCGTCGGGTCCGTCGACGAGGTCTTCGCCCGCGCCCTGCGCGCCCTCGGACGCTAGCCGGCCCGTGGTCTCGCTGCCCGGCCGGCGCAACCGCAAGGTGGTCGCCCAACGCACTGCGGGCGAACTCGACGCGATGGCCGTCGCGGGTGCGCTGGTGGCGCGGGCCCTGCAGGCCGTGCGTGATGCGGCCGCCCCCGGGGTCTCCACGCGGCAGCTCGACGAGGTCGCCGAGGCCGTCATCCGCGACGGCGGTGGCACCCCGTCCTTCCTGGGCTATCACGGCTACCCGGCCTCGATCTGCTCCTCGGTCAACGACCGCGTGGTGCACGGCATCCCGTCGGCCGACGAGGTCCTGGCGTTCGGCGACCTGGTCTCCATCGACTGCGGTTCCATCGTCGACGGCTGGCACGGTGATTCGGCCGTCACGTTCGGGATCGGCGACCTGATCCCGGTCGACGAAATACTGTCCCGCGCAACTCGCGAGTCGATGGAGGCCGGGATCGCGGCCATGGTGCCCGGCAACCGGCTCACCGACGTCTCGCACGCCATCGAACTGGGCACCCGCGCCGCCGAGCAGCGCCACGGCCGTAAGTTCGGCATCGTCGAGGGCTACGGCGGGCACGGCATCGGCCGCGAGATGCACATGGAGCCGTTCCTCGCCAACGAGGGCGCACCCGGCCGCGGCCCGGTGCTGGCCGCCGGATCGGTGCTCGCCATCGAGCCGATGCTGACGCTGGGCACCGTGCGGACCCGGGTCCTCGACGACGACTGGACCGTGGTCACCACCGACGGCTCGCGCGCCGCACATTGGGAACATACGGTGGCCGCCACCGACGACGGACCGCGCATACTGACACTGCCTGATTGAACGACGGCGCCCCCTCTGAACCTATCGGCCACCCGGCTCGTATCCCCGGCGGAGGCCCAGATGCAGGATTCGAACCACGCCGAGAGCACCTTGATGCGGGTGCTCTACGACGAACATGCCGCCGCATTATGGCGGTACGCCGTCCGGCTGACCGGTGACCGCGCCCGGGCCGAGGATGTCGTGCAGGAGACCCTGCTGCGCGCCTGGCAGCACCCCGAGGTCACCAACGACGGCGACCGGCCCGCGCGGGCGTGGCTGTTCACCGTGGCGCGCAACATGATCATCGACGAGCGGCGCAGCCCGCGGTTCCGCCGGGAGTTCGGGCGCAGTGAGCTGCCCGACGGACCGGACCAGACTGGCACCGACGACGTCAACACGGCGCTGGACCGACTGCTGCTCGGCGACGCGCTGGCCCAGCTGTCCGCGAATCATCACGCCGTGATCCGCCGCGCCTACTATCTGGGATGGTCCACTGCGCAGATCGCCGACGATCTCGGGATTGCGGAGGGGACGGTGAAGTCGCGGCTGCACTACGCGGTTCGTGCGCTGCGCCTGATGCTGCAGGAGATGGGGGTGACCCGATGACGATCGATGCCTATGAGATGTGGGACGCCTCCTACGTCCTGGGAGCATTGTCGAGCACCGAGCGCCGGGAATACGAGGCCCACCTGAGCGAATGCGACCGCTGCCGGTCGACGGTCGCCGACCTCAGTGGCGTACCGGCGCTGCTGGCACTGGTCGACGACGAGCTCGAACACGACCGCAGCGAGGATGGGGCCAAGGTCACCGAAGTGCCCCCACTGCGGCCGGGAATGCTGGCCGACCTGCTGGCCAAGGTGAACCAGCGCCGCCTGCGCAACCGGTGGATGGCCGTCACGGCCATGGCCGTCGCCGCTGTCGTCCTGGCCATCGGGGTGTTCGTGGCCACCCGTCCGGGTGTGCTCGATCCGACGTTGGTCCCGCGCACCACCGTCACGGCCATGACGATGGATCCCGTCGGCGATTCCGAGTTCGCCGCGTCGTTCACCATGACCCGGCACGACTGGGGCACCAACATCGATATGACGTGCACCTATTCGGAGGGCGACCGCAGCGCCTCGGACGCCGGTTCGGATGCGGACAGGCTGGCCATGGTGGCCATCGGCCGCGACGGCAGCCACGTCCAGTTGGGCACGTGGAAGGCGCGGTCCGGCGAGACGGCGCAGACCAGTGGGAGCACGTCGATGCCCATCGACGAGATCGCGGCGGTCCAGGTTGTGGCGGCCGATACCGGAGATGTTCTGCTGCAACGTAATCTGTGAGGCGTGAGCGCAGGTTCGACCGATAAGCCGGACCCGATCGCGCAGGCCCGCGCCAACTGGGAGCGGGCCGGCTGGGGGGACGTTGCCGACGGCATGGTTGCCGTCACGTCGGTGATGCGGGCGCACCAGATCCTCTTGGCCCGTGTCGAATCCGCATTGCGGCCCTACGACCTGAGTTTCTCGCGGTTCGAGCTGCTGCGATTGCTGGCGTTCAGCCGCAGCGGTGCATTGCCCATCACCACGACTTCCGACCGGCTCCAGGTGCACGTCACCAGCGTCACGCATGCCATCCGCCGGTTGGAGGGCAGTGGCCTGGTGCGGCGGCTGCCTCATCCGACCGACGGGCGCACCACGCTGGTGGAGATCACCGAGTTGGGCCGCTCGACCGTCGAGGACGCGACGGTGACGCTCAACGACAAGGTGTTCGCTCGGATCGGGATATCCGAACCGGAGTCCAGGGCGCTGGTGGCGGCCATCGAAACCCTGCGACGGACCGCCGGCGACTTCTGAGCCAACACACTGATACCGATGCGATGAAGTGCCCGCGATATCGGATCGCCGGCCGTCCTGGGTGCGCTGGTGCCGGTCCTGGTGATGGCGCGGCTGGATCGCCGCGGTACCGGCCGATCCGTGAGCGCCGCGGCACCGAACACCGGTCCGGTCGACCCGTTCACGTCCGCAGCGTGGTGATGATCGCGCTGAAGTCCAGCCCGGCGTGGGTGTCGTCGGACGCGAACGCCGCGTAGATCTCCGCGGCGTGCGTGCCAAGGGGGGCCGATGATCGCGTCGACTCCACCGCCGCCATCGCCAGGCCGAGGTCCTTGTTCATCAGTGCGGTGGCGAAGCCCGGTTTGAACTCGTTGTTGGCCGGCGACGTCGGAACCGGCCCGGGCACCGGACAATTCGTGTGCACCGCCCAGCAGTTACCGGTTGCGCCGGTGATCACGTCGAACAACGACTGGGCCGGCAGGCCGAGCTTCTCGGCGAGCACGAACGCCTCCCCGACGGCGATCTGCTGGACGGCCAGCACCATGTTGTTGCAGAGCTTGGCGGCCTGCCCGGCGCCGGCGGCGCCGCAGTGCACGACCTTGCCGGCCATCGGTTCCAGCACCGCGCGAGCCGCGTCAACATCGCTGTCCTTGCCGCCCACCATGAACGCCAGCGTGCCTGCGACCGCGCCCTTGACCCCGCCGGAGACCGGTGCATCCAGTTGGGCGAAGCCGTGTTCGGCGGCGAGTCGGTTGACCTCGCGCGCATCGTCGACCGAGATGGTCGAGCTGTCGATGAACAACGTGCCCGGCTTGGCGGCGGGCAGGATCTCGGCGTAGCAGCGCTTCACCAGCTCCCCGTTGGGCAGCATGGTGATGACCGCGTCGGCACCGGCGACTGCTTCCGCGCCGGTGCCGAAAACCGTTGCGCCCTTGTCGATTGCGGCCGCGACGGCGGCCGGAACCGGATCGAATCCACGCACGGTGTGCCCGGCGGTCACCAGGTTGGCGGCCATCGGGCCACCCATGTTGCCCAGCCCGAGGAACGCGATCGTGGAACTTTTGGAAGTCATGTTGCCCTTCTTATGCCGAGGCCCGCGCGCGTGCGGCTTCCGCGCGGCCGATGACCACGCGCATGATCTCGTTGGAGCCCTCCAGGATGCGGTGCACCCGCAGATCCCGGACGATCTTCTCCAGCCCGTACTCCTTCAGATAGCCGTAGCCACCGTGCAACTGCAGGGCCTGGTCGGCCACCTCGTAACACGCATCGGTGACGTAGCGCTTGGCCATCGCACACAGTTCGACCTTGTCGGATCCGCCAGCGTCGAGCGCACACGCGGCCCGCCACAACATGATTCGCGATGTCTCCAGCGCGGTCGCCATGTCGGCCAGGGTGAACCGGATGGTGGGCTCGTCGATCAGGGCGCCGCCGAAGGCTTCCCGGTCCCGGACATAGGCGGCCGCCTTGTCATAGGCGGCCTGTGCGCCGCCCAGTGAACACGCGGCGATGTTGATCCGGCCGCCGTTGAGCCCGTTCATCGCGATGCCGAAGCCGGTGCCCTCACTCTCCGGACCGCCCAGCAATGCATCGGCGGGCACCCGCGCGTGTTCGAAGATCACCTGTGCGGTGGGCTGGGCGTTCCAGCCCATCTTCAGCTCGTTGGAACCGAAACTCACTCCCGGAGTGTCCTTTTCGACGACGAACGCCGAGATCCCCTTTGGCCCCTCCGCGCCGGTGCGGGCCATCACCACGTACACGTCCGAGGCGCCGGCCCCGGAGATGAACTGCTTGACGCCGTCCAGTACGTAGTCGGAGCCGTCCCGGACCGCCTTGGTGCGTAGTGCCGCCGCGTCCGAGCCGGCGCCCGGTTCGGTCAGGCAGTAGCTGGCGATCGCGTCCATGCCGGCCAGCTGCGGCACCCACCGCTCGCGCTGCGCCGGGGTGCCGTAACTGTCGATCATCCACGCGCACATGTTGTGGATGGAGATGAACGACGCGACCGCCGGATCCGCGTACGCGAGCTGCTCGAAAATCCGCACGGCGTCCAGTCGGCGCAGGCCGCTGCCGCCGGTGGACTCGTCGCAGTAGATCGCCGCCATGCCCAGCTGGGCGGCCTCCCGCAGGACATCGATGGGGAAGTGTTTGGCCTCGTCCCACTCGAGTGCCTGCGGTGCAAGGCGTTTGGCGGCAAACGCGGCCGCCGTCTCGGTGATCACCCGCTCGTCATCGTCCAATTCGTACATTTCGAACCTGGCCTACTTCAGCTCACTTCATGGTGGGGATGACGAATTCGGCGCCATCCTTGATGCCCGACGGCCAGCGCTCGGTGACGGTCTTGGTCTTGGTGTAGAACTGGATCGACGCGGGACCGTGCTGGTTGAGGTCGCCGAACCCGGACCGCTTCCAGCCGCCGAACGTGTGGTAGGCCACCGGAACCGGGATCGGCACGTTGACGCCCACCATGCCGACCTGCACGCGGGACACGAAGTCGCGGGCGGTGTCGCCGTCGCGGGTGAACACCGCCACGCCATTGCCGTACTCGTGCTCGGTCGGAAGACGAAGGGCCTCTTCGTAATCCGCCGCCCGGACGATGCACAACACTGGGCCGAAGATCTCGTCGGTGTAGATGCTCATGTCGGTGGTCACGTGGTCGAACAGGGTGGGGCCGATGAAAAATCCCTTCGACAGGTCTTGTTCGCTCCCATCGGCGCTGAACGTGAGCTCGTCGGTGCCGCGCTCACGGCCGTCGACCACCAACTCGGCGCCGGCCTCCACGCCCTGGCCGATGTAGCTCTTGACCCGCTCGAGGGCAGCGCCGGTGATCAGTGGGCCGTAGTCGGCCTTGGGATCCAGGCTGTGGCCCACCCGCAGCTGGTTGATCCGCTCGACCAATTTCGCCCGCAGTCGCTCTGCTGTCTCCCGGCCCACCGGCACCGCGACGCTGATCGCCATGCAACGCTCACCGGCACTGCCGTAGCCGGCGCCGATCAGCGCGTCGACAGCCTGGTCGAGATCGGCGTCGGGCATCACGATCATGTGGTTCTTGGCCCCGCCGAAGCACTGCGACCGCTTTCCGTTTGCGGCGGCAGTGGAGTAGATGTACTGCGCGATGTCGGAGCTGCCGACGAAGCCGACCGCCTGGATGTCGGGGTGGTTCAGGATGGCGTCGACCGCTTCCTTGTCGCCCTGCACCACCTGGAACACGCCCGCCGGCAGACCGGCCTCGAGGAACAGCTCGGCCAGCCGCAGCGGCACCGAGGGGTCACGTTCGGATGGCTTGAGAATGAACGCATTTCCGCATGCGAGCGCCGGTCCGGCCTTCCACAGCGGGATCATCGCCGGGAAGTTGAACGGCGTGATGCCGGCGACCACGCCGAGCGGCTGGCGGATCGAGTACACGTCGATGCCCGAGCCGGCGCCCTCGGTGAACTCACCTTTGAGCAGGTGCGGGATGCCGATGGCGAACTCGATGACCTCGATGCCGCGCTGGATGTCGCCCTTGGAGTCGGCGACGGTCTTCCCGTGTTCCAGGGAGAGCAGTTCGGCCAGTTCGTCGGTGTTCGCGTTGACCAGCTCGATGAACTTCATCATCACCCGCGCCCGCCGCTGCGGGTTCCAGGCCGCCCATTCGCGCTGCGCCTCCTTGGCCGAGGCCACCGCGGTGTCGACGTCGGCGGCCGCCGCGAGCAGTACCTGGGCCTGGACCTCGCCGGTGCTGGGGTTCAGTACGTCGGCGGTGCGGGTCGACGCGAGGTTACTGCGCCGGCCGTCGATGAAGTGCGGGATTCGTGTCGTCATGGGGGAGCCTCTCGGCGTGCGGTGATCCAAATTACTTGGACATCCTAGTAAATCTGCGGACGGCAGTGCAACCGTCATTTGTGGCACCAGGCGTCAAGTTGCCGTACATGACGGTCAGATCGCGCGTACGATTTCGAGCGTCGTCTGGCCGGGGGATCAGAGAGATCCGGGGGGGATCACATGGTGAATTCACGCGTCGGCACGGACCGGCCTCATCGTCATCAGCTGTGGCTGCGCGCCGGGATCGTCGCCGCCGGCGTCGGTACCGCCGCCATCGTCGGCTGCGCAACTGCCGCAGCGGAATCCGATACCGGCGCGGACGGCGGGAGCGGCGGCGCGGCGGCCGCGCCCGCGCCCGCGCCGCCGAGTGCCGGTTCGGGGCAGTCGATCTCGCGGGTATCCGACACCGCCCAGGAATCCGACAACGCCGGCGCCACCGCTGACTCCGCGGACTCGCAGGATTCCAGCGGCACGGCCGCCGCCGACGATCAGGCCGCGCCCAAGAACGCCCGGGAGGTACCGGACGAGGCCGAACCGGCGGCGGAGGTATCCGAGGCGGTGGACGTGCCCGAGGGGAAGATGACCCGGACGGCCAAGGTTGTCGAGGTGCCCAAAGTTGTCGAGGTGCCCAAGGTTGTCGAGGCGCCGAAGGTCGCCCAGATCGCCGAACCCGTCGACGTTCCCAAGGCTGCCGTCACCACCGCGACGGCCACCGCGACGATCGACTACGGAGCAGGATCCGGCGCGCGCGTCGCCGTCATCGCCGGGGTGCTCGGGTCACCGACCGCCGTCATGAAACAGCTGAAGGGCAGCGTCTGCGCTTCGCCGAACAAGTGCGACCCGATCTACTACTTCGCGGTGGGAGACTTTCTGGGTCCACTGTTCGGACGGTGGAGCATCGATGACGGAGTGTCCAAACTCGACGCCTGGATCCGCGCCACACCCGGTCCGAAGATTGCGATGGGCCACTCGTTCGGCGCGGTCATCATCACGTCGTGGCTGCGCAAGTACGGGTCCGATCCGACCGCGCCCAGTCCGGCCGAACTGAGTTTCATCACCCTGGCCTCACCCGAGAACCGCAATTCCGCGTACGCCCACTCGGGCCGCAGCACGATGTTCGACTACCGCATCCAGGACGGGCTGGGGATCCCCGCGGACACCCGGTACCGCGTCGTCGACACCTGCCGGAAATGGGACGGCTGGTGCGACTGGCATCCCGATAACGTCTCCACCTCCCAATGGGGGATGTTCTGGCTGCACACCGATTACACGAATCTCAACCTGAACGATCCGGCCAACGACCTGGTGGTCAAGGGCAACGTGACCTACGTGCTGGTGCCCACGCCGGGCTGGCCCTGAGTCAGCCGAAGGCCCTGTACTGGTCCAGGTCGGCGACGTTGATGGCGTCGATCGCGGCGTGCGTGTCGGCGTAGGCGGTCAGCAGCACCTCCGGGCCATGGGGTAGAGGCCCATCGCCTCCTCGAGCGCGTCGCGGTCAGGATGGCTTTTCTTGGCTGATGATCGGCTCCAGTCATCGCTTCGATCATTGCGTCCGGCGCCCGCCCGAGCACTCCCGCCGCGGATTTTGGGGTACGCCGTTCAGCGAGTAACATCGACCAACGGTGCGGCCGCCGCGCCGGCTTCTTTGTGTGCTTCCTGGAATGTCTGTTCTGGTTTCCCACGTTGTGTAGTCGGACTCGAGGTTGCGCCGTGCGACGGGCGCAAGAGACAAGACACGAAACCGAACGACAGGATCGCCGAGAAGTATGGCCAAGAAAGACGGTGCCATCGAGGTCGAGGGCCGCGTGGTCGAACCCCTGCCCAATGCGATGTTCCGCATTGAGCTGGAGAACGGACACAAGGTGCTCGCACACATCAGCGGCAAGATGCGGCAGCACTACATCCGCATCCTGCCCGAGGACCGGGTCGTGGTGGAGCTATCCCCCTACGACCTGTCCCGGGGCCGCATCGTGTACCGCTACAAGTAGACCGCCCGACCAGTACCGACTACCAGAACAGGATCGACCAGCCGTGAAGGTGAACCCGAGCGTCAAGCCGATCTGCGACAAGTGCAGGGTGATCCGCCGGCACGGGCGGGTCATGGTGATCTGCTCCGATCCCCGCCACAAGCAGCGGCAAGGCTGACCGAAAGCCGATAGCACCACCCACAACTGAATGCAGACCTCCCAGTTCCACCAGGCGGATAGGCCGCCTGACCACGTCCGGCACGGAGGCCGGACCCCGTGAGGGGAACGGACTGGGAAAAGACCTCCGCATAGAGAAAGAAACACACCACTGTGGCACGTCTAGTGGGCGTTGATCTTCCGCGCGACAAGCGCATGGAGATCGCGCTGACCTACATCTACGGCATCGGCCGTACCCGCTCCCAGGAGATCCTGGCGGCCACCGGCATCGACCGGGATCTGCGCACCAAGGACCTGACCGACGATCAGCTGACCCAACTGCGCGACTACATCGAGGGCAACCTCAAGGTGGAGGG
>RRZU011609588.1_pt1 | contig 29559 bp, 30 predicted proteins | sample 2165561 | NCBI WGS metagenome assembly RRZU01 (sample SAMN10456909, study PRJNA506462) | wastewater metagenome | isolation source: wastewater sludge | place: USA: Moscow, Idaho | reverse complement strand
TTGCTGGCGCAGAACTATCACCAACCCCTGCTGCTGCGCCAATCGCAGCCGGTGGAACAAGTGTTGTCGGTACAGTTGGTGCCGTTCGATTCCACCCGCAAGCTGCTACTCAGCCGCGACATCACCCAGCTAGACCGCGTGCAAACCGTACACCGTGATTTTGTCGCCAATGTCTCGCACGAGCTGCGCACGCCGCTAACCGTGGTGGGGGGCTTTTTGGAAACGCTCACCGATATGCCCGAGCCGGATTCCGCCACCACCCGCCAGTTTCTGCCCATGATGATGGAGCAAACCAAGCGGATGCAGAATTTGGTTGAGGATTTGCTTGCCTTATCGCGGCTAGAAAATGGCGGCAGACCCGACACCCTAGAAGAGGTAGATATGGCCGCGATGCTCGACACCCTCGTTATCGAGGCCGAAGGGCTGTCGCAAGGACGGCACCAGATTATGTGCGAAACCTGTGCAGACACTCCGCTGTGGGGGCATAAATTTAAGCTGCACAGTGCGTTTGGCAACTTGGTGTCTAACGCTGTGCGCTACACCCCAGAGGGCGGCACCATTTGCTTGGCGTGGCGGGTCAGCCAAGACAGCGGCGTTTTTAGCGTCAAAGACACCGGCATCGGCATTGCCCGCGAACACCTCCCCCGCCTGACTGAACGGTTCTACCGTGTGGACCGAGGCCGGTCTCGCGGCACGGGCGGCACAGGGCTGGGGTTGGCAATTGTGAAACACGTCCTCGCCCGCCACCATGCCCGCCTTGAGATTGAAAGCATGCTAGACAAGGGCAGCACGTTCTCTGTGGTCTTTGATGCAGCGCATTTGGCGGTTCGCACGCCGTTTCAGGGGTCACCAGCCTAAGCCTACCGCTCAATATCTGTGCAAAAAAGCCCACCAAAATGAGCTTTTTTGCACAGATATTGAGCGTGTTGGCACATCATCAGGGATGCGGGCGGATTACACTGGTTGCCGTATTACACCTATCCCCCTCACTGGAGAACCGCCCCATGAAAGCGACTTTTTGCCTTGCTGCCGCCCTGTTGCTGCCTTTGTCCGCCCACGCCGCCGACTTTACCGTCACCAGTACTGATATGGCCGAAGGCAAGCCCCTGAGCACGCAACAGGTGTTCAAAGGCTTTGGCTGTGACGGCGGCAACCGTTCGCCACACCTGAGCTGGAAAGGCGCACCGGCAGGCACAAAAAGCTTTGCGGTGACCGCCTACGACCCCGATGCCCCAACCGGTAGCGGCTGGTGGCATTGGACCGTGGTCAATCTGCCTGCCGATACCACGGCCTTGGCCACCGGTGCAGGCAGTGCGGGCGGCAAGCTGCCAGCCGGTGCGGTGCAAGGGCGCACCGACTTTGGCCAAGCGGGCTTTGGCGGCGCGTGCCCCCCTGCGGGCGACAAGCCCCACCGTTACCAGTTTGTCGTCTGGGCACTCAAAACCGACACCCTGCCGATTGACGCGCAGTCCAGCGGCGCGTTGGTGGGCTTTATGCTCAACAGCAACGTGTTGGCCAAGGCGCAGTTGACGGCGGTTTACAGCCGCTAATATGGCCGAGGCTATCTGCCACACCCAAACCCAGATTGCTGTCGGGCAGATTCAGGTCCAGCAGCGGCACGCTTTGCGGCATGTCCCCATTTTGCTGCCGACGATTTGCCATGTCCGGCGCGGCGAAAAGCGGCTTTATGGCGGGTCAGAGGTCGTGTGTGCCGATGCGCGGCACTTGATTCTGCTGCCAGCGGGGCTGTCTCTCAGCCTAGAAAACTGCCCCAGTGCCGACGGCTATTGTGCCGATACGGTGAGCTTTTCCCTTGATCTGGTTCACCAATTCCACAGTCGCTATCCCGACAGCCCAGCCGCGTTGCCGCGCCCTGCGGCGGCATCGGCGGTCTGTGTGCCGCTCAACCCAGACAGCCAGCGGATGTGGACACATTTGCTCAACACACTGGCTGACCCCCACGCGGCAGCAGCTTTGCAACAGCACGCATTAGATGGCCTGTTGCTGGCTTTGCAGTTGACGGGGCAGGCGGGAGGTCTGTTGCAAGCGCGGCATGACTTGTTGAGCGTCCGCGTTCAGCAGGTGTTGATGGCCGCCCCTGCCGCGCCGTGGACTGTGGCCGATGTCGCCAAGCGGCTGTATGTGGGGGCTTCGACTTTGCGTCGCCGTTTGGGCGAGGAGGGGCGGCCTTTTCGGCAGCTACGCGAAGAAGTCCGGCTAGGGCTGGCACTGCACTGGTTGCAAACCACCGCCCGCCCCATTGGCGAGATTGCAGCGGATAGCGGCTACGCGTCGGCTTCGCGGTTTGCGGTGCGCTTTCGCCAGCATTACGGCTTGTCGCCCCGTGCGTTGCGGGTGACGCTCTGAGCCTTGTTCACCCGCCTTAACCCGACCGCACAACAAGGACACTCTCATGATTGACCACCTCGACCACCTTGTTCTCACCACCGCCCATCCCAAAGCCTGCATCGCGTTCTATACCGAGGTGTTGGGGATGCGGCTGGAAACCTTTGGCGCGGGGCGCAAGGCGTTTTGCTTTGGGGCGCAAAAAATCAATCTGCACCTGAAGGGGCACGAATTTGAACCAAAAGCCCATGTTCCCATGCCTGGGGCGTTGGATTTGTGCTTTATCGTCAACCAACCGCTAGAGGCCGTGATGGCGCGGCTGGCGGCATGCAACGTACCGATTGCGGAAGGCCCTGTGCCTCGCACCGGTGCCACGGGGCCGATTCGGTCGGTGTATGTACGCGATCCCGACCTGAATTTGATTGAGCTGGCCGTGCAGGTCAGCGCGAGCGGCCTCCCCGTAAGCCCTGCGCCGTCTTTACGCAGGACGATCGTTACTCGCTGAACTCCGCATCCGCCAAACATGCACCACTTCGGCGGTCTCATCGTTGACACTGCGCCCATCCCACACTTCTAACCGGTCGCGCCCATTGGCTTTGCTGCGATAGAGGGCGCTATCGGCATGGCTCATAAGGGCTTCGACCTCCTCTTGTCGGCCAAAAGCTACGCCGATGCTGAGCGTACAGGTTGGCAAATCGTCGGCACATTGGGTCAGGCTGCAAAACCGCTTGCGGATGCGTTCGCCGATGTCACGGGCAATGCGTGGCGTGGTGTCACGCAGCACCACGCAAAATTCCTCCCCCCCCAGCCGTGCATAAATATCGGTGGCACGAAGCGAGTCCCGCAGTGTTTCACCAATGCAGACCAAGACGCGGTCGCCGGTGGCGTGGCCGTGGGTGTCGTTGACGGCTTTGAAGCGGTCGATGTCTAGCATCAGCACGGCGATTTGGCTGGGCTTGCGCAGCAGCAAGCGGTTAATCGCTTGGCTAAAACCGCGCCGGTTCATCACCCCCGTCAGGGCATCTTGTTCGGCGATTTGCTGCATGGCCGCGACGAGGCGGTCGGTAATCAGCAGCCAAAAGCTCAAAGCCATGCCCACCGCACCTGCAATGGCTACCAGCAACCCTGCGACGTTGGCACTTATCCGCATGGGGTCGGTTTGTACCGTGGTCATCACATCCACCATCAGCAGCCCTGCCCGCCCAAACAATCCCACGCCCATTAAAAATTCAGACAACAGGCAAGGGAGCAGCACCAAGCGGCGCATCCGTTCGCGAGCTTTCCACAACACCCACGCACAGGCAAAAGCCAGCCCACCGAGCAACGTGGCGGTAAATGCCGCCGCCGCCGGCAACCCAGGCAGCAGCACCGCCAGCAGGGTGACCAGTGTGATGCTGGTGACAAAGGCAATGGTAAGCGGCGACCGGAGGTTTTTTTGTCCAAAAAAGAGGCGCACCCCCGCAAAAATCACCATCTGCCCTGCCAGCAACAGCCCATTGCCCAAGATTTGGCGCACCACTTGCCAGCCGTCAGGGAAAGGGGTGAGCAAGGCAATCAAGGTCAGTGCCGAGGCCATCAGGGCGTGGCCGCGCGTCCAATAGCGGATAGCGGCAATTTCTGGCGCAAGGCGGGAGGTAATCCACAATGCCAAGGTCAGCACGACATAGACCATGGCATTGGCGGTGAAGAGTGTAACGGGGTCGAGCTTCAAGGGTGACTCCCTGAGCTGGGTTAATAACAAGCGGAACCAAAGGTGCAAAGGCGCATGTTCTAAAACCTATTTATGCTCTAGCTGGGTAGGTCGGGGTGGCATCTCGATGCGCTGTCGGGTTAAAACCCGACCTACGGTTTAAATCAATATCCCTATTTTGGGGCATTTCAACGCAGACTCCCCCGCGTTTCGCGGGGCGTAAACAGGCTCTTAGCGGGTCAGTCGGAGGGCATTCATCACCACCAGCAATGAGCTACTGGCCATGCCCAAACTGGCCAACCACGGGGTGAGCCAACCCCCCATGGCTAAGGGTAGGGCGACGAGGTTATATGCCACCGCCCAAACCAAGTTTTGTCGAATGATGGCTAAGGTAGCACGCGCCAAACGGACGGCGGTAGCCAGCAGGGCAATATGGTCATTGACCAGCACCATATCGCCGCTCATCCGCGCTACATCGGTGCCGCCACCCATCGCCACCGAGACATCGGCTCGCGCCAAAACGGGGGCATCGTTGACCCCATCGCCCACCATGAGCACCCGCCGCCCTTGGGCTTGGAGTTGTGCGACGTAAGTGAGTTTGTCTTCTGGCAGACAGTCTGCCGCCACACGGGTAATGCCTAAACTGGCCGCGACCCGCTGTGCACTGGCGGCGTTGTCCCCAGACAATACATGGGCGGTCAGACTGAGGCGGTGGAGTTGCGCCATCAGTGCGCTGGCTTCTTCGCGCACCGTATCGCCGAGGGCAAAGGCGGCCATCCAACCGGTTTCGTCACCCAAGGCCACCACCGTCGCCCCTGCCTGCCAATCGACCAAAGCTGCAGGCACCGCCCCCGCCCATTCGGCGACAAAACGCGGCGTGCCAAGGCGGTAACGCCGCCCGTTGACCGTGCCTTCCACCCCCGCACCGGCGGTAGCGTGGACGGCTTCGGCGTGGCCATGCGGCGCAGGGCTGGCGGCAAGGAGGGCTTGGGCGATGGGGTGGCTGGCACTGGATTCGAGCGCGGCAGCCAAGGCCAGCCCTTCGGCTTCGGATTGTGCGTTCAGAGGGAGGGTGGCGAGGTGGCGCAAGCTGCCGTAGGTCAGGGTGCCGGTTTTGTCGAACACCACGTCGGTGACTTTGGCCAAGGTTTCCAGCGCGTGGCCACGGGTCAGCAACAGCCCTTTACCGGCCAAATTGCCGGTGGCGGCGGTCAGCGCGGCAGGGGTGGCCAAGGACAGGGCGCAGGGGCAGGACACCACCAGTACGGCGACCATAATCCAGATGGCGCGGGCAGGGTCTATCCACTGCCACGCAATAAACGAAGCGGCTGCCGCCAGCAGCAACACGGCCACAAACCAACCGGCAAAGCGGTCAGCCAAACGGGCGAGGCGGGGCTTGTCGGCCAAGGCTTTGTCGAGCAGCCGGACGATGCTGGAGAGCTTGGTGTGTTGTCCGGTGTGGGTGACTTCAACCAACAGCGGGTGGGTCAGGTTGATGCTGCCCGCAATCAGGGCGTGCCCCACCTGTTTGGGCAGCGGCTGGCTTTCGCCGGTCAGCAGTGATTCGTTGACGGCGGAGCTGCCTTCGCACACCGTGCCGTCGGCAGGGCAGGTTTCCCCTGGCTTAACCAGTACCACGTCGCCCACGGCCAGACTGGCAACAGTGGCTTCGGTGGGTTGGCGCGACTGCGGCCAGTCGTTCAGCCGGTGGCAAAAGGCGGGGACGAGCTTGACCAGACTTTCCGCCGCTGCCCCCGCGCGTTGCCGCGCCAAGCCTTCGAGGTAACGCCCGCCGAGCAGCAAGAACACAAACATCGACACCGAATCAAAGTACACCCCGTGCTCAATTTTGTTGAGCAGCGCCCACAGGCTGGCGATAAACGCGGTCAAAATCCCAATGGTGACCGGCGCATCCATGCCGACCCGCCGTGCTTTGAGGTCGCGCCATGTGCCTTGGTAAAACGGCACAGCGGAATACACCACCACCGGCAAGGTCAGCAAAAAGCTGGCCCAGTGCAGCAGCCATAGCCATTGCGCGTCAATTTCGCCATCCGGTGCCAGATAGACCGGTACGGCATACATCATCACCTGCATCATCGACAGCCCCGCCACCCATAGGCGGCTCAGGGCGGTTTTACGCTGGGCTTGGGCGAGGTTTTCTTGGCGTTCGGCATCGTAGGGGTGGGCGCGGTAGCCAATGGCGGCAATGGCTTCCAAAATGGTCGAAAGCTGGATGCGGGAGGCATCCCAGCTGACCCGTGCGCGGTGTGTGGTGTAGTTGATTTCGACCGAATGCACGCCAGGCAGGCGTTTGATGTGTTGCTCGTTCAGCCAAATACAGGCAGCGCAGGTGATGCCCTCCAAAATCAGGGCGGCTTCGTGTTGATTATCTGGGGAAATTTGCACAAAACTGGCTTGCAGCTCCGGCGCGTCGTAGAGCCGCATTTGCGCCAAAAGCTCTTCGGGTAGCGGCGCGGCTTGGGGGCTGTCGGCGGTGCGGTGGGCGTAGTAGTCGTCTAGCCCGCTGTCAATAATGGTTTGAGCCACCGCTTGGCACCCCGCGCAACAGGCCGGCGGCGTTTGGCTACGATAGCGGATAGGAAAATGGGTATCGGCAGGCACGGGCAGCCCGCAATGGAAGCAGGTTGGATTCATGGGCGTTATTGTGTCACAGGTTGACTGCTCCCCCCCCCTTCTCAAGTGATTTCGTTGGCTTTTGCCAGACAAGCCGGAAAAGGAAAGCGGTCAATTTTATTGGATTTTTTGCTTAGTGCTTTGCGCACAAGGCTGTTTTGCTGCTGCCCCGTTTTTGTGTGCCCCACCCTGAAAGTCGGAGCGTCTTAGAACGCGCTCATGGTTGGCGAGACTCGGGTGATCCTGCGTTGAAATTTGCAAAAATAGGCGTGTGGATTCAAGTCCAACGGCGTTTTTTTCCGAATTTCGCCTTAGCGACCCCTTCGTTCACCAGACTTTGAACAGGTTCTAAAAGAATGGGGGGACAACGACGCAAACCTTGTGCAAAGGTTGCTGCATTATTACGGCGGCGGCACGCGGGGTTTCCATAGATACTTTCGGCTAGCCGAGGTGTGTAGTCTTATGCCGCCGGCACGCTCTCTGCCAAATACGCCAAAAACCGTGCCGCTGCGTGAGAAACGTCCACCTTGGTCTCACACAGGGCAATCCGCCCGTTGGGGGCAATCAAAAAGGCGCGTCGTTTGGCGTATTTAAACAGCCAAAAATCCCACAACGCCCCATATTGCCGCGCCACCGTGCCGTGCAGGTCAGACAGCAGCGGAAAGGGCAGGGCATGTTGGCGGGCAAACGCACGGTGGCTGTCTTCGCTGTCTAGGCTCACCCCCAGTACGGTAGCCCCGTGGCGGCGCAAATCAGCAAACGCATCACGCAGACTGCAGGCTTGTGCCGTGCAGTGGGGCGTGTTGTCCTTTGGGTAAAAATACAAAACCAGCCACTGCCCCTGAAAATCTGACAGCGCGTGGGGCGTGCCGTTTTGGTCACGCAGCACGAAGGCAGGGGCGAGGTCGCCCTGTTTAGGCGTGCTCATCAATCAAAATCTCCGTACCAATGGGAAGCTGCTCAAACAGGTCTATCACCGTGTCGCTGGTCATCCGCACACAGCCCAAAGAGCTGGGCGTGCCCATCGACACATGTCCCCCTGCCCCATGGATGTAGATATAGCGGGCATAGCTATCCACCACCACCCCGTCTTCCCGTGTGCCTTGGTTGAGCCCTGGCTCGGTGCCGCACAGCCAAATAATGCGGGTCAAAATCCAGTCTTTTTGGGGGAACTCGGCATGGAGGGCAGGGGTGTATTGCCAAGGCGTGACGGTGCGGCGCGAGATAATCGTATCCGCAGGGGCGTTGTCGCCAATCTTTTCGCAGACGCGATGCCAGCCGCGTGGGGTCTGGTAGCTGTTCTCGGTTTCGCCAACCCCTCGTTTGGCGGTGGCGATGGGATACCAGCGCAGCGCATGGCCTCGGGCATCAAAAAAAGTCAGCGTTTGACTGGCAATGCCTATCCGAATCCACGGTGCGCCAGCGGTTTGGGGGTTGGGCGCGGGGGCAATCAGCGGGGCTTGCTGGTGCTGGTGCAAATAGGTCTGCACGACAGGCTGGGCATGGGCTGTCACCGCCCAGAGTCCGCCCAGCAACAGACTTTTTACCCACCGGCTGGCCAACCCAGCACCGTCACGATACAAAGAAAAAGAAGGCATGGTTAGTTTTCGGTGAGGGTGACGGCGGTACCGACCGGCACACCCTCAAAAAGGGTGATGAGGTCATCGCTGTGCATCCGCACACAGCCATGCGAGGCCGGCACCCCCAGCGGCACGGCATCCGGCGTACCGTGGATATAGATATAGCGGCCTTGGGTATCGACTGCCCCAAAGCGATTGCGCCCTGGCTCGCAGCCCGCCAGCCACAGAATGCGGGTCAAAATCCAGTCGCGGTCAGGGTCGGCGGCATAAGCGGCAGGCGTGCAAATCTCCCCTGTCAGCCGCCGCGCTTTAAACACCGCGCCCCGTGCCGCCCCCGCCCCAATTTTGGCGCGAATCCGGTGTTCGCCGCGTGGAGTTTGGTAGCTGCCGCGCTGCTCGCCCGCACCCCGTTTGGCGGTGGAGACAGGGTAACGCGCCACCACCGCGCCGCTGGCATCCAGCAGGGTCAAGGTTTGGTGGGCAAGGGAAATGACGATACGCATACGGCGGCCTATTCGACCTCGTCTATCCACGCCATTTGGATGGCTTCGAGGATGCGCTCACCGCAATGGGCGGGGTCGTCGTTAAAGTCCGGCAAGGCCATGACCCACTTCATCAACTGGGTAAAGCGCACGGCCTTAGGGTCTACCTCGGCATGGGTTTCGCTGAGGGCGATGGCAATATCAAAGGTGTCTTTCCATTTCATGCTGAGGTGCTCCTTGGGGTGCGGATTAGTGCCCTTCGCTGGCGTGGTTCAGCGTGTATTTTGGAATATCCACCACCAAATCCACGTCACCGACCAAGGCTTGGCAAGACAGCCGCGACTGGGCTTCTAGCCCCCATGCTTTGTCCAGCAAGTCGTCTTCGAGGTCGTCGGAGGGCTCAAGCGAATCAAAGCCTTCGCGGATAATGACATGGCAAGTGGTGCAGGCACAGCTCATTTCACAGGCGTGTTCGATGTCCACATGGTTGTGCAGCAAGGCTTCGCAGATGCTTTGGCCGGGCTCAGCCGCAAACATCGCGCCTTCTGGGCACAGGGTGGCATGGGGTAAAACGATAATATTGGGCATGGTAGGGCTTCTTTACAAATTGCGGATATTTTGACCGGTCAGCACCTGCTGCAGGTTGCGGTTCATACGGCGGGCGGCAAATTCGCCGGTAGCCTCGTTCAGCCCCCCAATCGCACGGTTGATGGCCGCCGTCACGTTGCCCGCTTTGGCGTGGTGTGCCGCAGCGAGGGCGGCATCGACCACTGCCCGTTCTTCGGCGTTGAGCAAATCGCCATCGACGGCCAAAGCGGCTTCGGTGGTGGCAATTAGCCCTTCGGCATCGACTTGGGCTTCGCGCAGCTTGCGGGCATCAATGTCTTCCCGAACGTGGGTCAGTGATTCGGTCAACATGCGGGTCACCTCGGTGCTGTCTAGGCCATAAGCCGGTTTGACCTCGATGCGGGCCTCTGTGCCGGTGGTTTGTTCGCGGGCAGAAACCGACAGCAGGCCATCGGCATCTACTTGGAAAGTGACACGAATCCGCGCCGCGCCCGCCACCATCGGCGGAATCCCCCGCAAAGTAAATTGCGCCAAGCTGCGGCAGTCTTCGACCAGCTCCCGTTCGCCTTGCACCACATGCACTACCATCGCGGTTTGGCCGTCCTTAAACGTGGTGAACTCTTGGGCGCGGGCGGTGGGCAAGGTGCTGTTGCGCGGGATGATTTTTTCAGTCAGCCCGCCCATGGTTTCAATGCCTAGGGAAAGCGGCAGCACATCCAGCAACAGCCAATCGTCTTCGGCCTTGTTGCCAGCCAGCACGTTGGCTTGAATCGCCGCACCCAGTGCAACCACTTGGTCGGGGTCGAGGTTGGTCAGCGGCGGTTGCTGGAAAAACGCACTGACGGTACGGCGAATTTTGGGCATTCGGGTCGCCCCGCCCACCATCACCACGCCGGTAATGTCCTCGGGGCGAAGCTGGGCATCGCGCAACGCTTTACGCACCGGCACCAAGGTTTTTTCGACCAAGGTGCGGGTAATGGCGTGGAAGATGGCCTGCGTCAGAGTCAGATTGACCACGCGCCCATCCGACAGCGGGGTGATGATGGGGGCTTCGAGCTGGTCGGTCAGGGCTTCTTTGGCGGTGCGGGCATGGGTCAGCAGGCGGCGGGTGTCGGTGGCCGAAAGCTGTGACAGGCCGGCGGTTTCTAGCATCCAGCAGTAAATGCGGTGGTCAAAATCATCGCCACCCAGTGCCGAATCGCCGCTGGTGGCCAGCACTTCGAACACCCCACGGGTCAGCCGGAGAATCGACACATCAAATGTGCCGCCCCCCAAGTCATACACCACAAACGTGCCTTCGGAAGCGTTATCCAGCCCATAGGCAATCGCAGCGGCGGTGGGTTCGTTCAGCAGGCGCAGCACGTTCAGCCCCGCCAGTTGGGCGGCATCTTTGGTGGCTTGGCGTTGGGCATCGTCAAAATAGGCGGGGACGGTAATCACCGCCCCAATCAGCTCGCCACCCAGATGGGCTTCGGCACGGACTTTGAGGGTGCGCAGAATATCCGCCGAAATATCGACCGGACTTTTGACCCCCGCCCGTGTATGGAGCTGCACCATGCCTGGCGTGGTGGCAAAGCGATACGGGAAATCTGCCGGTGCAACGACATCTTTAAGCCCGCGTCCCATAAATCGCTTGACCGACACAATGGTATTGGCGGGGTCGTCGCTTTGGTGGGCACGGGCAATGTGGCCGACCTCCACCAGCCCATCGGGGGCATAGCGCACCACGGAGGGCAGCAGGTTAAAGCCGGTTTCGTCCGGCAGCACCGTGGCCGCGCCGCTGCGTACCGTGGCAACCAGCGAATGGGTCGTGCCAAGGTCAATGCCAACCGCCAAGCGGTGTTGATGGGGGGCGGTAGAGAGGCCGGGTTCGGCGATTTGTAGCAAAGCCATAGCAGAGGAAGCCTAAAAGGGAAAATACCAAGCGAAAAAGCCCACTCAGTCGAGTAGCGCTTCGAGCGCGTCACCAATATCTTGTTCAAACTTGTCTAAAAAGCGGAGCTTGCGCACCAAGCCTGCCGCAGCGGGGTAGTCTGCTTCGTCATCCAGCAGGGTGGCGAGGGCTTGGGTCAGCGTGCGGGCTTCTTCGCAGACTGTGTGCGACAGGGCTTCGAGGGCTTCGGCATCGCGTCCTGCTTGCGCCGCCGCCATCTCGTCCCGCCAGTCCATTTGCGCCATCAAAAAATCAACCGGCATCGCGGTGTTGGTTTGCTCGGCGGTATCCACCCCATGCAGCGACAGCAAATAGCGGGCACGGCTCAGCGGGGATTTCAGCGTTTGATACGCCTCGTTAGCGTGGGTGGCCCACTGCAACGCCCGCTGTTGTTCGGCGGGGCTGTGGCTGGCAAAGCGGTCGGGGTGGACTTCGCCCTGAATCTGCCGGTAGGCGGTATCAAGGGTGGCGCGGTCAAGGCGAAAGCCCCATGGCAGCCCAAAAAGGGCGAAAAAGTCTTGGTTAAGGTTCATAGTTAGATGTTGAAGCTTTCGCCACACCCGCACTCGTTTTTCGAGTTGGGGTTGTTGAACTGAAAGCCTTCGTTCAGCCCCTCTTTGACAAAGTCCAGCTCGGTGCCGTCAATGTAGGCCAAGCTTTTGGCATCGGTAAACAGCGTCACGCCGTGGCATTCAAAGCGCAAGTCGTCGTCGTGGGCGACATCGACGAATTCCAGCTTATACGCCATGCCAGAGCAGCCCGAGGTTTTGACCCCCAGCCGCAAGCCCACGCCTTTGCCGCGCTTGGCGATAAATTGGCGGACATGGTTGGCCGCCCGCTCGGTCAGAGAAATCGCCATGATTTACGCTCCGTGTTTGGCTTTGTAATCGCTTACCGCCGCCTTGATGGCATCCTCGGCAAGGATAGAGCAGTGGATTTTAACCGGTGGCAAGGCCAGCTCTTCGGCAATCGCGCTGTTTTTAATGCTCAGTGCTTGGTCTAGGGTTTTGCCCTTGACCCACTCGGTCACCAGCGAAGACGAGGCAATCGCCGAGCCGCAGCCGTAGGTTTTAAACTTGGCATCTTCAATCACACCGGCTTCGTTGACCTTGATTTGCAGCTTCATCACATCGCCACAGGCCGGTGCGCCGACCATGCCGGTGCCAACGGTGTCATCGCCTTTTTCAAAAGCCCCGACATTGCGTGGGTTTTCGTAGTGGTCTAATACTTTTTCGCTGTAAGCCATGATATGCGTCCTTTAGATACTGAATTCAGAGAGCAGGCACGCGCAGGGCGTGTCCACAATAAGGGGGGTTAGTGCGCCGACCACTGCACCGTGGCCAAGTCCACCCCGTCTAGGTGCATTTCCCATAGCGGGGACAGGTCACGCAGCTTGCCGATTTTGGCTTTGAGCAGCGTAATCGCAAAGTCGATTTCTGCCTCGGTGGTAAACCGCCCAATGCTAAACCGAATCGAGCTGTGCGCCAGCTCATCGCTGCGCCCCAAAGCCCGCAAGACATAAGAAGGCTCAAGTGAAGCCGAGGTACAGGCCGAGCCCGACGAAACCGCCAGCTCTTTAATCGCCATAATCAGGCTTTCGCCCTCGACAAAGTTAAAACTGACGTTGAGGTTGTGCGGCACGCGCTGGGTCAGGTCACCATTCACATAGACCTCAGCCATTTCGGACAGCCCCGCCCACAGCCGGTCACGCAGGGCGGTAATGCGGGCGTTTTCGCTGGCCATTTCCAGCCGTGCGAGGCGGAAGGCTTCGCCCATGCCGACAATCTGGTGTGTCGCCAAGGTGCCGGAGCGCATCCCGCGTTCATGCCCCCCACCGTGCATTTGGGCTTCGAGCCGAATGCGGGGTTTGCGGCGAACATACAAGGCGCCCACGCCCTTGGGGCCGTAGGTTTTATGGGCGGAGAAGCTCATCAAATCGACTTTAGAGGCCGCCAAATCAATCTCGACCTTGCCCGTGGCTTGCGCCGCATCGACATGGAAAATCACCCCATTGCTGCGGCAAATATCGCCCAGTGCCGCCAAGTCTTGCACCACGCCAATCTCGTTATTGACCAGCATCACCGACGCCAAAATGGTGTCAGGCCGAATCGCAGCCAAAAAGGCATCAAGGTCGAGCAGGCCGTTTTCAAGCGGGGTCAGATAGGTGACTTCAAACCCGTGGCGTTCGAGCTCGCGGCAGGTGTCGAGCACGGCCTTGTGTTCGGTTTTGACCGTAATCAGGTGCTTGCCCTTGGTCTGGTAAAAATGCGCCGCGCCTTTAATCGCCAGATTATTGGACTCGGTCGCGCCCGAGGTCCAGACGATTTCTTTGGGGTCGCAGTTGACCAGCTTGGCGACTTCGGCGCGGGCATTTTCAACCGCTGCTTCGGCTTCCCAACCATAGGCATGGCTGCGGCTGGCGGGGTTACCAAAGTGTTCGCAGAGATGGGGAATCATGACCTCGGCCACGCGGGGGTCTACCGGTGTGGTGGCGGAGTAGTCGAGATAAATGGGATAGGGGTGGGCAGTGGCGTTCATCGGGATACCTTACTTGGCGGAATCTAAAGCCGCCCCAGAGTAGGGAGGGGGCGGCCAAAAAGGCAGGGGCAGTCTGCGAAAGGGTCAGGCTGCGGCGGCTGTTTTTTCGGTACTCGCGCGGCGGTCTTGCAGCGGGCTATCTTGGGTTTTTGCGCATTCTTTGGCACGTTGCTTGGCCAGCAAATCCCCCAGCGACACATTGGCCAGATAGGCAAATAGCGTCTTGCTGAGGTCGGTCCAGAGGTCGTGAGTCATGCAGCGGTGGTTGTCGTGACAATTTTCGTGGCCGCCGCACTGGGTGGCATCGAGCGGCTCATCGACCGCCAAGATAATATCGGCAACCGACAAGGCATCGGGGCTTTTGGCTAAACAATAGCCGCCGCCAGGGCCGCGCACGCTTTCAACCAGCGCGGCGCGGCGCAGCTTGCCAAAGAGTTGTTCGAGGTAGGACAGGGAAATGCCTTGGCGTTCGCTAATCCCAGCAAGGGTAACGGGGCCGTTGGCATCGCGCATGGCCAAATCAAGCATGGCGGTTACGGCAAAACGACCTTTGGTGGTGAGGCGCATGGCAGTCTCCTTAATGAGGGGAAGCGTGTTGGCTTGGCAAACACGCCAATCCCTAGCTGATAGCGTAAGCGTAAAATAACCAACCAATTTAGTCAAGAATAGCGGCGGAATTTGGGGGGGGATGCGTCGGCATAAACCATCCCATCCAAGCGCACCCGAGCATCGCAGCAGGCGCGGCGGGGGTGCTATCATCCCCCGTTCTTTCTTTATTTAGCCCCTCTTGCCATGACTTTAATGCCTGAACACAGCCACCCCGAAACCCTCGCTATTCGTGCGGGTCGTGAAGTCTCCGACTACCTCGAACACAGCCAAGCCCTGTTTTTGACCTCCAGCTTCAAATGCCACTCCGCCGAAGAAGCTGCCAAGCTGTTTTCCGGCGAGGTCGAAGGTTTTACCTACTCGCGCTTTACCAACCCCACCGTCAGCGCGTTTCAAGCACGGCTGGCGGCCTTAGAGGGCGGCGAACGCGCCATTGCCACGGCCAGTGGCATGGCGGCGATTCAAGCCTTGGTGCAAACCCTGCTGTCGGCGGGCGACCACCTCGTGGCCTCGCAAAGCCTGTTTGGCGCGACGGTGCAGCTCCTCGGTACGATTTTGCCGCGCTTTGGTATCGAAGTAACCTTTGTGCCGCCGACCGACTTGGCTGCATGGCAAGCCGCTGTGCGCCCCAATACCAAGCTGTTCTTCCTTGAAACGCCGTCCAATCCGCTGACCGAAATCGCCGATATTCGCGCCATTGCCGACATCGCCCACGCTGCCGGTGCCTTGCTGGCCGTGGATAACTGCTTCTGCTCCCCCGCACTGCAACGCCCCCTGAGCTTGGGCGCGGACTTGGTGGTGCATTCGGCCACCAAATATATCGACGGCCACGGTCGGGTGCTGGGCGGGGCAGTGGTGGGTAGCCACGCGCTGATTGAAAAAGTCTATCTCTATGTCCGTAGCACCGGCCCCACCTTGTCGGCGTTTAACGCATGGGTGCTGCTGTCGGGGCTAGAAACCCTCTTCGTTCGGCTAGAACGTCAATGTGCCAATGCCCTTATCTTGGCGCAGTGGCTCGAAACCCAGCCGCTGATTGAGCGCGTCTATTACCCTGGCCTTAGCAGCCACCCCCAGCACGCCTTGGCCATGCAGCAGCAAAGCGCGGGCGGCGCGGTGGTCAGTTTTGTAGTCAAGGGCGGGCGCGAAGCCGCGTGGAAGCTCATCAATGCCACGCAACTGGTGTCGATTACCGCCAACCTCGGTGACGTAAAATCGACCATTACCCACCCTGCCACCACCACCCACGGACGGGTTGCCCCCGACGTGCGCGAGCGGGCGGGGATTGTCGAAGGCTTGGTGCGGGTGGCCGTGGGCTTGGAATATGTAGCCGACGTGCAGGCTGACTTGGCGGCGGGCTTGGCTCTGCTGGACTAGGACATCAACACCATGCCCCCTACGTCAACATTCAAATCACCAAGGGCGCGACCAGAGCGCAGAAGGCCGAGTTGGTGAAAGACATCACCGACTCTCTGGTACGCGTCCTTGGCAAAAAGCCGGAGCATACCCATATCGTGATTCAGGAAATCAACGAGGAAGATTGGGGGTTCTCTGGTCTACTCACCGACGAATGGAAAAAGTTAAACACGGAAACCTAATCCGATATTCGAGCGGGGCGGGTTAAGCCATTGAGCCCCCCTCCCCCCCAAAAAAGCCCCAGCCCGACCGCATACTTTGCCGGTCGAGCTGGGGCTTTTTGCCAGAGTGGGCAAGCGCCCGCTCTCTGTATTTGCTAGTGCGGCGTTTTGCTGTTGTTCAATGTATTGCCGAATCACCGCAATTGGTGCGCCGCCACAAAGGTATAGTTTCTGTCATGGAACGTCTTCCGTCGCATGTGGCTACGAGAACCACGCCGATGTGGTCGGTGCGATCAATTTTTTAGAGCGGGGACACCGCTTGTTAGAAGCGGTTTACGATCTGCGAGACTCGGGTGATCCTGCGTTGAAATTCGTAAAAAACATGCGCATTATTTCGCCTTGGCTGACCCGCCGAAGTGGGTCAGGCGTAAGCCTGACCGCAGTAGGAATCCCCCGTCTTTAGGCGGGGGAGGATGTCAAAGGGAGATTTTATATCTCAAACTGCTTCAAGAACCGAACCTCATCCGCCCAGCCTGATTTCACCTTGACCCAGACTTCTAAGAAGACCTTGCCATCAAACAGCTTTTCCATATCGGTACGGGCTTCGGTGGCAATTTTTTTCATCCGCTCGCCGTCTCGTCCAATCAAAATGGCTTTTTGCCCCGCTTTATCCACCAGCACCGCCGCGCAAATGTGGCGCATGGTGCCTTCCATCTCGAATTTTTCGATTTCTACGTTCATCGAATAGGGCAGTTCTTCGCCAAGGTAGCGGAACAGCTTTTCGCGGACGATTTCCGAAGCCAAGAACCGCTCGTTTTTGTCGGTCACCATGTCTTCGGGGTAGAGCGGCACGCTCAGCGGCAGCTTAGGTTCAATCACCTGCAGCAGCGTATCAAGGCGGTGGCCGTGTTTGGCACTGACCGAGACAATTTCGGCAAAGGGAAAGGCTTGGCTGGCGGTCAGCATAAACGCGGCCAGCACGGCTTTGTCTTTGAGTCGGTCAGCTTTATTGACCACCAAAATCACCGGACGATGCTGCGGCAACAGGGCAATCACTTCGCGGTCGGCGGGGGTGAGTCTGCCGGCTTCGAGCAAAAACAACACACAGTCGACATCCGACAAGGTATCGCGCACGCTGCGGTTCAGGGCTTCGTTTAACGCGCCGAGGTGGCGGGTTTGAAAGCCTGGGGTATCGACAAAAATATATTGCGCCGTGGCACGGGTTTCAATGCCGTGAACGCGGTGGCGAGTGGTCTGGGCTTTTTTGGACGTGATACTGATTTTTTGCCCAATAAGGTGGTTCATCAGGGTGGATTTGCCCACGTTAGGGCGGCCCACAATCGCCACAAAGCCGCAGCGAAACAGAGGGTCTACTTCGGGGAGGTCGGCAGCGGGAAGGTCGGTCAGGGGCAGTGAGAGGTCGGTCATCGGTAGGCTCATTTTTTGCGGTTAAGGGGCAGGGCGGCCATCTGCGACAAGGCGGCTTCGGCAGCTTGTTGCTCGGCAACACGGCGACTGCTGCCCTGCCCTGTGGTGCGAATATTCAGGCTGGCAATGTCGCAAGAGACTTGGAACGTCTGCTCGTGCGCTTCGCCAGATTGGGCGGCAATCAGATACTTCGGCAGCGGCAACCGCCGCCCTTGCAGGGCTTCTTGCAGCCGCGTTTTGGCATCTTTGGCAGGCTGCTGCAAGTTGATGGCGGCAATACGCGATTGATAGAGGCGGCGCACCACGGCTTCGGCAGTGGCAAAGTCGGCATCTAAGCAGACCGCCGCAAACAAGGCTTCGAGTGCATCAGCCAAGATTGAAGCACGGTCACAGCCGCCGTTACGGAGCTCGCCCTCACCCAAAAACAAACTGGTGCGAAGGTCCAAACTACGGGCAATTTCTGCCAAGGTGACTTGGTTTACGAGATTGGCACGTAGCCGTGACAATTCGCCTTCTGCCGCTTGCGGAAAATGTTCAAACAGCATCCGCGCCACGGTGTAATTCAGAATGCTGTCACCGACAAATTCAAGACGTTCGTTGTGCGTGGCGCCGTAGCTACGGTGGGTCAGGGCTTGGCGGAGCAAGGCAGGTTGCGTAAAGCCATGTCCTAGCTGGCGAGAAAGGCGTTCAAGGGAAAGCGTGGTCACGGTATTCGGTTTCTGTTGAGCAGACCCCCAGCGGTCCATCGCGGCGGCAGGGGTCTTGAGTCGCCAGACGCAGCAGAACAGCAAGGGAGCTGTGTGTGCGTCATGGCTAAAGAAAGGGATTAGCGAATGCTGTGCCCAATGCGGGAGGGCGTGCTGAGGTTCATCCAGACAAAAAAGGCTTTACCCACCAGTAGCTTGTCATCAACAAAGCCCCAGTACCGCCCGTCGTGGCTGTTGTCGCGGTTGTCGCCCATGGTTAAATACTGCCCAGCGGGGACGGTGCAGACCATGCCGCTTTCGGCGTATTGGCACTGGTCTTTGTGCTCAAACGGGCTGACGGCGGCCACAAACAGCGAGGGCTTGGTGTCTTCGTTCAGCGTGGTGTAGCTGCGCTCACCCAGTGTTTCGGTGAGCTGGTCGGTGTGTACCAGCTTATTGCCTTTTTCGGTGTAGCTGTAGGTGCCGCTTGCCTCGGCGGGCACGGCTTTGCCGTTGATGGTCAGGCGTTTGTCGCGGTATTCGACTTTATCCCCTGGCAAGCCTATCACCCGCTTAATAAAGTTGACGTTGGGGTCGAGCGGGAAGTTAAACACCACCACATCGCCCCGTTCGACCTTATTCACCGGCAGCAGCACGGTATTCAGCACCGGCACGCGGATGCCGTAGGTGAATTTATTGACCAAGATAAAGTCCCCCACCACCAAGCCAGGGCGCATGGAAGAAGACGGGATTTGGAACGGCTCCACGAGAAACGAGCGCAGCACAAACACCGCCAAAATCACGGGGAAGAAGCTTTTGGCGTATTCCACATAATGCGGCTCAATGCTGTCTGCCGCGCGGCGTTTGACCAGTAGCCAGCGATTCAGCCCCGTTACCACGCCCGTTACCAGCACAAACACCAGCATCACGGCAGAGAAGCTCATGAACTGCGCCAGCAAGCCAAAGCCCCCCAGCACCAAGGCCAGATAGCCGGCTTGCACGCCGGCAGGCTGTTCTTTTTCCTCGGGGCGTCGCTTGGCCGAGGCGGCAATCACAATCGGCCCCGCAAGTGCCAGCAGGGCAAAGATAATGGTCCAGTTCATGTGTCGGATGTCCTTTTGGGCTTACTTGTCGCTGACTTGCAAAATCGCCAAGAAGGCGGTTTGTGGGATTTCCACATTGCCCACTTGCTTCATGCGGCGTTTACCGGCTTTTTGCTTTTCCAACAGCTTTTTCTTACGGGTAATGTCGCCGCCGTAGCACTTGGCCAGCACGTTTTTACGCAAGGCTTTGATGGTTTCGCGGGCAATAATATGGCTGCCAATGGCGGCCTGAACGGCAATATCAAACATCTGACGCGGAATCAGCTCGCGCATTTTGGCGGCCACGGCACGGCCACGGTAGACGCTGGTCGAGCGGTGGACGATGGCCGAGAGGGCATCAACTTTTTCGCCATTCACCAGCGTATCCAGTTTGACCAAATCCGAGACTTGGAATTCTTTGAAGTCGTAATCGAGGGACGCGTAGCCTCGGCTGGTGGATTTCAGCTTGTCAAAGAAGTCCATCACCACTTCGTTCATCGGCATGTCGTAGGTCAGCATCACTTGCCGCCCCAGATACTGCATATTGCGCTGCACGCCGCGTTTTTGGTTGCACAAGGTCATGACCGCGCCGACGTATTCTTGGGGCACCAAGATGGTCGAAACAATAATCGGCTCGCGGATTTCTTCGATTTTGGCGAGGTCGGGCAGCTTGGATGGGTTTTCGACCTCCAGCAAAGTGCCGTCTTTCATCAGCACCTCGTACACCACCGTTGGGGCGGTAGTAATCAGGTCCATGTCGTATTCGCGCTCTAGCCGCTCTTGGACAATCTCCATATGCAGCAAGCCCAAAAAGCCGCAGCGGAAGCCAAAGCCCAAAGCCTGCGAGACTTCGGGTTCGTAGTGCAGGGACGCATCGTTGAGCTGTAGCTTTTCGAGCGCGTCACGCAGGGCTTCGTAGTCGTGGCTTTCTACCGGATACAAACCCGCAAACACCTGAGACTTCACTTCTTTAAAGCCGGGCAGTGGGGCACTGGCGGGCTGGGTCATCAGGGTAATGGTGTCGCCCACTTTGGCGGATTTCAGCTCTTTAATCCCCGCAATCACAAAGCCCACTTGCCCTGCAGAGAGGGTGGGGCGCGATTCGGATTTGGGGGTGAATACGCCAACCTGTTCGCACAAATGCTGTGCGCCGGTGGACATAAACAAAATTTTATCTTTGGGTTTGAGCGTGCCATCCACCACCCGCACCAACATCACCACGCCAACATAATTATCAAACCACGAATCGACAATCAGGGCTTTGAGTGGGGCATCGAGTGTGCCTTTGGGTGGCGGAATTTTTTCAATCACGGCTTCGAGGATGTCTTCAATCCCGATGCCGCTTTTGGCCGAAGCCCGCACGGCATCGTGGGCATCAATGCCGATAATGTCTTCGATTTCCTCAATCACGCGGTCAGGCTCGGCGGCGGGCAGGTCGATTTTATTCAGGACGGGGACGACTTCCACGCCCAGCTCGGTGGCGGTGTAGCAGTTAGCTACAGTTTGGGCTTCTACCCCTTGCGAGGCATCCACCACCAGCAGCGCACCTTCGCAGGCGGACAGCGAGCGGCTGACTTCGTAAGAGAAGTCAACGTGCCCTGGGGTGTCAATCAGGTTGAGATTGTAAATTTCGCCGTTACGGGCTTTGTAGCGCAGGGCGGCGGTTTGCGCCTTGATGGTGATGCCGCGCTCACGTTCGATGTCCATCGAATCCAGCACTTGGGCATCCATTTCACGGTCGGACAAGCCGCCGCAATACTGAATAAACCGGTCGGCGAGGGTGGATTTACCGTGGTCAATGTGGGCAATAATCGAGAAGTTGCGGATGTGATTCATAGACGGGGTCGCAGTCGCAAAAGAGAAGGGCACGCAGGGTGCCCTTGGATAGCTGAGATGGCGGGATTTTAGCGAATTCCCACCCTTCCCGCAGGTTTAAATGGGTGGCGGAGCCTGCAGCAGGGCTTCTAGCCGTGCGCTGTCGAGATGGTAGTGACAGATTTCAAGCTCGCCCAGCATCAGTACAGGCACCAGCTCGTCAAAGCGTTCCACCAGCGCAGGGTCGTCGTCCACGTCCAAGACGGTGAGCTGAAAGCCATACTGGGCTTGGTAGGGGCGCAGTGCGTCACGCATGGCATGGCACAAGCTGCAGTATTCGCGAAAATAAAGGGTGAGGTGCATGTGGGGCAACTTGGAAGGGGGCTTATTTAAGATAGGGCAACGACTGTGCCGTACAGCTCAGTGCGCGGCGTGAATATTCCGCGACCGCCCCAAGCCGTCAATCGCCACAAAGGTCATCACGGCCTCGGTGATTTCGACGCACTCGCCGGTTTGCCGCTCGGCAAACACCGACACCTTGCTGGTAATCGACTTTTCGCCCGTCCGCAGCCGCCGAACATATAGGCTTAACACATCCCCCACCTGAATCGGCGCAGCAAACTGAAACGCGTTGACCGCCACAGTGGTGACTTCACCTTGGGCGACATGCTCGGCATCGAGCGCACCGGCCAAGTCCATCTTGGCCATCAGCCAGCCGGCACACACCTTGCCGTGGGTATTGACGCTGTGGCCATCGGCATTCAGGCGCAAGGTTGGCGCAATGTCGTTAGGCAGCTCCGTGGATTCGCCAACCTTATCAGGCATCATCATGGTGTCTTGCTCCGTTTGGGGGGTGGGGGGTAGCCGTGTTTCGCAGACTTTGAACAGGTTCTAAAGGTGTTCTTAGCCCAAGGGCGGGGTGACCATGCCTGCTGCCACAAAGGGAATCATATGCTTAACCACGGTGTCGGGGTCACGCGCCGAGACGATATCGCTCTTCATGAACAGTTTTAGCATATCGTTACCGGCAAAGGCATGAAACATCAGCCCAAACGCCAGATGCAGCCGCCAGACCCGTTCTTCTTCGCTGAGTTGGGGCAGGACGCGTGCAAAAGCATTGCGGTAACGCACTAAAAACTCACTGTATTGCAGGGGAAGGGTATCTCGAATTAGGCGGTGGTTTTCAACAAAGGCACGGGAGAGTAAGCGCACAAACATCGCGCCGCCTCGGTCGGGGTCTTTGGACAGGGTTAGCGAGGGGCGGGCAAAGGTCATCAAAATGGCTTCCACCGTGAACGGTGCGCCAGAGGCCTCCAAGGCCTCCAGCTCGGCGATGCACTGCTGATTAAGCGGCTCTAAACGCCGCACCAGCACGGCCTGAAACAGTGCATCCTTAGACCCAAAGTGATAATTCACCGCCGCCAAGTTGACGTGGGCTTGCTGGGTAATGGCACGCAGCGAGGTAGCATCAAAGCCAAATTCAACAAAAAGACCTTCTGCGGTATCAAGAATACGGGTCGCCGTGTCCTTGCTGGCGTGGGCAGAATGGGGAGTGGGGCGGACGGCGTGGGTGGTGGGCATTGTGTCAAATCAATCTTGTATCGAAATCTGACGGGGGATTTTACGCTACAGCGTGGAGATATTCATCAGATTTGCCCCGAGAAACCCCGCCCTTCAGAGTAAAACATGAAACAGGCAGCCATTCCTGCCTCAGAAGCTGCTCAAGGCATGGTCTGGATAACAAGTTGAAATATTTGATGGCGTACACCCAACGGGCTGGAGCGTAGGCTCAGGTGTGCAGCAGGGCTTAGAACCTGTTTACGATCTCAATGGCGCAGGGGTTGCCAAGGCGAAATTCGGAAAAAAACGCCGTTGGACTTAAATCAACACGTATGTTTCGGGGCATTTCAACGCAGGCTCACCCGAGTCTCGCAGATCGTAAACAGGTTCTTAGTTATTGTTTTAAGTGGCCGAGACCACCGGCGGCAAGCTCCCCAATGCCCAACGGGGGCGGGCACAGAAGCTGCCAGCGGGGCGGGCTTCGGTGAGCCGTGCCGCACCGGCACAAGCAATCATGGCACCGTTGTCGGTACACAGTGAAAGCGGGGGGTAAAACACCTCAAATTGCCGCTTGAGCGCGGCGGCATCTAATGCGGCACGGAGCTGGCGATTTGCCCCCACACCGCCCGCCACCACCAGCCGCGCCATGCCGGTGTGTTTAAGTGCGGCGAGGGACTTGGTCACCAGCACCTCGACAATCGCCTCTTGAAACGCACGGCAAATATCGGCGCGGGTGCGGTCGTCTAGCTGGCCGGTGGGCGACAGGGCTTCTTGCTGGCGAACCAGTGTCAGCACGGCGGTTTTCAGCCCTGAGAAGCTCATTTCAAAGTCGCCCGACCGCAACATGGGACGGGGCAGGGTAAACCGGCGGGGGTCGCCTTGCTCGGCCAACTGCGACAACAACGCCCCCCCAGGGTAGGGCAGCCCCAGCAATTTGGCGGTTTTGTCGAAGGCTTCGCCTGCGGCATCGTCAAGGGTTTCGCCCAGCGTGTCGTATTGCCCCACGCCGCGCACCGCCATCAATTGGGTATGGCCGCCGGACACCAGCAACGCCACAAAGGGGAAGGCGGGTTGGGGGTCGGCCAGCATGGGAGACAGCAAATGCCCCTCCAGATGGTGAACGCTGATGACGGGAATCCCCAGCGCGTAAGCCAGCCCGTTAGCAAACGAAGCCCCGACCAGCAATGCCCCGCCTAGCCCTGGGCCTTCGGTGTAGGCAATGGCATCGAGGTCGGCCAGCGTTTTGCCGGCTTCGGCCAGACAGGCTTCGGTGAGCGGCACCACGCGCCGGATGTGGTCGCGGCTGGCCAGCTCGGGCACTACCCCGCCGTATTCGGCGTGCAGGGAAATTTGGCTATGGAGGGTGTGGGCAAGCAGCCCAGTGGCAGTGTCATACAAGGCGACACCGGTTTCATCGCAGGAGGATTCAATACCCAGAACAAGCATGGTCGTGTGCAAAAAAAGGGAGGGGCGTATTGTAGCGCATCCGGTGGGCGGGCTTGGTTTGTGTCGTTTGAACCATCAGAGCAGGGCGAAATGCCCACTGATGTGGGAAGGAAGGGGCGTGTAATAGGACGGCTTACCGTTGTTGTCAAACGTTTATCTTCGTACCAACCCTTTGCCTACGCCCTTGGATGTTAAAGCACTTAACATCAAGGCCGCGCCTCAATCGTGCCGTTCATCCGTACCGTCATATCCGACTCGCCAGGGGCAAATGACGGCGCAGACAAGGATTCTACGGCAAGGGCTTGGCCTGCCGCCATGCGCGGCGCACGGAACAGCGGAGCGGCACCGCTTTGCTGGCTATCGACCGTCGCTGTGACCAGACGGTAGTCTTTTGCACCAAGGGTCTGTGTGACCAGCAAGGCCTTGTCGCGGAACACCTGCATCGCCTCGGGAATCAGCACCGCCTCGGCGGCTTTGCGGGCAGCGGGCGACACCGAAAAGCTCACTTGCCCCACCTGCATCCCACTTTGCAGCCGCCCAATCAACTGGGCGGCTTTTTCGAAGTCGCGGCTCTCAAGGCGCACTTCTGCCCGCCCGCGCCAGCCCGTCAGCCGGTTATTGGCTTCGTAGACCGGCCAAGTGCTGAGTGTGCCGCTGCTGGTTTTGACTTGGCTCACCCCTGCGGCCAGCCGTAGCGCGGCGGCGACTTTGTCGTTGAGCTGCCGCGCCAAGCGGGCGGGGTCGGCGTGGGCTTCTTCGGTAAACAGGGTGGCATTGAGGGTGTCGTTGGGCACGTCGCGCCGTGCTTCGGCGGCAAGCTGGATGCGGTTATACCCTGCCGTGGTGTTGGGCAGATCGGCATCGGCATACGCCAGCCCGGTCAAAAGCGCGGCAAGGCAGGCCATTCGGGCAAGGTAGGGCATGGGGGATTCCTGTTTTAGAACCTGTTAAAAGTCTAGCGAACGACGGATCAGCCAAGGCGAGATGAACCAAAAAAGCGGCGTTGGAACTGAATCTATACGCATGTTTTTGGAGCATTTCAACGCAGACTCACCCGAGTCTCGCAGACCTTGAACAGGTTCTGAGGGTTGAAGGTCTATTGAGGTTCTGAGGCGGGGCGCGGTGTTATTCCCAAAACCGCCCCTGTGGTGGCAGTGCCAGCCAATCCAGCAAGGGCTGCCACTCGGTGCGGTCGCGGCGGGTTTTGCTGGCCGGCCAATCAAACAGCGAGAGCCCTTGGCTGGCGGTTTGGGGGTAGAGCTGGGTTTCGCGCAGGGTGGCCAGCACCGGCAAATCAAGTCGGGCAAAAAAATCATCGAGCTGCTGGGCGGCACGGGTGCGGCGGTTGACCCGCATCCCCACCACGCCGAGCTGGGCTTTGGCTTTGCGGATGGCTTTTTCTTCGGCGAGGGTGGCAAAGAAGGCTTCGCTGGCCCAGAGATCGAAGGGCGAGGGCTGCACCGGCACAATCACCCTATCCACCCGCGCCAAAAGCTGGCTTAGCTTTTTGCCATGCAGATTAGCGGGGCTGTCCAGCACCACGACCTGCGTGCCTTTGGGCGGCTTGCCGTCATCGTCGGCGGCGGTATCCCACGCGGTAATCGGCGGCAAAGTGGCGGGGCGCATCCCCAGCCAAGCCCGCGTGGTGTGCTGTCGGTCGGTGTCGCCTAGCGCAGTGCGGTAGCCTGCTTGTGCCAAATAGCCCGCCAATTGGGTGGCGAGGGTGGATTTGCCACTGCCGCCTTTGGGATTCGCCAACAAAATCGAAAATACCATCGTACCCTCCTCATTAACCGCCGCACGGTCTGTGCGGGTAATGACTTTAACCGTACCACATCTTGAGCCGTCAACCGGCATCCCACCCTCCCAAGCCACTTTTGCGTCCTCCCCAAATAAAATATCATCGGCAGGTCTGGGTGTGCTGGTGGGTCTTGTCCGCCGACGCGCCTTCCCTCCTCCTTTTTTGGACACCGCACCATGAAAATACCCGTCACCCGCGCCACATTTGACCAAGTCATGCTCCCCAACTACGCCCCTGCCGACTGGCTGCCTGTGCGGGGTCAGGGCAGCCGACTGTGGGCGCAAGATGGGCGTGAATTTATCGACTTTGCTGGGGGGATTGCCGTGTGCTCGCTGGGGCACTGCCACCCTGTGATGGTCAACGCACTCACCGCGCAAGCCCAAACCCTCTGGCACGTCTCCAACGTCTTGACCAACGAACCCGCCCTGCGTTTGGCCAGCAAACTGGTCGCAGCCACCTTTGCCGACCGCGTGTTCTTTTGCAACTCCGGTGCAGAGGCTAACGAAGCGGCGTTTAAACTGGCGCGGAAAGTCGCCAGCGACAGCAATCCGGCCAAAGATCAAATCATCGCCGCCAGCAATAGCTTTCATGGCCGCACCTTTTTTACCGTCACCGTGGGCGGGCAGCCTAAATACAGCGACGGCTTTGGCCCTAAGCCCGCAGCGATTAGCCATGTGGCGTACAACGACATTGCCGCGCTGAAAGCCGCCGTGTCTGACCGCACCTGCGCCATTGTGCTCGAACCGATTCAGGGCGAAGGCGGCGTGCTGCCGGCCACCCAAGCCTATCTGCAAGCCGCGCGTGAGCTGGCCGACCAAGTGGGTGCCTTGCTGATTTTTGACGAAGTGCAAACCGGCATGGGGCGGACGGGGGACTTGTTTGCCTACCAAGCCTATGGTGTGACTCCCGACATCCTGACCTCGGCCAAATCGCTGGGGGGCGGCTTTCCGATTGGGGCGATGCTGACTACCGCCGCTGCCGCCCAGCACTTTACCCCTGGCACGCATGGCTCCACCTATGGCGGCAATCCGCTGGCCTGTGCGGTGGCCGAAGCGGTGCTCGACCACATCAATACCCCAGAAGTCTTGGCGGGTGTGGTCGCCAAACAGCAGCGTTTGCAAGCGGGCATTGCCGCGCTGCAAGCCGAACTCGGCCTGTTTAGCGAAGTGCGAGGCAAGGGCTTGTTGCTGGGGGCGGTGCTGAACGAGGCCCATGCCAACCGTGCCGGTGACGTAGTGGCAGCGGCGACAACGGCGGGGCTGTTGTTGTTGCAGGCGGGGCCGAATGTGGTGCGTTTTGCGCCCTCGTTGGTGATTACCGACGAGGAGCTGGACGCGGGGCTGGCGCGGCTAAGCACGGCACTTCGCGCCTTGGTGTAAGCACGACTCACCCTGCACCATCAGAGCCCCCCGCCCCGCCCTTTTAACCATTGCGCGGGGTGGCGTAGTTTGGAGCGGGCGGCAACAAGCTGAAGGGTGCAGCACAAGCCGCCTCGCCTCGTCTTGCCACATAAAAACCGCCCCCCGCCTTCACCAGCCGCCCCCAAACCCTGCACAAGCCGCTGCGGCGGGTGGTCCGGATTGGAGGGGGGTGTCCGCTGATTGCCGTACACACCATCGCAGCAATCAGCCCGCCATACCGCATTGTCCATGACAACATAGCACCCCACCCTCAGCCGCAGGGGTAGCGTAAAAACCCCTAGACAAGCCCCCTGCCCTGCTTCTAAATACGTCTATTCTGCTTTTCTCTCTTGCTACCTCATTTTGGCTGCACGGCCTTTTCGGAGCCTCCCCCGTGGATATTTTCTTTCAACAAATCCTGAACGGCTTAGTGCTGGGCAGCATTTATGCCTTGATTGCGCTGGGCTATACCATGGTGTACGGCATCATGGGGCTGATTAATTTTGCTCACGGTGAAGTGGTCATGATCGGCGCGATGATTACCATCACCGTCATCCATTTTGTGACCGGCTTAAATCTTGGGCTACCTGGGGTGGCGATTGTGCTGATTGGGCTGATGGTGGCGATTCCATCGTGCATGGTGATTGGCTTCGCCATTGAGCGGGTCGCCTACCGCCCGCTGCGCAACGCCCCCCGCCTCGCCCCGCTGATTACCGCCATTGGGCTGTCTATCGTGCTGCAAAACACCGCCATCTTGGTCTGGGGACGCAACTACATTCCCTTTCCGCCTTTGCTGCCGCACGCCCCGATTGAAGTGCTGGGCGCGAGCATTACCGACCTGCAAATTTGGATTGTGGTGGCCGCGCTGGGCTTAATGCTGGGGCTGCTGTTTATGGTCGAAAAAACCAAGCTGGGTCGCGCCATGCGTGCCACCAGCCAAAACCCCAGCGTGGCAGGGCTGATGGGAGTCAACGTCAATACCATTATCTCCACCACCTTTGTGCTGGGCGCAGGGCTGGGGGCGATTGCCGGCTTTATGGTGGCGGCCAACTACGACCAAGCCCATTCACACATGGGCTTTATCATTGGCCTAAAAGCCTTTACTGCTGCGGTTTTGGGCGGGATTGGTAATTTGGGCGGCGCGGTGGTGGGCGGCATTTTGCTGGGGATTATCGAGTCCCTCGGCGCGGGCTATATCGGCGACCTGACCGGCGGCTTTTTAGGTAGCCACTACCAAGACATCTTCGCCTTTGCCGTGTTGATTGTGGTGCTGGTGTTCCGCCCCTCTGGTTTGCTGGGCGAACGCCTTGCCGAACGCGCTTAATTCGAGACTCTGACCATGCCCAAAACACACTCTAAATCGCTGCTGCTATTTGCCTTGTCTGGCATCGCATTGGCCGTCCTACCGTTTATTGTTGGTCACACCCTTGGCAATGCGTGGGTGCGTACCCTCGACTTTGCCTTGCTCTACATCATGCTGGCCTTGGGGCTGAATATCGTGGTGGGCTTTGCCGGCCTGCTCGATTTAGGCTACATCGCCTTCTATGCCGTGGGTGCTTACACCTTTGCCTTGCTTAATTCGCCCCATTTTGGCGTGTTTATGCCGTGGTGGTTCATTCTGCCCATCGGCGCGATTTTGGCGGCGTTCTTTGGCATTTTGCTGGGCACGCCGGTGCTGCGTTTGCGCGGCGATTACCTTGCCATCGTCACCCTCGGCTTTGGTGAAATCGTCCGCATTTTTATGAACAACCTCAACGCGCCGGTCAACATCACCAACGGCCCGCAAGGCATCAATATGATTCGCCCGATTGAAGTCGGCGGCGTATCGCTGGGCAAGCCGCTCACGCTCTTCGGCGAGACCTTCAACAGTGTGTATACCTACTACTATTTTTTCTTGGTTTTGGCGGTGCTGACGGTGATTGTGTGCCACCGGCTGCAGCACTCCCGCATTGGTCGGGCATGGGTCGCACTGCGTGAAGACGACGTGGCCGCCAACGCGATGGGCATCAATATCCGCAATATGAAGCTGCTGGCCTTTGCCATTGGCGCGACCTTTGGCGGGGTGTCTGGCGGGCTATTTGCCAGCTTCCAAGGCTTTGTCTCGCCCGAATCGTTTGGGCTGATGGAGTCCATCATGGTGTTGGCGATGGTGGTCTTGGGCGGGATGGGGCATATCCCCGGCGTGATTTTAGGGGCGGTGCTGCTGACCATTACCCCAGAAATTTTGCGCGACATTATCGTGCCGCTTCAAATGGGGCTATTCGGCAAAATCCTGGTGGACCCCGAAAACGCACGGATGCTGATGTTCGGTCTGGCCTTGATTTTGGTGATGTTGCTGCGTCCTGCAGGCATTTGGCCATCGCGGCGGCGGCAAGCCGAGTTTCATGACGC
>RRZU012537264.1_pt1 | contig 29561 bp, 41 predicted proteins | sample 2165561 | NCBI WGS metagenome assembly RRZU01 (sample SAMN10456909, study PRJNA506462) | wastewater metagenome | isolation source: wastewater sludge | place: USA: Moscow, Idaho | reverse complement strand
TATTATATCATGATTTAGTTCAAAATTGCAATGTACAAAATACCCATAGTTCAAGGGTTTGTTCAACTTTAATGAACCCATAAATATACCCAAAATCACATGCGTTAGTAACATGATAGTAACAAGATATTACTGTAAAATTAGATCTCTTTTATTCATTGCAGCAGTAATTGCTTTCCCAATTCCAATGACAATTCTGTCACCATTCACTTCAATGACATCATAGGTTGTTTTATAAACTTGACTTGAAAGTCCACCACCAGTGTATGTCTTTGCGCCTTGTTTGACTTTGACTTTGCTTCCAACCTTGATGACCTTTGGCGTAGTGGATGAAGAAACTGCTGATCCGCCTTCTGTTGTGATGTAAACATCAAAACCTTTTGCTTTCAGTTTTGCAGCAGTAGCATCAGCATTTGATTTCACACTATAAGCACCAACCTGGACTTTATACAATCCATTTGACTGAACCATATAGGTTTCAAATCCTGCTGCTTTTACTTTTTCAAGCAAAGCATCTGCACTTGGTTTCTTGCTGAATGCACCTGTCTGAACTCTATACAATACTTTTCCAGTGGAAGGTTTTTCACTACCTGCATTTAATCGTTTGTTTACTTCATCAGCAATATAAGGGAACTTGCTGCCTAAATATGGACCAGGACAATTGGTTGGAGCAAACCATTTGTGCATTGTTAGATTTCCACTTTTATCACCAGTGAAATTCAATTTTTCAATACCATTTCTTTTGCAAATATCAACACATAATTCAATGGTTGCTTCAAGTGCTTTGTCGCTGACATGCCAATTTCCCCCAACCTCATCATTTGCAACTTCAATGGTGACAGCCTGATTGTCATTGTCAGCATTTGAACTTGTCCATGCACGATTCTTTTCTTCAACATACATCCCAACTCTACCATCTGTACCAACACCATAATTGGATGATGCTTCTCTTGAAGTGGGTGCAAACACATTTCCAATATCTTCAATAGTCAAATTCCCTGCAACATGATGAATGGTGATCTTTCTGATTTTGTCTTTTCTTGGATTGGTACTGTTTGGAGATATTTTAGTATAAGTTACTAATGGACTATTACTCATTATTCTTCACCCTTTCCTGATTCAGAATTGATCCTTGCAGCATCAACCATTCCTTCACCGATTATATAGGCAATCAGTGTGGAAGCTGCTGTGATCATAACAACAACCTGTTCAATGGTCAGATCATCAACACCAAATGCAACCATCATTGCAGTGATAAACCCAATGACCGCTGCCCAAAACTTTCTACTGGTCAACTTCTGTTTCCAATTGATCTTCATTTCTTTTTCCACCTCTCTTTTTCACTTTTGATTTCTTAATACTTGAAAGCATCCAAAGTTCACCTGTTGTGAATGCAAACCAACATCCAACCAGGGTCATTGGTTCACTTCCTGTTTTCAGGAATACATATAAAACAGCAGCAGTGAAAAGGATGTTCAAGATGATCACTACTGCAACTATGAACTTTGAAAATCTATTCTTCTTTTTCACTGTAACCTGCCAACCCCCTATTAAAATATTTATCAATTAAATCAAGCCTTTTGTGTGCTTGTTTTGCAGATTCTTCAATCTTGATAATTCTTTCCCTGGATTCCTTTTGTTCTTCTTTCACATTTGTCATTTCTGATTTGATTTCAGCAATACCATTACCAATGTTTTCAAGCTTTACAATCACCGTTGTAAGCTGTGAAGCATCAGCTTTGGTGTCATTTTTTTCATTTCTTTTGACATTGGAAAGACCTGACCAAATTCCAAACCCAACTGATAAAACTGAAATTACAAGTGCCACTTCAACAGTCATCAGACACATCACCCCTTTTCTATTTATGAAGAATAGCAAAAACCCCTTGCAGAAACTCATATAAGCTTCATATAGTGGTTTTTATTATGATTTGGTATATTTATACCTTTTGAATTTTACCTTGCCTATCCCTCAATTAAATTGTCACATTCAAGGTCAATCAGAACTTGTCTAACCTGATCTTTGATTCTGTCAGGTACTTCTGAAAATTTCTTCACACCTTTAACAATCAAAGTTGCATAAATCACTGCCATGTCTTTCACATCCTTTCTATAAAAAAATAATAGAAATCTAAGCATTGGAATCAGCATCCAATATTGCTTGAACTTCTGCCCTGATTTTTTCAGGAACTTCATCAATGGTTTTCAATCCTTTAAGGATCAGACTTGCATAAACTTTTGCCATTTAAACCCCCATCCCTTCATATATTTCAATCAAAGCAAGTTGTGTGTCTGTCATCTGTGATTCCAGTGTTTTGTTCTGTTCAGCCATGATCCTGATGTATTCATCTTTTTCATACTGGATCATGTCATATTCAAACCCTTTGAATGTTTCTTCACCCACAACTTCTTCAACTGGAACAATGTTGGAATGAACCCACACATTGACTTCATCAATCACCAGGGGTTCAGATGCAACAGTGCTTTTGACTTTTCCATGTTCTATCATGTTAAAATTCCACCTTTCTTATAAATGTTTTCAAGATAATACTGATCAGCAAAATCTTGTATTGGGTCAACATACTTTTCTTTCAATCTATAACTATTACAATGGATCAACCATCCTTTGTATGAATTTATTGAACACCATTCTGAATAGGTCAATTCCTGATCTTCAAGCTTCTTTCTATGAATAGCAACCATTTTTCTTTTGAATTGCTTGCAGGTTGTTTTTCTAAGAAGCTTATAGTTCATGAAAGTCCTATATCCAACAAAATCAATTCCACGCACATATGTTGGGAACACTTGCCAGTTTTCTTTGATCTTCAATTTCAACTTGGATCTGAAATATTCATCAATTTCTTTCTTCAACTCATGAAGTTTTTCTTTACTGCTTCCCAGGATCACAATGTCATCCATGTATCTGAAATAATACTTCACACCTTTGACTTCCTTGATCCAGTGGTCAAACTCTGAAAAATAGAAGTTTCCACTGTACTGTGAAAGATAATTTCCAATAGGAATTCCTGTTCCACCTGGTGTTGAATCAATAATTTCATCAATCAACCATAGAAGATCAGGATCTTTGAAAAGTCTTCTGTATTTCTTTTTCAAAATGTCATGGTTGATTGATGGGTAAAACTTTTTAGCATCTAACTTCAAACAATACTGTGATTCAGGAACATCATGCTGCATTGCATGATTCAACTTGTTCAAACAAAGATGAATGCCCCTTCCTGGTATTGCTGAATAAGTGTCGGTTGTAAAGTTGTTCAGTAGGATTGGTTCAATGATTTGCATAATTGCCCACTGACAAATTCTATCAGGGAAATAAGGTAACTTGAAAATTTCACGTTCTTTTCCACTGTCCTTCTTGATGAATGTTTCATATTGTGAAGTTCGGTATGTTTTATCAATCAACATTTGTTGAAGCATTCCCAGGTAATGTTCAGGGTTTGATTCAACCATCTTGACTTCTTTATACCATCCTTTTCCCTTTTTAGCATTTTGATGTGCCAGGGTCAGATTGTCCATGTCATAAATCTTTGGATATAAATTTCCGTATCTTTTCATTTATGAACATCCTTTGTATGCACTGTTCAAACTGAATCTTCAACTTTGAATTTAACTTCAAATTTACCAATACAGTTCAAAGTATTTTTTTTTATGTTTTGCCAAGGGGCAAGGCAATCAAAGTTTCACATTTTTTTAAGACTTTACTATTATGCATTTACTAAGTGACTGCTGATATTCCGATTACGATTAGAAGAAGTATTATTCACATTCCAATAGAAACTGCCACTATTAGAAGAATTATTCCAATTACTGCCTAATTGAGTGACAAACCAAATTTCTTTTGTGTCTGACTTCTTTTGTTGTATCAACATCTTTGATTGCCCATGAATATATTAATTTTTAAAACTAAGCTGCATCAGGTACATACACCAAGCGACCGCCGATAAACCGACCACGATAAGAAGAAGCATTATCCACATACCAATAGAAACCGCCACCAGTAGAAGAATTATACCAACTACCGCCCAATCGAGCGACAAACCAGGAATTTGATGCATGGCTCTGCCAAAAGTAATCACCAACTGGAAGTGAACTGTCACCAGTTGTTTCACTTGTCATGAACAACCAATCAAAGTCTTCACTGTACCCAAATGCTGAAATATAACCTTCTTTTCTTGAAAGTGTGATTCCTGCATCCTTATATGTTGAAGTGCTGATGTTGTCAGTGAATCCATTATCTGCAACATATAAGCTGTGTTCACCATAACCATAAATGTTCAGACCATCAACCCATATCCAAATGTTACCCCACCAGTTTTCTTCACCACGATAAGTTGGAACATTCCAACCATTTGTGTTTGTCACTGATCCTGATGCATTTCCAAGGTTAGTGGTTGCACCAGTAAGTTCAGCCATATTAGTCGCACCATCATCAACTTTGTTCAGTACACCAAAGCCAATCTTGGTCTGTGTATTGAAAGAAGCATATTCGATCATGAACAACATCTGTGTTGCTGCAATAGTTGCTGCATATGCCTGTTGCCAACCAGTTCCACGATTGTTTGCCAAGATTCTTGTCTTTGCCCTGGTCAGATCTTGGGTCAATCCACTGATTGGTTTTGAATTTGCAATGGATGAAAGCTTGTCACCAGTTGTTGCAGTAAAGTCAGCAACCTGTGCATCATTCAGGATATAAGCAGAAGCAGAAACATCATAAAGTGATCCTTCAAATGCTGAAAGATAAATGAAATTCTTTTCCTTGCCATTATGAATGAAAGCAGGGTGAAGCTTGAAGCCTGATTTCTTCACATCAGAAACATAATATCTTGCTTTTCTCATGTGGAATCCCTTGCCTGCTTTACCTGAAACATTCTTGGTCACTGTTGCTGTCACACCTGTTGTTCCACCATTGAATGTTGCTGTGACCTTTTCACCTGCATCAACTGCTGTGAATGAAACAGATGAACCTGATCCACCAGTTGTCCAATCTGCAAATGATGCTGCTCTGATCTTGGATGCCACTGCTGATGCATCATCACCTGATGTCACTGCAACAGTGAAATTTTTTCCATCAAGGTTGATGGTCACATTTCCACTGGAAGATGCACCTGCTGTGATTGCAAGTGTATTGATTTCTTTATATTCAACCTTATCAAGCTGTAAAGGAACAACCTTGTAATAGAATCTTGGTTGTTCAACCATAACCTGAACTTTTTCACCGATTGGATAAGTGACCCCACCCTTGGTGACTGCTTGAAGTAATGCACCTGTTTCTGTGTAAGCTGCTTCACCATAGTAAGCAAGGACTTTTCCTGTGTCAGTGACTATGCATCTTTTTCTTCCACCAAATGCTTTGATTCCATCAAACATTGCACCTGGTGTCTTATTCACTGCACCTGCAAGTCTTTTGAATGCTTTGTTCTTGAAGTCAACTTCCACACCATAAATGTCTGCATCCGTATATCCAACAAAAGCTTGAAGATCTGAAATCTTGTTCTGTAAATCAGCAATGTCACCGATTGTTGCAACAGCAGCAGGATCAACATTCAATGAAACATTAGAAGCATTGGAAACTGTTGTGACAAGTTTGAAATAAGCACCTGAAACAGTGATTCCATTGTATGGGGGCATATATCCTGCTTGGGTTGCAATAGTCACTGCATAAAGGATCTCACCAAGGTCAGGATCTGTTGCATAAAGTCCGATTGTTCTCATGTAGTAACCACTCACCAGGTCACTGTTTGTGACAGCACCTTCAACCTGAACAGCAACATTGTTGGTTCTGATGACCTTGCTGACCAATGTGGTTTGCTTGATTGAAGATAGTGCAGTCAATCCTGGAAGCTGACTATCAGTGTAAGTTGTATCTGAAACACTGATTTTTGTGAACTGAACATTTCCTACACCTGCAAGCATCTTTGCCATCAATGCATGACCTCTGTCTGTAATGATTAACTGTTTAAATTCAGCCATGTTTGTATTCCACCTTTCTTTTAGTTGATACCTGTTATTTCTGTTATTGAAGCATTTGAACCAGTTTTCCCAACACCATTGATCATGACAGTTTCATTGAAGTTGTCTGAAAGTGTGACTTCTGCTGATCCGATTATTCCACCACCAAAGATTGAACTTCCTTGAACATTAAAATCAGATTTGAAAGCATCTGAAAGTTCAAAGAATTGACAGAATGCCATTCCCATTCCAAGATTGTGTTGACCGTAACTGTCACAATAAATTTCATTCTTTGAAGTCAATTCAATGTTCACTGGAATCATATATCCAAGCAAGTATTGAAGTTCATCAACTTGTCCTGAAAGTTCAAGGTGTGTGATGATCTCCATTTTGTATTCATTGAAGTTCCTGTTGATGGTGAAATTCAGTCCATCACACAATTGAACAAGCTTCTGAACCATAGCATCGTATGTGTAAGGAACAACATCATTCCATCTTGTCATGATTCTTGAAATTCTTGATTCCAAAGTATCATCAGCCAATGGAATGATGTTCAATAGTTTTTCAAATTTTGCAATACCAACCAGGTCACTTGTTTCAATGAACTGGTTGTTTTTTATTTTTTCACTTTCATCAATCACCAGTTGAAATTCAGGGTTTTCTGCATCCATGATGGACTTGATTTCTCTGAACTGCTGAATGAACAATGGAAGGTGTTCAATTAAATTTACATCCCTAATCATCCAGTAACACCACCCAACACTGGAATTTGATATGCTGAAAGAATCAGATTGGATGTTGAACCATTGATCCTGGTGTCAGCTATATCAAGAACCCCTTTAATTCCTAAGATCCTGGTGTCAATCTGTGCTGTTCTTACAATCAAGCTTCCTTGATTTGCCCAGTCTTTTCTAAGTTCAAGAAGGTATTCTTCAATGACTGATTGGATCTGTGATTTTAAGCTGACAAATGAATATCCATCATCAAAGGTAATAGTGGTTGAAACGTTCACTGTGATTTCTTCAACTGTATCAACTGTAACGATATGGCCGATAGGGGCAACCCCAAGTCCTGACCTATCTTTTGTTGGATCAATTGTTTCTTGAACTGTTTCAATCAATATTGAACTTGCTTTGCTAAACTCTGAATTCAGGATTGTCAGCTTGACTGTTCCACCACCATTCCAAAGTGGGGTGACCTTGGTTGATCCAACACCTGCAATTGCATTGGTCTTTTCAATATAGTCTTTTTTATTTCCACCATAGGGTTTTGTTTCAAAGCTTGAAAAATATCTGACACGAAGATCTTCTGTGTCTTCTTCATCTTCCCCAGGAATAAGAAGTTCAGTAAGCTGTGCAGTTTCAAGTCCATCAATATATTCAATGGGGATCATATCACCAAAGTATTGATTTCCTTTGATACCTGCTTCTTCACATTCTACCTGGTAAACACCATCTGAAATCTTTGCCTTCACATAGTAGTTCAGATCATTCAGACTGAACCTTGAACCAATTTGAAGGTTAATGCTTGTTGGTGTGAACTCACCTTTCAAAAGGGCATACGTTGCAGGATATGGTGTGATTCCACGTTCAGCAGCACGTCTGATCAGATATTCCCTTGAAGCTGTATCACCAAAGGTTTCTTTCAGGATGATGTCAAATTCTATATACATCAATTGAAGTTCAACAGCAGCAGGGGCAAGGGCATTGTATATGGGTGAACTTTCCCTTTTGTCCATCTGATCTGATACCCTGGCAAGCATTCTTTGAAGGATGCTTTCAAATGTTACATTCTCATACATTAAACATTCACCACCTTTTCTGCATTAATATCACCAAAGATTGTGTGTGCAGTGAAGGTCACATGAACCTGTCCTTTCACACTTACATCAAAAGAAAAAGCATCAACCGACAAGATCCTTTCATCTTGGGTCAATGCTTCTGTGATTCTTCTTTCCAGTTCAGGGCATACATAAGTCACTGGTTCACCGAACAGATCAATCAGTTCAATCCCATAATTCCAAGAATAAATGATGTACTGATACCGTTCAGTATTGAGAATCATATAAATTGTTTGTTTCATTGCATCCTGACCATCAGTCAATCCACTGATGACTTCCTGTTCAAGATACATTTTGAAGCTTTTGCTTGGTTGTGATTCAATTTCAAAATCTTCTTGTAAAAATCCGTTTATTCCTGGAATCATGTTATCACCCTATCTATCACAATATACTTTTGACCACCTTGCATCTGAATCATGATCACTTCATCACCGACAACCAAGCCATTGTGAACAGTGAAAGTTTTCTTTCCAATGTATGCATGATTATGTGATACAAAGGAAGAATCACCTGACCCACCACTTTTGTATTCAGTTTCATGATTGACAGTCATGTCAACCTGATAGTCTGTCACATTCCTGGTCAAGATCAGTTGTGCAGCAGTCAGTGTCATCTTTTGTTCCACATTTATCTTCAAGGGTGATTTGCTGATGACCTTACCATAAACAATAGCAGTGGGTTTGGATGCATTCACCGCTTCAATTGCAGCTTTCTTGATAGTAACTAATAGATCATTAAAATCATGCAACAAATTCACCCCCTCTAAGTGTTAGATCCATGAAATGTTCATCATTGTTGAACTTATGCTTGCACTTCTCAACAAGCATCAGGTTGTTCAGTTTCACATCACCAAGGTTCAATTGAACCACAACCATTGAACCTGCTCTGACCCTTGTGTCACCAAGGGCATTGCTGATGGTCAAGTTCCTTGTCTTCTTGTTGTAAAGTGAAAGAAGGGCATCTGCTTTTGCTTTTCCGTTTTCACCCTTTTGAAGTGTGTCAAAGTATTGAAGAACACCCCAGTTGTTTATGTTGGATGAATCCTGTGCAATATACACATCCCTTTTTCCTGATTCTTCATTGTCATATACCAACTTGATCTTGTTGTAAGTATCTGAATCAATAGAAGAAGTGTAACTGTAATTTTCACCAGTTTCTTCATCTATCAGCAGATTGACATACATTGATTGAATGCTTTTCAAAGCAAGCTTTCCAAAGTCATCATATAAGACAAACATTTCTTTCTTGTTCTGCAAGGTCAAATCCAATGCATTCTGCACCATGTCAAACAGTGCAACATTGTCTTCAACCCTGGATGCTATTTTATAACCAGTATTCTGAATTGTACCTGTTTGCATATTGAAGTCAGAAGCAATCATCTGAATGAATTCACCTGCTGTTTTATTTGTATAAACATAGGTGTCTTTATTCTTCAAATATCTTAACTGATCATATGCTGTGACAGTGATTATTCCATCCTTATCACGTTTCTTCACAAATACAAACCCATAAAAAACATTTTTATTGTCCACCTTCAACCTGACTGCATTTCCTTCTGTGAAGTGCAGAATATCATCCTTGACCACATTGAAGGTCAGTTGACCTGGTGATCCTTTTCTTTCTGTTGTCCAGGCAATGTCTTCTTCAACAACTGGAATATAGACCTTGTTTCCATTTTGAATCAATAGTTCAACATTCATCTGAATACCCCCTAAACTGGAATGGTCAGAACTTGACCAGGATATATCAGATTTGGATTCTTGATCTTGTCTTTATTTGCATTGAAGATCTTTGGATATTGACTTCCGTTTCCATAAAACTTCTTTGCAATATTCCATAAGCAATCACCTTTTACAACAGTGTAAGTTCTAGCAGTTGACTTTGGTGCAGGTGAAGATTCAGCAGGTCTTGGAGTTTGAACAGTTGCTTTTGGTTTGGATTGTGCAAAAGTAATATTTGCAGTCTTTGTTCCATAGTCCTTGTATTGCTTCAAACTCACTGAAATAACAATGTCAAAACCTTCATTCTTGTCTTCATTGATCTTATAGTCTTCAAGGGAAACTTTCAGGTTTGTATCAAACAACATACTTCCATTTGGAAGGGTTCTTGTCACTATAAACTGAAAAGGTTCTTGACTGGTCTTCAATTGTTCAAGCTTTTTCAAATAGTAAGATGCTTTCTGAAATCCATCCTTGTACAAGGCGAATGGATATTTGACTTGTGGTATCATTGCATCAAAGTCAATATCAGTCAACTTTGGTTTCTTCAAAATGTTGATTTCACCATCATTGATCAGTGTCAATGTTTTGTTTTGGTTGTTCACTGTCAATTGCAACTTGGAAGGTGCAATTGGTAACAACACTTTATCTAAGTAAAAATAATATGCCATTAATTATGCACCCCCTCTGCTGCTTTTTCCATAGCTTCATTCACACCTTCACCAAGGTAAGAAATTACACCATCAAGATCCATTTCATTGTTTATTGTGTTGTAATTGGTTTGTTCAACTTTAATTTCAGCAGTTGTGAACCTGTTGACCACTTCTGCTTCTGCAATATCTCTAAGGTATTTCAAATCTTCTGAACTGATGTCAAATGCATCTTTTATTGCACCTGTATTATCTGCAATTTTACCAACGTTATCAGGTATAGAACCCGCACCGCCAAGTCCACTTCCATAATCTGATGGATAATCTGATGGATAATCTGATGGATCAACCATTGCATTTGCATAATCTGATGGATTAGGGATATTTGATTCAAATAAATCACCCATACTAAAGTTTGAAACCTTATCTTTAATACCTTCTCCAAATGAATACCCTGCATCCCATGCTGCACTCATATCTTTATAATCTATTCTACCAAACTTAACCATTTCAGGTGCTTTTGGCATACTTAAATTATCCATATATGAACCTGTTAAATTTGATCTATCAAAGTTAATTTGATCAGGTCTTGTTGGCATGGAAATATCGGAACCAATATTATCTACAAAGTTTTGAATTCCAGAACCTACTCTTAAATCTATTTCCCCTATTGTACCAATATTTACACCAGGTATTTTATTTACAAGGTTTATCAGGCTATTAATCCCACTTGCAGCACCATTGATAATAGAAGATATTGCACTCAACACACCATTTGCAACACCAATTGCTCCATTTCCAGTTGATTGAAGTATTTTTGATACGAACACCTGAAAATAATAAAAACCCATTTGTAAGCCATAAATCATCTCATTCCATCCATTACCAATACTTTCTGCTACTGTTAATGCTCCATTGATAATAGAATCAAGAACAAACCTAATGAGTACATTTAATCCTATCCAGGCTAATTGAATTAAGAAAATTGCCGATATAAAGATATTAACAAGTCCTTCTGCTACTGAAATTCCTAGGTTTAAAACAAAAATTAATATATTTAAAATTCCTGTACCTAACCAAGCAAATGCACCCATTATAATTCCTGTTGCACTGACTGATGTTCCTGCAAACGTATTGAATGCAGCCACTGCCATGTAAATAATAGCAATGATTGCAATAATGCCAATTATGATCCAGGTGATAGGACTTGCAAGCAAAGCTGCATTGAACCCATGCTGTGCTGCTGTTGCAGCAAAAGTTGCCCCAGTTTGAAGCATTAAAGCTGCTGCATTAATACTTGATCTGAATGCTGAAATTGCCTGAATACCATTTGTTATTCCTTGGATCGTGTTGTAAACAATCAAGGCTGTGGTATAAATTCCAAGTGCAGTTGCAAGTCCAAGGATAATTGGTTCAAGTATTGACCAGTTGTCAGCCATGAAAGAACTTACCTGTGCAATCAGGTTGAAGATCTCAATGACCAACCCTGAAACAAATACCAGTGCATCAGTGATCCCTGCCACCATTACCTGGAAGCCATCACTGTTTGCTATTTCATTTAATCTGTCAAGCACTGGATCAAATGCCATTACGGCATCATTACTGATGGAAGTCCATATCTGACCAAAAGTCATTGGCATCTGTTCAAACTGTGCATTGATTTCATCTGTTGCAGTAAGCATTGCAGCCTTGACTATTTCAGCACTGATTTCACCATCTGATGCCATTTCTCTGATCTTACCAATAGGAACATCCATATAATCACCAATTGCCTGGATGACATTTGGTGCTGATTCAAAGACTGCATTGAGTTCTTCACCCCTTAAAACACCTGAACCAAGTGCTTGTGTCAACTGCAAACTTGCTGATGACATTTCCTGTTGTGAAGCACCTGCAATGACAAACATTTTGTTCAAGTTTTCAGCAAAAGCAATTGTTTCAGCATTGGAACTGAATGCATCACCTGCACGTTGACCAAGCTTTGCAACAATATCTGCTGTGTCCATATATGAACCCCTTGATCTTTCAGCAGAAGCATAAATCATGTTTTGAAGTTCTTCTGTTGTTTGAAGACCATCATTCATCATGTTCAACCTTGCTGTGGTTTGGGTCATTTGGTCTGATAGGTTCAGGATCTTTCCTGCTGTTTGAACTGTTGCATAAGCTGCAACCATTGCAATGATCTTGTCTTGAAGACCACTTGCAGCAGAACTTCCATCCCTGATCTGATTATTGAATTGACCTTGTGCATCAACATTATCCCTGATATACCTTTCAGTTCCACCAACAGTCTGGGTTAACCTCATATAAGCCTGATTTGCTTCACCTACATCCATTCTTTGGACTGCTTGATTCAACTCTTCCTGTTGGTCAACTGCCTGTGTTAACTGCATTCTTAACTGTTCAAGCTGACTGTTTGCCAAATCAGTTCCAAGGTTCATTGGATTGCTTTCGATCTGTTCGATTTGGGTTCTAATTCTTTGAATTCTTCCACCCATAGCATTCAGATCTGCAACCATGTTTTCAGGGAATATGTCAGTGTTCGCTGCCTGTTGTGCAATCTGTTCTTGTGTTGTGTTCAATGTGTTCAACATATTGTTTGTTGATTGAACTTCTTGTCTGAATCTATCAATTCCAGTATTAGTGAACACATCAAGGTTGTCTGATTGCCATGTGACTGGAACTTCAATTGGTTCTTGAACTGGTGCTGGTGTAGGGGGAAGAAGATCAGGTTGAACAACATCAGCCATTGATTCTGATAGTCTTTCAATTGCAACAGTTGCCTGATCAGCATATTCCCTTGCAGCTTCCAGTTTGGAAGCATCAAAGCTTTCACTTGCTGTTGCTTGCATATCTTCAAAGGAACTGATTGTCATATTCAGTGCATTGGTGATGTGGGTCAGTGGTGCTGATATTGCATCGTAGAGTTCAATTGATGTTCCTATACTTGCCATTTGTCTTTCACCTGCCTTTCTTTATAAAATAAAAGAAGCAGGGAAGAACACACCCTATTTCTTTTTAGCTTTCCTTTCCATTTCTTTCTGCTTTTTCTTGTCACTTTCAATCTTCACTTGGATTGCCGCAATGACAAACGCCTTCTCTTCATCATCTAAGTTCATATATTGACTTGGTAACATATGAAGCTTGTGAAGACAATAGTATGCAATATTTGCATCACTATCACCTTCACTTATTAGTTTTTTGCTTCTTCAACCTTGTCTTCCATTGTAGTGTTGAATCCGTTGAACTGCTGAATGAAAGCAGCAAGATCATTGTATTCACCAGGGTCATTGATCATTTCTTTCAGAAGGTCTTCTGGTGTTTTTACTCCATAACTGTCTTGAAGTTCTGCATTGTAAAGATTTGGTTCAACAATAGAAGAAACCATCATCTTTGCAAGGTAATGATTTGTATTGACCTTTGGTCTGAACATGTTAGGTTTGCCCTTAACTGGAACTTCAAAGGTGCAAGCTTCACGAATATCTTCATTTTCCTTTGTGGTCAAAGGTTTAATCTCCCATTCTAGAGGTTTCCCTGTTTCATCACAAAGGGATTTTGTTGCAGGAAAAGTTGTATTTTCCTTTTGAATTTTATTTTTCTTTAAGAATAAGTTTAAGTTTGACATTGTTTTTCACCTTGTCCTTTCAATTTTTATCTAAAAAATAAGGGGTATTTCCATTGTGGAATACCCCTTTCAGTGCTTTGTTAAATTTAGACCATACCATTCAGAAGTGCAAAGCTTTCAGGCATCTTGAAGTCTTCAAAAGTACCTTCAATTTCTTCATCCAGGTATTCACCATCTGCATCAAACTTGGACAGAATTCCACCATCAGTGTTGCAGTCCATGAAGACAAGGGTCTGTCTGCCTGCTGCTGATTCAGGATCTTCATTGGTGATCTGAATTTCAAAGTATGTGTCTATACCAGTGTTTTTATAGTCAAGCAGTGCTTGTCTGAAAATAGACTGGTTATAGTGTGCAGTACCTGAAAAAGTACCTGAAAGACCAACAGTCTTGTTTCCATCCATGATCCTTCCCAGGATTGGAACTTTGGTCTTGTTCTTGTCAACCTTTCCTTCAAAGTCAATCATCTGCATGAAGTTGTATCTGTTTCCTTTGATAGTGATAAAACATTCAGCTAACTTTGCAGAAATAGTGTCTTTTGCTTTCATAGTAACATTATTCATCTATCTTCACCCCTTTCTTATGCCATCACAACTGTCATGTAAAGCTGTGCCATTGCATTCACAACAGTGACAACATCATTTACAACTACAGATTTTTTTGTTTCACCCTGGTCAACTACAACATCAGCATCAGTGAAATCTTCAATTGCCCTGATTGTTTGAAGCTGTTCATGATGCTTCACAATATCAGACCACAAAGAAATTCTTCCTGCTGCATCATTTGGAACTGTACCAAGATATTTGGTATTGAATAGGACTGCAATGTCATTTGCAATCTGATCCATAACCCTGATCGTTTGATTGTCCTTGAAGATCTCACCCTTGGTGTCTGAAACAGTAACCAGGGAATTGATGTCTGAAAGAACTCTGATGTCAGATCCAACTTTATGAAGTGCAAATTCACCTGCTTTGATTGCTGCTTCCAATTGTGCTTGGGTGTAGTCAGCTTTAACAGTGTATTCACCATCATATTTCTTGTTCAGGTTGGACTTGTTCACTTCACAACCTGCAATGATACCAGTCACCCAATAAACCAATGCAGCTTCATTTTCAGTTGCTTTGTTCTTCACATTGACAATACCTTCATAGTCAGCAGCCTTGTTATAAACAACAACCTGGAACTTCTGACCAACTTCATCACGAAGTCTTTTTCCATATTTGGTATATAACCCTTTAATCACATCATCAACAGATACAAGACCAAGTGCATTGAATGAATAGGCTTCAAACTTATCCAATGCAGTTTGATGTGCTGTTCCATTGACTGTTCCATTTGAACCAGTTGTCAGTGGGGTAGAAGCAGTGACTGCTAATGTCGCACCTGCTTTGAATGTCACATAATCATTTGCAACCAGTTCAGCAGCAGTTGCCACTGTCTGAATATCAACAACCATTGTTCCAAGCACTGTCTTTACATCAAACTTTGCAGGAACATCAACATTTGCCTGAATAACAATCTTCAAGTCATTTCCACGAACACCACCAAACTTTGCAGTTGCAAATGTATTGGTTGCCTTAACACCACCACTTGTCAATCTGTAAGCATAAAGTGTCTTGATGTTTATGAATAGATCACGAAGACCTTTTAATTTCTCATGTGTGTAATCATAACCAAAGATCTTCAATGAATTCTTTTGGAAATCTGCTTTGGTTACTTCAAAGACTTCATTTTCAACTCCCCAATCAAGTTCAAGTGCCATTGCAACAACACCCCTATCAGATAGGGTTTCACTTGCTTTTGCCAGGGATATAAAGTTTATATAAGACCCTGGAAGCACTTTGTTTTGGGTGATAAAAGTTCCACCACCTAATGCCATATTATTTCACCTTACCTTTCATGAAATCATCCATTAAAGCTTCTGCCTGATTGAAGGAATATTCTTTTCCATCTTCAAGCAGTACCCCCAGGATGTCTTTTCTATTATTAAATTTGTTTGCTGATAAAATCTGTTCTTTTGGGAACTTTGGTTCAACTTGTTCAACCTGTTCAATTACTTCAACAGCTTTATCAACTTGCTTTGTTTTTGCCATATTTACCATCCTTTCGCATCCGTTTTAATATCCAAATCACCCATGCTTTCACCAGGTGTTTCAACCTTATACACAAACATGTTGTAATTTATAAAGAAGTTCAATACTCCATCCACCACTTCACCATTCATTCTTGATCCCCTGGTCAGATCACCATTGACAGTGATCAGTTCCATGTAATCAAATAACTTTTCAAGAACTGTATTGCATTCAGCCTTTTGTTCATCAGTAGAAGGGAAGTATTGAATACAAAATTGATTATTTCTGAAATATTTGTTGTTCCTGAAAAGGTTATTGGTTGGATTCAAGCAGAATACAGAAAAACAAGGTTCTTGCAAACCTTGTTCAATACTTTCCGTATAAATTTCATACCCATCACCGAATGCTGAATTTAGTGAAATGCAGATTGCATCAATGATTTTGTTTATCATTTGAACACTTCACCTAATTTCTTTTCTAATTTTCTTTCAAGGATTTTTGGTGCTGAAACTTCCAATTCCTGTTCAGATATTGTCAGCATGAAAGTTCCCTTCACCCAACCCTTGTGATTCCTTGTCCTACGCCCAAATTCAACATATGAAGCATATTCAACTGGATTCACTATTTCAATGACATAAGTGCCACCGAAGTGATTGACCCTTAATGAATCAACATAAGCTGATGCACTGGAAGTCTTTCCTGCTGTCCATCCACGTCTTAAAGTACCACCTTTTTTCCCTGTGTTTGGTTGAAATGAAACTTGTTTCTCTTGTGCCTTTGCCCTGAAACTGACTGCCTTTCCACTTTTGGTTGTGAAGTTGACTTCCTGTTCAGGAATATTTGCAGTGAAAGAAACTTTCTTGTCATATTCACCAACTGGTGTCCTTTTTATGACCTTTGCCAAAAGTCTTGCAGCAAGTTCTTTTGCACATGCTTCAATGAAAGCATTTACTTCATTTTGGTTCAACTTGTTCAATTTCTCTTGGAACTTTTTCAGATCATCAAATTTTGCACTTCCAAACCTACCCACTAAGACCACCCCTTGAATAATTCAAGGACAACTTCTTGATGTGTCTTGTATATTGCAGGTTCACCACTCTTTGAATATTCAGTGGTGATCCCATTCTGTGTGATGGTGATCTTTGAACCTGGTTTGATTTGAATTTCAGGTGCAATAAGGACTTTTGCTGTTTGGGCAACCATTGCAGCAGTTTCACCTTGACTTGTGTTTGTGATTCTTGAAAAGGATAATTTGCAGGGTTGATCAGTAAGAACCACCACATCATTGAAACCAGTGGACTTGTTTGGTTTCTGCACCTTCTGATGTTCAGTGATGGTGCATTTTCCATCATAGGTCATTTCAATTGCTTGTCTGACTGCTACCACTTGATTTTCCGATAACATGCAAATTCACCCCTTCCATTACTCATCAAGTAGGATAGAAGGGAATTGAATTTTTGTTCAGGGGTCATTGAACCTTGCCCAACTGCAAATGTCACTGTTGTGTCACCTGCCTGGACTGATTTCAATGCTGCATCAAAATTGAACCCTTCCAACTTACCTGTATTTTTTAAAGTGAATAGGAATTCACCACATATCATGTCAACTGCAACTTTGTTTAAACCATCAGGGATCAAGGTGACATTGCATTCATTCTTGATTGAACTTTCAACCTTTTGTGCTGCAAAACTTATCATCCAATCATCAGTACCCTTCAATGTATAACCAAAGGATTCAAGCCTGTTCAAAACATCCAGGAGGATAGACGATTCAAACAGACTTGACCCTGGCAATATAAGGTTGATTTTATTTAGCAGATCATCTTTCAATGCCATACATAATCACCCTTTCTGAAATTATCCCCTTGAAACAATCTTGGCAATAGCAATTTCTTTGTGATCGTAATATTTACGATTAGATCCAACACCTGAATCATGCACAAGTTCCCAGTTTGCACCATTCTTCAACTCTGCATCCGTTGGGGAATTCTTTACCATTGCAGCTTTTGTGAAGGAAATTCCCTTTGGTGCAAATACTTTTCGTTGTCTTGAAACAAGGGTTGTTTGTCCACCATTTGTAAGTTCATCACGAACCATTGCAAATGGAACTTCTGCACCAATGTCTGCATAATCAAATGCACCATTTCCAAGAACATAAGTTGTATATGATGTGTAACCATCACCTGCACCTTCAACTGATTCAGGAACATCAACTGTTGGCATACCATCATCAATGATAACTGCACGACCATTCCAAGTTGCAAGTTCAAGCTGTCTTTCAATTCCATCTGCATCTGTATATGTCATATACGCAAGCAACTTCAAGTTTTCAAGGTTGGTTGCAATTACTGAATGCATGATTGAAATTGTGAATTTCTTCTTCTTGTCACCACTTGCTTTCTGAATAGCAGTGTTTAAGGTTGCAGCATTAACAATCTGCTTTTCAGCAGTTGCTTCACCAGTGATGTCATAAGTATGACCATCAACAAACTTCAAGTTTCCAACACCAGTCATGGAGAAGATACCTTCAAGTATTGCAAGAAGTGTGTCCTGGTCAATTTCATCCCAATATTCAGCAACTTGTTTTGCTACATTGGACATGAAGCCTGCACCTTCTGTCACATCTTCTGAAAAGTCTTTTTCCATCCATGCTTTTGCTCTACCAATAACGACAACACCACGTTCAAATGTAGTGGTAGAAGTTGCAGTGATATTTGTTTCACCATCATAGTTCAGTGCAGCACCATCAATTCTTCCGAACATTGGAATGGTTGCATAGACAACACCTGTTTGTCCACTGAACACCTGCTTGATTTCTGAACTTGGCAGTAAAGCCTTTGATTTGATTAGTTCGTTCTTTTTCAGCTTTGGAACAATATCAACATACTTTCCAAATGCTTTGTCATTAAATGTTTTAGCATCAAATTTTGCCATTTAAAATCATCCTTCCTTTTCAATAAAATTTTAGTTTTTTAGATTTCTGCATCAGGGTTTGCTTCCATGTAAGCAACAAGTTCTTCATAAGTCATTTTGCTGACATCAACTTTTGTGTCAGGATCTTCCTTGCCTGCTTCGCCTGGTTTTGCACCCTTCATTTTGGTCTTCTTGGTTGAAGTATCGAATAAGTAGTCATCAGACTTCATGATTGATTGAAGTTGTTCATCCAATCCCTTGATCTTTCCATCATCAGTAAATTCTGCTTTATCAAGATCTTTCAGCAATGCTTTTATTGCAGTTGCATTTTTACCTTTTGAAGCAGAAATTGCAGCATCAACAGCAGCATCCACTTTCAACTGCTTTATTTCAGCAGCATGTTTTTCATCCTTTGTCTTGTTTTCAGCTTGCAGATTTGCAATCTGTTTCTTCATAGCTTCAACATCACCAGTGGAATTCTTCAAAGTTTCAAGCTGTTTATCACGATCAGCAAGGTCAGTCTTTATTTTGTCACGTTCTGTTGTGACTGCATCAAGATCACCTTTTGCTTTTCCAATGTCTGCACTGTTTTCATCAAGTATCTTGTCAATGACTTCTTTTTCAAGTCCTAAATCTTCCAAAAATTTTCTTTTCATAGTTCAATTCATCCTTTCAATTTTCGCTTTTTTATCATGGGTTGCATCCACATAATTTCAATGATGTTTGTGTCTTTTATCGACTTCCACCAGGTCAATGTGTTTTAACCCAAACACCAGGGAGATATTTGGATCACCTACCTTTCACAATATAATTCCGATTGATGAAGCATGTTTTCTTCAATATTTCATCACCTTCCTTTTTTCGTGAAAAAGTCCATAAAAAATGACCTTATATAATGCTCATATAAGCACTTTTAAAAGGTCATTGATGTATTAGTACCCTTGATTTTTCAATATTTCATGACCATCACCCCCCTAAATTTTTTTAAAGAAAAAAGCACCATGCAATTTTGCAGGATGCTTTTATTGTCTATCTTGAAAGAAGTCTTTCCATTCAGGATTTTCTTCATCAAAGATTTCTTTCTGTTCTTTTGTCAAGTTGTGTGGGTAATCTTCAAACATATTAAAAATAGTCTGTTTATCAAAAGAAAACAACCATAATCCAATTTGGTCAGGTGTGTCTTTCCACCAAATCTTATCTGAACTATTGTTTTTATACCAATTATTTGACATCACCCATCACTCCTTTCTGTTGGTTTTCAACCGAAGTGTTTATATAACCAAGTATTTGTTCAAAGTCAGTATTACCATTAAATGAATCAACATCCATCAATATAACTGATTTTTCCCAAACCTGACCATGAGACCTATCAACTGTCTTTCTGCATCCAAACCTTTTATTTAAAGTAGTAGGGATTGAACCATATCTGTCAAAAGGCATCCAACCATTTTGTGCTTTTGATTGAAGTTCTAAATATTCAAAACCTTCTTCAACCTTTCTAACTATTGCCGCATGTTTACCTGCTGCAAGGTAATATTCTTTATTCGATTCAAGACCTTTCAAAACTTCAATTATACCTGAAATTTCTTTTTTCACCATTGTGATTGAACCATTAACACCATGTAATTCCAACATTTTTTTAATGTTACTATTCCTTGAAAATACAGATTGACTGCTTCCGCCCCTGAAATCAATAACATCAAGTCCATTTCTGTTTCCAATATAGGCAAATGCTAATGATGAACAAGAACCTTTTGTCATGTCACCACCTGCAAGCTTTTCAATAATTTCATTTGAAGATAATGCTTTTTGAAGTTTTTGAACCTCTTTATATTCAACATTATTAACTTCACACTGTTTGATTAATTCTTTTGCAGCTTCACTTGGTTCGTTTTTCTTTATTATATCACCAGAATAAACTTCTTTCAATCCTTCTTTGTCACCACCATCCACAAACTTTGCTTTCCATTGTGGATAAGTCATGTTTGATGGAATATAGTATGTCTTTCCTGTTTCTTCATCCCTTGCAGCACGTTCACCCAAATTGAATTCATCATCAAAGAAGGGAACAGTGGTTGATCTGCACCAAGGATGGAAGGGTGGAGCAGTAACACCTGCTTCATAGTCCTTCATATCAAACACATGACCATCTAAACCCCTGCATATTTCAGAAGTGTGACTGTCCAGGGTTGCCACAATTTCAAACTGTTCAACATCAAGATCATTGAATGCATCCTTTTGAGAAACAGAAGAAAAGTAAGCTGATTCAGTCATGACCAACCTTCCTGCATTGCTTTTGGATGTATTCAGCTTTGAAGCAATGTTCTTGATTGCCTGATCAGGTGCTTTCCCCAGGATTGCCATTTGTGTAAGTTCAGTATGGACTTCATTGACCAGTTTTGACTTGTTGTTCCATATCCTTGAACTGAAATTCTGTCCATCCGCTGCCCAAGGTCTTGAAATGATTCGTTCAAGTTTTTTCTGATCTATGGAAGCAATATCCCAACCAATATTGAAACCATTCTGCATTTCATATGATGTGTGATAGTAACCTTCTGAATAGATCCTTTTCATCAATGAATCCACATCATCAAGCTGATTACCAAACAGAACTTCAAGTGACTGTTGTGTTTGGATCTTTAATGCTTCCAATCTTGACACATGGTATCTTGCAGAAGCATTTTCAAGTTGTTGCATCCATATTGGATTGACTTCATTTTCTTGGCCATATTTGATGTATTCCTTGACATCCCATTTGAATTCAGCAAGTTCCTTTGTGGTAAGAAGCTTCCTTGCTTCTGCCATGCTGATATTGTTATTCACTGCAAACCTTTTGTGCCATGCAAGGATCTGACCTTCCAGTTCCCTTTGTGCTTTCAAGTAATGTGATTCCAGTTCTTGAAGTAGGTTAGAAGCTTCATCATGTTCAAGTTGTTCAAGAAGTTCAAATCTTTTCTTCCAGTATGAACTATTCTTCATCTACCACACCACCATTCAATTGCTGCTTTGGATCAGCAGGTTGTGGAAATGCATTCTTGTATTCATCAATTTCTTTTTCCTTCTGTGCAGCAATCTTGTCCAGTTCAGCTTGTGGATCATCAACCCAAGGATGCTGACTTACAAGTGTTTCATCAGAAATGATTCCAACTGAATCCTTGATGTTGGTGATGACTTCTGATTCACTGATCATGATGTCACGATTGAATATGATTTCAACTTCTTCATCCTCAAAGTCACCCAAACCTGCATTGAACAAATGAACATTGACGAACCAAAGAAATTCTTCAAAGGAAGCTTGGAATTCAGTTTCCATTTCATTTGCATCAAGATCAATGTCACTGTACATGGATTGAATGTTCATCTGATTTGGATTTCCTGAAAGCCTGTCATCCTTTGCATCATATCCTTTGGCATTCTCAATGATCGCTTTCTTGAAGATCTCAATGATTGCCTTGTAATTTTCAGCATTGACTTCAACTTGAAGTGTTTTCAGATCACCACCTGCACCATCAACAGTCTTGACCTTAACTGCACCATAGGTTGCAAGGTTCTTTCTAAACTGACCAAGATTTTCACCATCATAATTGACCAGGACAAGGATTGTGTTTCTTGCATCTTCTTCCATGTTATTTTGGAAGTTTGAAAGAATGATGTTCAATCCATCCTGCAATGACTTGACCTTCCTGATCAGTGGAATTTCTTTTGAATTGTACTTCCAAGGTATAAGGGGAATCTTTGACCAATTCCAACCTTGTTCAATAACTTGTTCACCATCTTCATCAATAGTGGTGAAGTAGTTGCTGAAAGGTTCATCATCAGGAACAAGTTTTCCACCTTCAAGGATGAATCTGTATATTCCATTTTCATCATAGACTTCAACCTTTTCAATGATCTTTTCTTTTTTACCTTCATAGGCAATCACTTCATAGATCCTGATCACATAATCAAGTGAAGTGTGATCTGCATCTGACCATCCAGGAATGATCTCATATGACTTGAACCGTTTCAAGGTGAATTCCCCATGTTCATTGTAGAAGGGCATGATCCAACCAATTCCACAATTCAATGAATCTTCACCAACATTCTTGATCAGTCTTTGGAATCTCTTATTGAAGATCTTCTTCAACAGCTTTCCATATATTTCATTTTCAGTTCTGAATACAATAGGTTGACCGAGCAGGTAGTTCTTTTTCTGATCCACCATCTTTCCATATTGGTTATCAACTATCCTGTTATTTGGAAGGTTGTCAACAGTGGTCAAAGTTCCATCTTCACCAATTATGGTTCTTTTTCTTTTCAGTATGTCATGGTTTCCTTCATGGTACTTTTCACCATCAATCATTTCTTTTCTTCTTTTGGATACCTTGAACCTTTGTATTTCAAGGACAATGAATTCTTCATCAGTTACCTTGTCAGGATTGCTTTCATGAAGAATGTTGTTTATATAGTCATCATCTGACTTTAGTGAAAGAAATTCAAACATGTATCATTCACCCCCTTTCTTTGTCATAGGCATTCAGCTTCCTGGAATGCTTGATGTAATTTGGGGAACTGATATGCAATCCAATCCACAAATGATTCATCTGCTGACATTTCAGCCATTCCACTTTCAAATAAAAAAGCATGAATGATTTCATGCCTGATAACTTTCTTTTGATATTCTTCAAGGTTTCCTTTTGACATAGTGTCAGGAACAAAGTCAGCGACAACACAAAGCTTCAATGTGTCATCACAATATCCATCACATTCTTTTAGCTTTGGATTATTGACTTCACTTTCACTTTTTACTGTGTAACTTGTTCCTAAAATATTGACTTGCTTCATGCTGCACCTTCTTTCTTTATGACATCATAAGTTCAAAAGCCTTTGAACCAGTGTATTTTCAATATATTTTGTTACTAACCTGATACTAACATCAATCAAAACTGAATGTTTCACCCTTGATGAATGATTCAAGTGCATAACGCATTGCATCCAGTAAGTGGTTGAAATCATCAATTGGTTTGTTGATCTTCTTACCAAATTTGTCTTTATCCCAAGTGTAGCTGCTGATTTCAGTCAGGAAGTTCACACATGAAGGGTGAATGATGATCTTGAAGTCCTGGATGAAGTCAATGCCATTGTTCACACTGTCTTTTCCTTTTCTTGCACCCTTAATGTTGGAAAGACCAAGTTCACGCAACCTGTCAATTGACTTTGGTTCTGATGAATCAGCAGTGATCCGTTCTTTCCTATATCCCATTTTCACCAGGTTGTCATATATAGCTTCATTTGACATTCCTTCCTTGTACATTTCATCAAACACATAAATGGTCTTTTTATCAAGATCCACCATTCCACAAAACAGTGCAGAAGGGTCATTGGTATAACCAAAGTCAAGACCAAATGCTGATCTGATTCCTTTGATCTTCTTGATTTCTTCCAGGTTGAATTCTTTTTCTTCCCAGTTCTCATATACAAGACCATCAACAATTCCCCAATTTCCAAGACCTGCAACAGCATATCTTCTTGGGTTGTTCTTCTTCATGGTTTCAAAGACCTTCTTGTCTGCTGCATCCAAGAATTCATTGCACATGTAGTTTGTTGTCAGTGCAAGAATATCAGGATCAGGTGCAGCATCAAAGAACCTTTTCTTGATCCAGTGGTGTTCATTCCAGGGGTTGAAAGTCAATGTGATCTGCTTGAACAGTCCATCATCAACCTGACCACGAATTGATTCATCCAGGATGTCAAAATCAGCTTCATTCAATATTTCATAAGCTTCTTCAATCCACATCCAACATAATGAACCAACATCAACTGTTATAGAAGTGACCTTCAATGGATCATCAAGACCCCTGAAATAGATCTTCTGTCCAGTTGGAAGGTATTCCATTTGCAATGGTGATTCAGTGATCTTCCAATGTTCAGAAGCTTCCATTCTGTTGATTGCCCATTTCAGTTCAGTGAAGCATGAATCCTTCAAGGTTCTGAATGTTTTTCTGATGACAAGAAGGTTTGCACCAGGGTATTTCATAATATTATTAACATACCAAAGTGCAGTGGTCTTTGATTTCTTGGATGCTCTTGATCCTTTGACAACTCTATATCTGCCTTTAAAATGCCAAAATTTATTGTATTTCTTACCCACGACTTGTTTTAGTGAAATCTTCTTTTTCTTCATGGGCATCACCTAATTTATTAAAGTATAATGTTGAAGGGTTTGTTTATAAGGGTTTTCTGCTAATTTTGTTACTAACATGTCACTAATCATCTTCATCATCTTCTTCAAGATCATCAACAATGACGACTGGAAGAGATCCTTCAATGTTCATCTTTTCAGTGAACAATCCATATCTTTTTCCGATCAGTTCAGCAGCTTTCAATTTTTCCCTTTCATCAGGTGCTTTGGTCATTCTTCTTGCATCTGAACAACCATCACCAGTTCCTTCAACAACAACAATTTCTGATTCAGACTTACCACGCAGAACAGAAGTAAGATACATCATGACTTCTTTTGCATCAGCAATGTTTTCATTGTGGATCTTTTCAAGCTGTTCATCTATATAAGATTGAACTTCAACATTCTTCAACATTCTCTGTCCTTGACTGTAAGCTGTCTTTTCACTATAACCTGATCGAATCGCTGCTTGTGTAGCATTGCAGTCAATCAAGTATTCATCTGCAAACCGTTTCTGTTTCTTATTCATGATGTTCTTCACCTTCCTTTCTGCACAAAAATAAAAATACCAGGTTTGAAATCACCTGGTATTCTAATCATAAAATTAACTATACTAATTGTAACACACATATAAATGAACTGAAAGTGTGTCAGTGTCGCACTGAATGTGCATTTTCAAGACACCTTGTCAAGACCCTGATCAACTGAAAATCTGATAGATCACTTCATCACTGAATAATCTGATTTGTAGCATATTGATCAATCGGTTCTTGTTCCTGCTGATGGTTGAAACATCAACTTCAAAATGTTCTGCAATTTCTTCCCTTGTCTGACCTTCAAAATATTTCAATCTAATGATTTCAAAATATGGATCACCTTTCAAAGCAATAACTGCTGTATCAATAACCTTGATAAAATTCTTTGTGGTCTGAATAGATTGTTCAAGGCATTCAATTTTTTCCTCTGCCTTGTCAGCATCACTTTTGACTTCATATATAGGTTGACTGGAAAAAGAACTGATGCTTGAAGACTTCTTTGAAATGCCTTCTGTCTGTATGGTTTCAATCTGCAAATACTTGTCTTTGATTGCTTCCTGGAAATCATTATAATTATAAAGCAGTGTTTCAGTCTTTTGAAAAGGTGACTGTCTATTATTCTTCAAAAGTCCTTGCTTTCTTAATTCAGAAATAACTTCTTTTGCTGTGATCTTTGCTGTTGTTTCTATAACATTTATATCATTTTTCATAAAATCCCTGCCTTTCTCTCATTTCACCTTGAACCTTGAACCTTTACCTTGAACCGATTAAAACCCTGTAAAATCAACACTTTTTCCTTAAAAAATACCCTTGCGGTTCAAGGTTCAAGGTGCTTTCCCTATTATTACTTATTTTAGGTACTATATTTTTATATAAAATCAAAATAATTATTTTTTATTTTCTCTTAATAAATTAAAGTAACCTTGAACCCCTTGAACCGATACCATTCAAGAACGGTGTTCATCAGTGTTTCAGACGGTTCAAGGTTCAACAATTCACTTTGAACCCACCTTGAACCGTACCTTGAACCACCGTTCCCACCACCCCTAATAAATAGTTTGGGATCAGGATTTTTCTTCACCTTGAATGATGTGTGCAGAAAACTAATGCTTTTCTTCCCCTTGAACAATGATCCTACCTTTCTTACTTGAAACAATATGATTTTTCAGAAGCAGGGTTTCTTTCTTCAACTGATCATTTTCCTTTTTCAGTGCTTTCCACATTGAAGCTTTACCAAGACCATATCCAATCAGGAAGAATATTGCCATGAATATATATTGTTCCATTGATTAAACCCCCTTGACCTTTGAAGCAACCATGTCAGCAGTATGTGTCCAAAGCACTGTTTCATATTTTCTGATTGCCCTGTCATAATAGTCCCAGGCATCCTTTTCATAAGCACCCATGTGATACCTTATACAAAGGATTTCTTCTTCTGTCAGGTGCAACCATGCTGCAAGCTTCATCACTGACTTGTCACCATGACCAGGGAACAGACTGTCATTTCTATATTCAAAGTGTAACTGTTCACCTTTGACTTCATCAGATCCAAACATTGTGACCCCTTCAACATCAATGACCTTTTCATATTGATCAACCTTGCAAAGATCATGGAACATTCCCACTATGTAAGGGGATCTTGGGTGTTCCCATTCAATGTTCATCTTTTCAGTAAGTTCAACCAAGCTTTCAGTGACTGCCAAACTGTGATCAAATAGCCCACCTTCATATGCACCATGATATTTTGTTGAAGCAGGTGCAGTGAAGAACCCTTCATCAACCAACCATTGCAAGAAGTCTTCACTGATCCCTGCACTTTCCATCACCTTGTCAAATAGTTCAATTCTGTTCTTTAGGTTCATCATTTCCACTGTTTTCACCATCCTTTTCAATTCTTACTGCTGATTCAGTTGCAAGAAAGCAGGGTTGAACGGTTCTTCCCATGATATAAAGATAGATCCTACCTGATTCCAATACCTGCTGCTTTTCCTTTTCATTCAATTCCCAAACTGTTTCAATTCCAGGTGTCACACCATCATCACAAAGGTATCTTGTACCTGGAAGATCTTCACATCCCTCACCAACAAAGGTGATGTTGCTTGTTTCTGTTTTAACTGGTTTCATTCTTCTTCACCAACCCTTTCATAAGTTGATTCAAATATGTCAGGTTTACATGGATAAAATTCACCTTTTACACCTTTTATGATGAAGTCACCTTTTGAAACTCTCATGTTTCCTTCAAGTGTTTTGATATCATATTCATTATCATTAGGGTCATAAACCATATCAGGACAAAAGTCCATGCAAACTGCAATGTTGTCTTCTCTTAAATATTGTACTGCTTCAATAACAACTGGTTTCTTTCTAAATTTCATAATTATCTGAACTCCCTTCCTGATTTCTTATCTTTGATCTGTATTCTTCCAATCATTTCAAACCATGCCCAGTCAACAATGAACTTCACTGTATTGACCAGGTTATGAACTTTCTTTTCCAGTGCAGCATTTTCTTGAATCATTGGTTTCAGTGCTTCAAATGCAGTAAAGTCAGCAACCTGATGCATTATACTTTGGATTTCTACCTGCCATATTTGTCACCTTCCTTTGCTGCAACCATCAATGCTGCTGTAAAATAACCAACTATTCCACCTATGAATAAACAAGCAAGATAACCCATCTACTCACCAACTTTCAAGGGAATGAACATTTCATCAGTTGTGATGGTTGCCCCATTGCATTCAATGATCACCTTGGAATGTGGGTTGTAATGCTTCAACATGAACTGTTGTACTGGTTTGACAAGTTCAGCGAACTGTTCAATTCTGTCAAACCTATCATCAGTCAACATTGGTATTTCAATTGGATCTGATTTCACTACTTTCATTTATCTTCATCCTTTCTGTTATAGAATTTCTTTGAACATACTTTCAAATATAGGAACTGGAATGGTCTGTGTAGTGACCTTTCAGTGTCGAATCCATCAGGGTGCCATCAAAAGAGTCATCCCCGACCTTTTTTTCTGCCCCCTACTGATTAGTGGATCAGCTTCACATGTAGGACAAACCTGTCTACCTTCAGGAACAACATTTCCACAACATACACATAAATCTTTCAATAATTTCACTGCTTTACTTTGGAACAAATATTCTGTATTTCTTACCGTTGATTTTCTTATCTGCTATGATAAAATCAAAATGCCTTTTAACCTGTTTTGAGAACTCACCATTTGACAATGGTTGCAAGCTGTTTGCCAAGCAATATTCCTGGTACTTCTGATATACTTGGTTTGTTGGTTCATTCTCAATTTCATCCTTGTCAGTATCTTTGAAGAACCCAAGGATTGGATTGTTGTTTTCTTCAAATTCTTCAAGTTCTCTTTGAACCTGTTCAGATTCAGTGAACTTCCTATCAATAAGAACCCTTTTCAATGCCTTGATTCCAAGCTGAATGAAGTATTCAATGGATTCTTGGGTTTGCAGCTTATCACCTATGAATGGAACATAATCAGGATCTTTGCTGCTGAACTTTGCATTGAATGGAACAATGATCAACCTTCTTAATATTGCTTGCGAATCTCTGCCTTTTCCAATCCTTGGAATGTTATTTGCTGAAAACAGCAGCTTCACATATGGTTCAAATTCAAACTTTGGTTGACCTTTCTGTTCAGCATCTATGGTTTCACCAGTAACAATTTTCTTGAAGTCTGCTGCATCTGTGACGAATTCTTCTGAAATATCATCACCAATGTTTGCAAGCTTTCCAAATAACATGACTGTTGAAAATCTGTCATTCAGTTTCTTCAAGTCCAGGACTGAAACATTTCTTTTCCCAAGCATAGTTTTCAACATGTTCAGGAAGGTTGACTTTCCGTTTGATCCTGTACCTGTCAAAATGAATGCCTTTCCAAGTTCGTTTCTTCTGAACATTGTATATCCAACCATTTCTTCAAGCAGCATCCTGATCTGTGGATCATTGCAGGATATTCTGTCAAGGGTCTTATCTGTCAGTTCATCATATGCATTTGGGTTGTAATCCCAATCAATCTTGTTTGTGATGACATGTTCATGTGAGAAGGGAACAAAGGT
>RRZU011075880.1_pt1 | contig 29652 bp, 28 predicted proteins | sample 2165561 | NCBI WGS metagenome assembly RRZU01 (sample SAMN10456909, study PRJNA506462) | wastewater metagenome | isolation source: wastewater sludge | place: USA: Moscow, Idaho | reverse complement strand
GCATTATTGGTACACTAGAATATATGGGAGAAGTATCCATGGCGCACAACGGTTATGAACACGTTACATTCGGAGGTATTGCTGCTGTTTATTCGCCGAATACTGATGATTTTGCTGGCGATAAAGTTTTTACTATGCTCCAAGCCGAGCAACAAAGGGGTGTATTAGCATCAGGTATCGCTACTGCGACTGAAAGTGGCGAAATCGATGTTATTCATAGCTTAGGGCATGTCAGTGACCTAGGTCGTTTTTATTTGCCCGGTGCGACATCTAGAATTGCCATAGGCCATGTAAGATCAGAAAATATCCCGGGTGAAGCACAATATCCAGAATACCTGCCATACATACAACCAGTTTTCGAAAATATTCCCGGTCGAGAATTTGCGTTCGTTGCAAACGGTCATTTTAACGGCATATTAGATATCTCAGAAAGGTTGGGGTTCGACTACAAGAATGCACATCTTCCTACTAATGCTGCGTTTATGGCAAGGCTGATAGGAGATCTAGCAGATAGAGAAAACGAAACTTTAGAAAGCGCGTTGTCTGAGCTGTTGCCGCTTTTTAATGGTAGCCCTTATTCTTTTAGTCTAGTAACCGATGGCCAACTGATTGCTGGTATGGGCACCGGCCTACAACCTTTAGTGCGTGGGGAAGATGAAAATGGAGCTATTTATGTTGCCACGGAAACAACGGCTCTTGACATGTGGAAAGCTGACGAACAGGAGCTATTTCTGCCCGGCGAAACGATAGTAATTGATCGGGGAGGGTTGCGCAGTCACGTACGCCAAGTTACAGGGCGTGTATGTGTGCGTGAGTTTACCGATTATGCACTAGATTCCAGCCGAAGTGGTGGGGTTGAAGTCAATACAACAAGGCAAGAAGTAGGTGCTAGGCTAGCAGAAGAAGCCCCAGTAGAGGGCGCTGAGTTGGTTTTGGGTATTCCGGAAAGAGGTGTACCAATCGCCTTGGCCTATGCAAGAAAATTGAATGTGCCACACAGCCATCTTGTGACAAAAAACCGGTACCATGGTGGGACCCCCAGGCCTACAGATAGAGAAGGACACATTGCAAGGGTTGGATCTAGCTATAACCTAGCTGATCCTGAGAGTGTCGAAGGTAAAGTAGTCGTTGTAATCGATAACCGAATGAGTACCAGCGAAACCATACGGCGCGTTGTTGATCTGGCGAATAGGGCTGGGGCAAGGGAAGTTCATCTACGGTTTGGGACCCCTCTAAACAAAAATAGTTGTGAGTTTGGCAAACATGCCGAAGCCAGCATGGCGCTGAACCTAGAAGGCGTAACCTCGATTGAATATTTATCCCTTGGTGGTCTTTTAGTTGCAGTACGTAGGAGCACAAGAGCGTCAGACACTATATGCACACATTGTATAGACGGCTAGTCTAAAAACCCTATAGAATGCTCCATTTCATAGGTTGTTTATATCTTGCTTCGGAGCACCAAATAATAAAGTGTTATTATTGACTTTACGGAGAGGTGACCGAGTGGTTGAAGGTGCTGCTCTCGAAAAGCAGTGTGCCGGGCAACTGGCACCGAGGGTTCGAATCCCTCCCTCTCCGCCATTACCCAATGGGTTGGGCAAAGACTAGAGATTCAATGTTACGAATGCCGGCTTTTCTGAGCACGCGAGTGGCCTCTGATAAAGTTGCCCCGGTGGTAATGATATCGTCGATTAGTACAACTTGGTCAATATTTATGCTTGGAGCTATGGCCTGATAGCTGCCCTTAACTTGTTCGAGTCGCGTTTTTCTATCTGTTCCAGCCTGTTTTTGATGTGTCGTTCGGAGTAGTAGGTTTTTGCACTGCAAACCTCTTGTTTTTGCGAAACTCTGAGCAATTAGTCTGGCATGGTCGAAGCCTCTCTCGCGGACACGTTTTGTCGATGTAGGAACATATGTAATCACTACACTTTTATCGTAGTAGGGGGCGATTTCATCAAGTCTTGCGGCAATAATAGAACAGGCCTGGCGATGCGAATTCAGTTTCATGTTATGAACAAGTTTTTTGGTCAAATCTTTATATACACTAGCTATCCAAACGCGCTTAAGCGGGGTTAAGGGAGAGCATTTGCTGCAAGTTGCAAAGTTATCTGTTTGAGAGAAGCAGCTATAACAGCGCGAGGGAACTGTCTCGAACGCATCTGGCAAACACCAAGCACACAAAAGTTGGCCCTCAGCACCACAGGTCATACAACCGTATGGGGCTACCAAGTCAAAAAGCTTCTCTGTTAATTCGATGTCCCGCCTCCTGTTGTAAATAGTGTGTTGTAAATAGTGTAGGCTAGCTGTTGCGCGGCCGCAATAGTCTGGGATATACTTGCAAGTAAGACAAAAAGCTCTAAATAAACCTAGAAAAATAGTGGAGGGTAAAAACACTATGGCGCGTAAAAGCCACGACGATGATTTATTAATGGAAGACGAATTGACTGCTGCATTTTTGAGCGACGAGGATGTCGTTAACGACGCTGGTGCAGCCGGAGCACCAGACCCAACGGCACAGGCAGCAACAAACGACGAATGGGACGAAGAAGAAGCCGTACCAGGCCAACTAGCTGTTGATGTGTACGAAACAAAGGAAAAACTAGTAGTAAAGGCTCGCACCGCGGGTGTTAATAAGAATGACTTAGATGTAAATATCTCTGACAACACACTTAGCATCAAGGGCACATTGTCTGCCGGGAACGAAGACAATGTTGCAAATTACTTTGTTCAAGAATGTTACTGGGGCGAGTTCTCTCGTAGTATTGCGTTGCCAATACCTGTAAAAGAAGATGACATTGTTGCCGAGCTGAAAGACGGAGTGCTGACTATTTCCTTTACCAAGGTCAAGCAAGATACTGTCAAGAAGATCCAAGTATTGTAGCCAGATAGATAGAGTAGATTCTAGCTGGGCGAGACACCATTACACCAAGAATATATTACTGATGACAGAAGCGACCGATTTATAATTTTCTAACGGGGTAAAACAAAAATTGGGAGACAGAAAAAATACCCCTGGGTGAAAACCTGGGGGTATTTATTCGTCTAAAACTATTTACTTCTAAGTGGCTGAGACAGCTTTGCCTAGTACGAATCGCACAATGACTTGTGCTAGGGCAACGATAACCAACCCGATGATTGCATATAGAATTGTGTTCTTGGCGCCACTGACGTTCCCTGAATCACCACCAGAAGTGATGTACTTCAGACCACCTACGATAATCATGATGACTGATACAACACCAACGACAATCGAGAAAATGTTGATGACATCAGTTATGATGCTGTTAACTGTGTCCTGGGCGTCATCTCCGTTACAGTTAGTCTCACCGACTTGCAAGTTCGCGCCCTGGCATAGTCCTTCGTCGATATTTGGTTGTGCGAATGCGGGTGATGCTACTAGCGCCGCAGGAGCCAATAGTAGAGCAGCTGCACTAGCGCTGGCAATTAGTTTTTTTAGTATTTTTTTCATTATTTTCCTTTCGTTTTCTTAAGTTAAATTTACCACAGAGAGCGAATTACCGCAAGAACTATGTTTGCGTCAGTACAAACCGCACAATAACCTGGGCTAATGCTGCAATTACCAGCCCAATAACAGCATATAGCATAGTGTTTTTTGCGCTGTTAACGCTAGCTGGATCGCCGGTTGATGTCACATATTTAATACCAGCAATAATAATCATCACTACTGCAATAACCCCAATTACTGTCGAGAACAGCATAAAGCCCTGTTTAATTGTAGAATTCACTTGAGCTTCGGCTTGCCCTCCTGGGCAGTTACTAGTTCCGTCGAGTGTCGCACCTTTGCAGGCTTCGTCAATAGAACTCTCGAATAATGCTTGGGCTGGCATCGTCATAGCCAGTACCAAGAGGGAAGCTAAAACCGCAGCCAGCAAATATTTGTATTTGTTTATTATATTTTTAACCATGAATCTAGATTAACCTCATATTTTACTTAACACAAGCTGAACAACGGCCTGGGATACTGCAGCAACTACCAGCCCGATTATGGCGAAGATTATGGCACTTCTAGCGGATGAAATTGTAGCGGGGTCGCCGTTGGAAGAAATAAACCTTATTGCAGATATCATTATTACAATAACCGCAGCAACTCCCAATACCACAGAGAATATATTGATAATCTTTGTAATAACCCCATCTGGGCCAAAAAGAAAATCATCACCAGGCTTAGTGTTGTCACGGCAGATGGCCGGAACGTCGCCCCCCTGGACATTTTGGCAAACTGGGTTTATTACATCAACGGCTATAACTGAAGGAAGCGGCAAAGCAATAAACGTCAGGACGGACAGAGTAAGTGCTAGGAGTGCTCTTTTAATAAACATTTTATAGCTGCCTCAAGAAAATAAATACAATTGCCTCGGCCGACAGGGCAATGCCCAGGCCGAGCAATGCCCAAATAATAGTATTGCGAGCGGTCTTGATCTTTTGCGGGTCATCACCGCCTGTGATAAATAACATACCGGCAAATATTATTAGTATTACGGATGTGGCGCCGATAATACCGAATACAACTGCCAATACTGTCGATACAGTACTAGCATCAGCTACTACTTCTGGTAAATTGGTTTGGCAAGAGCCGCTATCGCAATTTGTAACAGCCAAAAAACTATATAGATAATTCAAAAATACCATTAAAATTTCCCCGCAACGAATGACACTATTGTTGCAGCTGCTACTGCAATAGCCAGCCCAATCAAGGCATTAACCAGGGTAGTCAGCGCAGATTTTATCTTGTCTGGCTGTCCTTGGCTAACCATAAATTTCACGCCACCAGCAAGAACAAAAGCCACAGCAGCTAATATCGCGGCCCGAAGCAATAGGTCAATAATAGCTAAAACGATCAACCATACGTCGTTAATACCATGGATTATTGGCGAACAAGTAGTAGTGTTGGTAGCGCCGTCAGTAACATTTTGTCCATCCAAATATTTGTACCAAGTAGGTAGACCAAAGAAGCTACCTTTCGGTTGGCAGGTAGCTGCAAATTGGGAGTATAAATAGGTCAATAGGTTCATTTAGAATATTCCTGATGGTACGAGCCAGTTTAGTATAGCAAAAATCAAGAAGTAAATGAGAAGTGCTATTAATGTGCTCGATATACGCTCGATGGCAGCAGCTGTTTTTTTCGGGTCACCTGCGGAAGTTGTATATTGAATGCCGCCAAGTACTATTGATCCAACTGCCACAACACCAACACCGACTGAAAGAAAACGAATAAAGGCAAATGTCATATCAACAATTGGGTTGTTTTCGCCACGACAACCAATGTTCAAGCTAATCGTAACTCGTCTTTCTGAATCACCACAATTTTTACCTTCACCAGCCATTGGCGGGCTTGTATTAACCGTAAACGCGTTGAGAGTGTCACCGCCACCACCACCGCCGCCACCACCGGATGCGGCCTCATCTTTGAATTCATCACACTTTGGGCTATCGATAGGTTTTTCGGTAACAGTTGAGCCCAGTAAATAACAAAAATCGTCTTTCATTTCATGCCCCAGCAAACCTTCTATCTGTGATTTGAGACGGTCGCAGGGTTTTTCTTTTACCGAAGGTGGATTGCCAGATCTTTTATAACATACTGGGGCGGCGGCATAGGCCGCTTTGGGCGCAGCAAAGCCAACGCCAACAACGAGTAGCATCATGAATGCCAAGAAAGATAGAATGTTTTTTTTCATGCCGGCTCCACAAAACTAAAGTTAACAATTTTGGTAGTTGCGCTCTGGTCAACTGTAATAAAAGACAGGCCAATCCTTGCGCCACTACTCTTAGTGGGGCAAATTAGGGTCGTAATATTAGCCCCGGATGTATCTACTTCTTTGGCAGCGCCAAGAACACAATCGCTCAGTTTTAGCTTGTTCAAGAATGGCATTGATTCGTTTATGAAAGCCTCCTTTGTAAAACTATCGTCGTTAGTAGTCGCCACATATTTATCATAAGCAGCCTGTGGGTTTTTACTGGCATCAACTAAAAATGGTTTTATTAATGAATCTGCCACCGTTGAATTATTATTACCCGTTTTCGTCAATGATGTTACGTTAGAATTTTGTATTGGGGCGACCTTACGCTTTGCACTCAATATAGCAGCTATAGCCAAAGTGATAGCTATTATTACTACTAGTATTATAATAATGATAATTTTGCGATCAGGCCTAGGTTTATCGAATTCACCTGGTTGATTAACTATAAAGTCATAGTCAGAATTTTTGTTGTTTTGGTTTTGTATTTCGGGATTCATTCTTTTCTCTTCACTAATAATAGTACAATACCTTTCTTCTCTCAATAGGCGAGGCTGTACTAGAGTAAAGCTAGTGTGATAAGCTAGATATCTTCGACCACCTCGAGGCGCATGTCTGTTGGTTGTTGGTTGTGCCTAATGACCAGGGTAGTGTAAGATATTAGCATAAGTATTTATGTGGCCATATAAATGAAAAACTTCTTTAAATTAAACAAATTGCCCCTGTTCTTTTTAGCATTTATGTTATTTGGTGTTTTTGTTCCGCTAATTCGAGTTCAACCTGCCTTGGCCGCAGAAAAAAAAATCAAGATTATTGACCGTACAAGAATTTTTTACGACGGCAAAGTGTGGGTAGATAATGAGCCTTATGATGATGTCCACGAATTCGAAAATGACAGTGTAGGTGAATGCGAAGTTCAACCTGGACACTCCAAAGCTTTCATTGTTCTTCCTAATAGTCCGAACAGTGGTGCTGGGATATCAATCGGGGAAAAAGACGAATTTGGTGATGGGTGCAATAACAGCGCAACGAGCACGCGTCCTAAAATCGAAGCGTCGACTTGGGAGAGAAGGCTCTGGACTGCATATAGACGTAGTGCGGATGAGATTTTTGTTCCTGACGGCACAAAAGATAATATAGGTTCATGCACCCCAACAAACGATTCGTCTTTTGCTACGATAAATGACGTAAACACGGGGGAGGGCACGTTATACAGGCGAAACGCTGCTCACGACCCACCCAATGATTATTTTGAGGTTCGAGATAACGGTGATCTAAACGACTCTAACAAAATAAAAACCGATGGTTCCACAGGAAAGTTTTTTATTGACGTGACTTGCGAAGGTGGGGTACTTGGTGCCAGCACTCACTCGCACGACTATAACAACGTTGTACTTGCTTTCAACGGAGAAGCAGTGACTGGCGAATCAGGGAAATGTATACCTAAAGTATACAACGTCAGAGGTGGTGTATGCCCAGAAGATGACCCCAACGACCCAACTACTGGCAGTGGCACAGGTATAGACGGCGAAGGCGACCAGAACGCCACCTGCGAGGTTGCCTGGAACAACCCGCTAACATGGATTATGTGCCCAATCTTCAACGGAATGGCCGACCTCACAGACTGGATGTTCAAGTCACTAATCGAACCATTCTTGTATGTGTCCCCTGTGAACACTGACCCCAATGAACCAGCATATAAAGCCTGGTCTAGTTTCCGGGTCTATGCAAATATCCTACTGATATTAGCTATGTTAGTTATAGTCATGGGACAGGCTTTGGGCGGAGGATTGGTAGATGCATACACAGCCAAAAAAGTATTACCGAAGATACTCGCGGCGGCGATTCTAATTAACTTGTCTGTGTACGCCATTAACCTGATGATTGATATTACCAATATTATCGGCAAGGGCATTGGTAATTTAATCTACGCACCATTTAAAAGCAGCATGGGGTCTTTTGACCTTGGATTAGGACAAGGAGGACTGGCTGCAGCTGCCGGTGTCGGGGGGATAGCTGCCGGGGCAGGAGCGATCACAACTTTTGTAGCTGCTGCAACAGCGGGGGTGGGTAGTGTAGCGCCATTCATCGGGCTATTTATGATACTGCCAGCGGCAATAGCTATCATGGGAGTATTTGCAACCATTGTTATTCGACAAGGCCTAATACTCTTTTTGATAATATCTAGTCCGATTGCTTTTTGCCTATATGCCCTGCCTAATGGCGAGCAATACTTTAAAAAATGGTGGGATCTATTGTTCAAGGCACTAATGATGTACCCGATTATAGTAATCATTTTCTGTATGGCAGATGTGCTTAGCATTACTGTCCTAAAAGCCAGTGGTAACGGTGGCACCGTATCTGGTGGGGTCGCCGCAATCGTTGCCTTTGTGCTGCAGTTTTTGCCACTATTCCTCATACCTTTTGCCTTCAAGATGGCTGGTGGTGCGGTGGCTAGCATCTACGGTGCGATATCATCCACTGGCAAAAAAGGCCTCGAGGGAGTCAAGGGCAGCGAGCATAATCCATACAGTCTTCGCAACCAAGTAAGAAAGGGTTATAAGCAAGCCGGCACTAGGGGTAGAGATTCCTGGTTCAGTCAGGTAAATGACCCCAACGCTAATAGATGGCGAAAGCTACGTGGGCAAATTGCCGGCATGGGTAATCAGCGATACGATGCAGCAATGCTTAACAAAGAAGAGCGTGAGATAAGAGATAATACAACAGCAACAGGCGCGGATGATATGGTCTTCGCTGCCGGGGGTTTCATGGTGAAGGCTGGCACAGCGACCAGGACCAGAACCAGAAGCTTCGTGCCCGAGCTTGATGCAGCAGGCAACCCAACCGGGCGTACAATATTAGAAAAAAAGAAAAGAGACGCCGGTGACATCGCTGATCATGACAGGTACTTCAACGTTAAAGGACACGAAATTACACCAGAGTTCTACCGTAAAGCAAAAGCTACTGGCGCAGATTCGATTCCGAAAGTTGGACAAACTTTCGAATATGCTGTCAAAAAGTTCGAAGATGATGATGATGTGAATAACTACTGGGAGGGCATGACACAATCAGCTGTTGATCTTAATATGAACCAATGGGAGATGACCGGCACGCATAATGCCGCCTCGTACGGAGCAAAACCACAGTTTATTGACGTAAACAAATCAGGGGCTCAAGTCGTCAAGGACACAAAAGGCAGGACTACAGGGCTATCAATTAAAAATGTTGCCACGGATGCAGACGCACACCACGAAAGTCTTAAATACAGGAACAGGACACAGATGGGTTACCCAATAAGCGGTCAGCGAGATGAGACATTCCGAACTGACCTTGAATGGCAAGAAAGATTGCAAGAGAAGATAAAGACAGATATGGCAGCAACGGGGGTTGCTGATCAAGCTGATGTTGAGCACCTTGCAGAAATATATACGATGACCGATGCGGTGGCTAACGAAATGCAAACAGGAGCGGCCGTGATGGGGCCTGACGGTCAACCTATGCCAGGTTCGAAGATATCTTCTGGCGGAACTCCTGTTTCACAAAAAACAATTGAATCACTTAAGAAAGGACAAGCGTTCAAAATGTCCGACATTTCAAGAGACGGAAGAGTACAACTTATTGATACTACAGGCGCCCCTGCCGGAGGGGCGGTGATGGGCACGTCTGTTGGAGGCCCCGTCGAAATTGGAGATGGAGGTGCACCAACTAGGTCAACGCCTACTGTTAGAGATAAAACTCCGCCGTGGTATTCAAGAGGATAGGTATTTAATCGATGGCACAATACAAAGTACTACAAGATATAGAAGCAGAAGATAAGCTGTTGGGGCCATTGACCCTTCGGCAGTTCATCTATGCGATTATTGTTATTGTTCTCGGTTTTGTGGCATTCCGCTTGGCTGTTGTTGGGTGGTATTTAGCCGTGCCATTTTTACCGCCACTAGTTTTCTTTGCCATGTTGGCAGCACCATTCGGCCATGACCAGTCATCAGAAGTCTGGATGCTGGCAAAAATAAAGTATTTTATTTTCCCACGGAAGCGCATCTGGAGCCAAGACGGGATCGAGGAAATGGTAAAGGTAACCGCCCCAAAAATTGACAAAAAACAACTAACAAAAGATTTTAATAAAGAAGAGGCCCGCAGTCGCCTAAAAGCCCTAGCAAACACCATGGATACTCGTGGCTGGGCAATAAAAAATGTGTCAACTAATGTCTACGCTAACCCCATGCAAAGCGAATCATCTGATAGGTTGTTGGACATCCAGGCTGTGCCTCAAACCGATATAACCAGTGTTAAGCCAGGCGAAGACTTGCTGGATGCCGCCACGACGCCTCTGGCACAAACTATTAACGCTATGGTTGCCGAGAACCAGCAGGCACACAGAACAACAATTTTGCAAGAAATGCACGAAATAGCTGAGAACCAAAAAGTGCAAAATCCTCAACAGTACACCGCCCCAGCCGAACCAATTGTTTATACAGCGACCCCGTCTATGGGACCACCAGCAGATACCCAGACACCAGTCGCCCCGGTTGCACAAGCCCAAACTACTCCTACCGCTACTTATACTCCTCCAACACAAACCCCCGTGCCCGCATCACCCGTACAAACACTCACCAATCAGCCAATGACACAAGCACCTACGCCTGATATAATAAACCCTGTCAAACAAGACAATAAAACCGAGCTAAATGTCCGTTCATCATCAGATAATGTTGATGAGCACGACGGAGAGGTGACCATATCTCTACATTAGTCTTGGCAAAAGGTCTTGCTAACAGCCATTGGTGGGCAAAAAATAAATGAATCCTTCTGAAAATCAACAACCTGGCCAACCTCAAACTGGAATACCTGCGCCGGTTCCTGCCAGTGCAGTTATTGGCAAACAACCCGCCGCCGCACAACCACAGCAAAGTGGGCAAAATGCCCCCAAGCCCAAAGTTAACCCAACCAGTACCCAAAACATGTTACAAATCGCCGAGATACGCGACGGAATTGTGATAATGAACGATGGTTCCTTCCGGTCAGTGGTAATGCTACGCAGCATTAACTTTGACCTGATGAGTCCCCAAGAACGCGAGGGAGTAGAGTCTGGATACCAGGGTTTTTTGAACTCTTTGTACTTCCCAATCCAAATATTCGTACGATCTCAAAAGGTTGACATACGCCCTTACATAGAAAAACTAGACAAAATCCGTTCCGAACATGACAACATGCTACTGGCGCTAATGATGGAAGATTACATCAACTACATTAGTGACATATCGACACAGACCAACATTATGGATAAAAATTTTTACATAGTTATTCCTTTTTTTGCACAGGTTGATGTCCAAAAGGCCCTGACCCAAAGTAAAAATTTCTTCGGTGGGCTAACTAGCATTTTTGGCAAAAAAGAACACCAAGTTGTGACGGTTAACGAAAAAGAACTGGAAGACGCCAAAATAGAGCTTCGTAACCGAGTCCAATCTGTTTTGGGCGGGTTGATGCAATGTAGCGTTCAGGGCGTACCGCTAGATACACAGGAACTAATAGAACTGTACTACGACTTTTATAACCCCGACACCGCTACAAGACAACAGTTGAAAAGCTTTAATGACCTAACAGCAACAGTGGTGATGAAGGGTCAAGGGCAGGCCCGACAACCGAACCTAGACAAGGATTTACAATAATATGGGTATATTTGGAGGTAAAAAAGCCACGACCGACCCTGTAGAGCTAGCAGAAGCCCAGCGCCGCCGAGAAGCAGCCGAAGTGCACGTTGCTTTCCAAAAAGGCGTTACTGCACTGCGCGATTTTATAGCACCTAGCTCTATCGAGCTGAACAGTACATTTTTCCAAATTGGCACCAGGTTTGCCAGGAATTTCTACGTTTTCGGTTACCCCCGCAGCCTGTACACCGGTTGGCTAAGTAGCCTGATTAACATCGATGAAATCCTAGACTTATCGATGTTCATCTACCCAGTAGAAAGCCAGGTAGTGCTAGAGAACTTGCGTAAAAAAGTCGGACAACTAGAGGCAGGACTCCAGATAGACAGTGAGAAGGGCCGCGTCCGCGACCCAGGCAAGCAAGCTACGATTGTTGATGCCGAGGAGATGCGGGACAAGCTACAAGTTGGCGAAGAACGCTTCTTCCGTTTTGGATTCTATTTTACCCTGTACGCAAATAGCCTGGACGAACTAGACTTTGTGACTCACAAAGTAGAATCGTTGTTAGGACAGCAGTTGGTGTACTCTAAGCCCGCAACATCACAACAAGAGCAGGGACTAGCCAGTACAGTTCCGCAATTTACTGACCAATTACAAATACGGCGCAACATGAGCACCGGAGCGCTGTCTACTAGCTTTCCATTTACTAGCGCGGATCTTAGCCAGGACGAGGGTGTTTTATATGGAATCAACATGCACAACTCGGGTCTAGTTATTTTTGACCGGTTCACTCTAGAGAATGGTAATGCAGTAGTTTTTGCAAAGTCTGGTGCCGGAAAATCATTCGCCGTCAAACTAGAAGCACTAAGAAGCATGATGTTTGGCGCCGAAGTTGTCATTATTGACCCCGAAAATGAATATCAGCGCATGGCGGAAGCTGTCGGTGGTGCGTATGTTCGCCTCAGCCTGAACTCTGCCACAAGAATCAATCCATTCGATTTGCCAAAAGTTGTCGACACAGAGGAAGCAGACAACGCCCTTCGCAGCAACCTCATTACTCTGCATGGGCTGTTGCGGCTGATGATGGGCGGCGCCCAGGCCCAAATGGTAGCCTCGATGGGTGGTGGTGGCACAATCGGGCCAGCACTTTCCCCCGTAGAAGAATCTGACCTAGATTCTGCACTAATAGAAACATACGCCAAGGCTGGTATCACTAACGACCCGTTGACTCATAATTCCGTGCCGCCAACCGTCGCTGACTTGTATGACACTTTACTCCATATGGGAGGTACCGGCCCACAGTTAGCACAAAGGTTACGAAAATACACTACCGGAACGTTTGCCGGGATTTTCAGCCAGCAATCAAATATTGATATCAATAATCAAATGGTGGTGTTCAATATTCGCGACCTAGAGGACGAGCTGCGGCCAGTAGCCATGTATATCGTTCTAAATTACATATGGAACAGGACAAAATCTGATCAACGAAGACGAATGTTAATAATCGACGAAGCCTGGCAGTTGATGAAATATGAAGACTCGGCCAACTTCTTGTTTTCACTTGCAAAGCGCGCCCGAAAATATAACCTGGGTATCACCACAATTTCTCAGGACGTTGAAGATTTTATTGGCTCGCGGATGGGTAGAGCAATTGTGGCTAACGCTTCTATGCAGCTGCTTTTGAAACAATCGCCAGCAGCGGTTGATGTGCTGGCTGATGTATTCAAGCTGACAAGCGAGGAAAAGAAAAGGCTGACCCAATTCCCGGTCGGTCAAGGGCTATTTTTCGCCGGGCAAAACCATGTTCACATACAAATCATCGCCAGCCCGACAGAAACAGGACTAATAACTACGAATCCAGCACAAGTAGACCAAATTAACAGACAGGGGGTGATGGACAACCCCCAAGGAACAATTGATCTTAATAACCAGCTAATGCCTGGGTTATAATTAATAATAAATCATGCTGAATACAAATAAGGCCAATCAATATGTCCGTCTACGATGACCAAAATAAGAAAACCAGTTTAGACACTTTACCTTATAACGACGAGCTAGAGGCCGTAACAGGCATTAGACCGGAGGAACAAAGCGATATTGAAACCCGCGCAAGAGCAGGTGCGGATCAAGATTTGGCAGAAAAGCGCGAAGCCGAAAGGCTAAAAACTGCTACTGGGAGTGAGTCTGGAGATAGTAGTGCGGGTGGCGGATTTTATAAAAGCAACCCTAGCCCGGTAAGTACCGGCGCTAAGAGTCTGAAAACAAGGTTATCGGGGATGAAAAATATCGCTGGTGGCAAAAATAAACTAATGATTGGTTTTGGCATCGGGGCGTTGTTGGCCTTGGCGATATTGGTGCTGTTTATCGGAAGTCTAATGGTTCCTCATTTGGCAGAAAACATAACCGGCTGGCAATTCTCTAGGTCGGCTCGGCAGTTCCGAATAAGCCAAAGCCAGATTGATGGGCAAAAAATTGCCCTAGACACTGCTGATGATGGCTTTTGGAATGCCATGAGGGAGAAATATTCACCGTTTCGTACCGACACCTGGCGTAAGCTTGATCAATACAGACCTCAAAAAGTATTTGAAAACCTGAAATCAGAGAATATTTTAAATTACGAATATGATAGAAGACCGCTCAGGAGGCCAAGGCTAACAGCCATAGTAGTCAATGGCGAAAGGATAGAATACAACAAACCGACTATTAGGGGATTTCTTACCCGAGACAACTACAGAGAGAGAGTAAAGTTCACAGCGGCCTTGGACGGTGAGCTGGAGCATGCAATGAGAGGGAACAATACCCTAGTCCGCAACTCCGTTATGAAAAAAGTTTACGAGGAAGTGGGGTTAAAACAAATCGGCCTCTCAAAAAGACTCAGGGAATATCGAGGATTAAAAGCGGAACAAATAGATCTTGCTCTGCAAAGAGAAAACGTTGAGAGGACATGGACTGAGGGGCAAAAAAGTAGGTTAAAAGATATTGCTGATTCTCAGGAGAAACTAAAGGAACAACTTCGTCAATGCTTAGCTGACGATGACTGCGCTAAAAAGTGGAGGGAGGGTGATGGCACGGTCCCTAAAGCAATCACCGATAACCTAGAAAATGATTTGAAGCCGACAACGGGCGCCACAGCACTTTCAAGGGCATCTCTGGTTTACGCAATTGCGGTACCTTTATGTATTGTTTACGAAGGCTCTATCTACAAAGCGAAGCCTGCAATAGATTCTGAAAACGCCCAATTGCAAAAAACTTATCAATCCTTAGTTGGGCCGGCGGAGCAACTAGAAAAAGGCGAACTTACAACCCAGGCTACCGCCGCAGTCAGTAGAAGATGGCGCCATAACGTGGCCAAATCAGTGCCGCTAAGAAGGGCCGCCGGGCAAACAGTCAATACCGAGGACGAGGTCAAGAGCCCCCACTCGGGTGGAAGCGGGGAGTTCACGGCATTAACCATACTGCTAGGAGACAACCCCTTGGGTCGTGCAGCCAGTGCTTTAGCTGATTCCATTTGCCCGATGATAACTGATCTTCGAGCCGCAGCCGCTGTCACGATCGTCGAGCTAGCCGCGGGTTTTTTCTCTGGCGGTGGGTCCACAGTAACCGAGCAGGGGTTGAAAGTATTTGTGATTAATCGGGTAGAAGAAATTGCAACCAAGATGAGCATTAAAGGAGCCTTAAAAAGGGGAGGGATAATAGCCCTGCAGGCAGGTGCGATTGCTGGCGCTACCCTTTTGGCGAAAAGTCTGGTGGAAATGGGCGTTCATGCGCAGAGCAACGGAGGCTCGCGGGGCGAAGAACTGGCTGTGCAGGCAGACATGGGAGGCAACCTGCAAAACGGACAAGAGCAACAACAAGTTTTTTATGGGCGCCCGATGACCAGCAACGAAGTTGTCGATGATGTCAGCCTAACCGTCAACGATTTGCAGAGCCAAGAAGCAAAGAAAACCGCCTTTGAAAGGTATCTATCGCCTCAGAATCCTCGATCTTTGCTGACAACCACGGCCACAACTTTCTCAGCCTTCTTGGGCGATGATAATGGGATACCAGGTTTTATGCAGAGACTTGCGACCATGGCGTCTAGCTCTCTATCCAACCCATTCTTCGCATTTGCTAGCACCAACAATTCTGCGCAAGCATTAACGGGCGCTCAACAAAATTATGGAATTATCCAGATTGGTTATAGCAAGGCCGAGAACGATTTGATAAAAAACAACACCTCGTACACTCCGCTCGAAAACAGTAAAATACTAGAAGAAAGTGGGAAAAAAGATGATATTGAGGAAGAGTATAAAACTTGCTTTGAAGACTCCTTTGGGACTCTAATCTCAGAAGAACGAATAGTTCGTAACGAGAAGGGTGATGTTATTAGCGACAAGGGTAAATGCTCGCCCAAAAATCTAGGAATTAGGAACTCTAAATATGGTGACTTAGTTTTCCGATATAGAGTATTTAAAATGTACGATAATAGCCTTGACCATCTGGCTGAAATTCAAGATCCCGATACTGGCGACGGCAGTGGTGGCAGTGGCGCATTAGCATCCCAATTACCGACTGGCCCAGTTGACGAGAGCCAAATAGCCCCAGTAAAAGGCTTGACCAGTGGATGCCACACATCAATTGCACAAAAAGCTAATGACATGCTAGAGAAAGCCCGACAAGAGGGCGTGAATCTGACAGGTTCATGTTGGCGTGATTCTGCGAAGCAGATATTACTGCGCAAGCAAAACTGCCCAGACTGGCAAAACTCTAAATCCAGCGACTGTTCCCCACCTACTGCAAAACCAGGTACATCAAACCATGAAAAAGGACTAGCAATCGATTTTGGTAACTGTGGTCGTGGCTCAGCATGCTTTAACTGGCTGTCAAAAAATGCAGCAACCTATGGGTTTAAGAACTTGCCAAGTGAGCCGTGGCACTGGTCGGTAAATGGTCAATAGTATGAAAAAGATATTTTCACTTATTTCCGTAATTTTAGTACTAACTAGTTCTACTGCCCCTGTTTACGCATTTAGAATGCGGCAAAGTGACTTGCACGATATTATTATTGGCAGGCCACACCTGGACGATACTGCCGAGGGAGGTGAATCTGGGTGCACAAACAATGATAGCTCTGGTAGCGGTGATGGCGATGCATCTTCGGCTGCAAGATCTCAGGCGGATGCTCCAGCCAGCTCTGAAACAGGCAAGGCCTATAACGGCGCTGAAATATTCAGCCAAGCCCAGAAAGACCAGATTAATGCCAACAAATCGGTCTACGAAGAAGCGGCCACTGCCGCAGGCATACCGTGGCAAATGGTGGCAGTTATACACAACAACGAACATGGCCTAGCGGTTGATAACCCGTCCAACGGCCAGGGAATTTATCAGGATTTTGAAAGACTTGGTAATGGCGGACGAGATTATCCACCAGGCCCAGTTTCCCAAGAAGAGTTCAAGAGGCAAAGTATTTGGGCGGCAAGATTTTTAAAGGGCAAAACTAGTCTGCCTCTAACCGGTGATGGCAGCGAAAAGGGAGTAAAAGACTCTTTCTTTGGCTATAACGGAAGAGCATCGGTGTACAAAAGACAGGCCGCCGCCCTAGGTTTCAACGGTGAAACTGAGGGCTATGAAGGGTCACCATACGTTATGAACAAGGCTGACGAGAGGCGGGACCCAGCCGTGCAAGGAACAAACGGGACCTGGGGTCAAATAAAAACAGATGGTGGCGGTCTTGGTTTCCCGGCAAATGATTTTTACGGAGCATTTGTACAGTACGGGGCTCTTGCTGGTCTTGCCGGATGCTCAAGTAGTACTGAGCTGGGAGCAAAAATTGCTGAAATAGCAGAAAGAGAATTTGCCGCCAACGGAGGAAAAGACTTAGAATCATCGAACGGCGAGTTCAAATACACCGACGGCAAAAAAGAACAATGGTGCGCGGATTTTGTTAGCTGGGTACTGAGAGAAGCTGGAAGCCCATTTGACAGTGGCGTAAGTGGTGGCTGGCGCATACCTGCAGTTGTTAATGTCAAAGCCTGGTTTGAAGCACACGGCGCATACCATGCGGCAGGTTCTGGATATACACCGAAGGTAGGAGACATAGTTATTTACAAGAATGGCATTAGTCACGTTAATATTGTTGTAGCCGTAGACGAAAAGAGTCAAACCATGACAACAATTGGTGGCAATGAATCGAATGGTATTAGAAAAAGTGATAGTCCATTTAATAACCCCAAAATTACTGGTTTTGGAACGAAAGCTAATTAGGGAGACAAGATATGAATAACGATGATCAATACAAGAACCTAAAGCGAGTTGCAGGAGTTTTTGTTGCTCTGATTGTGATATTTCTGACGTTTACAATCCTGAGAAATGTTTTTACTTTTTATATTACTGGCACTGACCCCAAAAATAATAGCGACATACCCAGCACCACAAAACGCATTACGCTAACCTTTAACAAACCGCTCGACCCTAAACAAGATTTTAGAAAAACCGTTAAAGACGACCCCCAAAATACCTGGACCAAATTTTCCATCGACGGACGAAAACTAACCGTCGAGATGACATCGCTGGAAATAGGCAAAAGCTATTCGTTTTACTTCCCTGAAATATATTCAACGAACGGCAAGGTTATTAAAGATTTTAGCTATAGCTTCAAGGCTGTTTATGTACGGTATGACCGAATGAGCAAAAAAGAGCAAGAACAAGCAATGGAGGGTGTAGATCAGAACAACTTCGAGGACCCTGTTTTGAACGTAATACCGTATTCGACACTGGACTATACTATTACACCAGAGATTTCTCAAAATGATGAAGGGGACGACTTTGTTACCGTAAAGATAGAAGTCAACCTTAGCAACTCGGACCGGGGCAGTGAAAAAACGGCCATAAAAACTAGGCGTGCGGCAGCGTTAGCTTACCTAAAAAGTAAAGGAATAGATATCAAAAAGTATCCTGTGCAGTACAACGAGCATTCAAGTATTATTGCTCCGGCAAACTAGTGCCTCAACACTACAGAGAAATTGTATTTACGCCACCGGCAAAGTTCTTGGCAATAATATCTGCATCGGTTGTGGTGATAAAGCTCTGGTAGTCTTTGACGAAAGCGGTCAGGGCTTTGCGCCTTTTACCGTCCAATTCACTATAAACATCGTCCAATAAAAGCAAGGGCTTTTTTCCGGTTTTCTTCTCTAGTAAATCTGTTTCCTGGATTTTCAGCGCCAGGAGAGTCGTCCTGGTTTCGCCCCGAGAGGCAAAATTAGCAATCGGGTGACCATCAATTTCTATGCCAATGTCATCTCTATACGGACCGGCACCGGTGTATCCCCTGAGCACGTCTAGGGGCAAGTCTTTTTCCAGTTTTTTTAACATTTTGCTAGCGTATGCCCCGGGTTCTAAATTTGCTTTATATACAAGACTAATTACCTGTTTTTTTGCCGCAATACTAGCGTAACTTTCGCTTACGCCTTTGTTTATAGTATTAATTATTTTTTGGCGCTTTTCGACAATTTTACCACCCAGGCTACTCAGTCTTATGTCCCAAGCAAAAATAGTTTTGTTAATTTTATCCCCTCCATTTTTTAATAAACGGTTTCGTTGGGCTAAGGTCCTGTGATAGTCTCGCTTGTCTTTTTGGAACTGGTCATCGATCTCACTAATAATGTTGTCCAGAAACGTCCTACGTTGTTCTGGTGAGGTGGTTAGTTGCTGTAGGTAGTTGGGCTCGAAAAGTACAAGAGGAAGGGCTGATATTTTACCCATTCTGATTGTCTGTTTATCGTTTATTAAAATCATTTTTTTCGTAGTTTCGGCTTGTCTTTCAAATTTTATAGTCCTAGTCTCGCTTTTATCAGTCAGCGCGTCGATTCTAGCCCATTCTTTGCTGTCCATTATATTTTCTGCATCTGTACCTCTAAAACCAATTCCTCTGCAGACGTAAACCAGGCCCTCTAGAGCATTGGTTTTGCCACTAGCGTTTGGGCCAATTAGTATGTTGACCGAGTCGTTAAATTCAAAAGATACATCGGTATATGAACGAAAATTTTGTAAACGCAGACTCGTTATCATAGCCCTATTATAGAACGCCGCTCTTTTAGGCTTTAATTAGCTTTTCAAGGGCATTATTATATGAATATAGCTTGGATCGTTGGGATCGCTAAGAAGCAGAGGCTGGAGTTTTTCGTTAAAACTTATCGTAATATCCTCCCCATCAAATGCTTGCAAGCCATCCAGTAAAAAGCGCGCGTTTAAGGTTATTTCCCCATCACTAGATACTGTCGCTTTTGCGCTAGCTTTGTTTTCACCGACCTGAGAGGCTACGGATCGAATTTCTAGCGAACCTTCTTTTCTTGTGCTCAGGACTATACTTCCTGCGCTTTCCCTAGCAAATAGACTAGACACCTTGGCGATATTAATGACCTCGTTACGATTTAGCGTGGCCGTGGTTTTAAAATCAGTAGGGATTAATTGACCATAATCTGGATATTTGCCGTCTATAAGCCTAGCTATTAGTTCTGTGTCGCCAACAACAAACCTGGCTTGTTGGTTGTCATGACTTACGACAACCTCTTTGGTGCCAGGGTCATCGCCTAGTATCCTTTGTAGATCATTAATGGCGCTTACAGGAAGCAAAAGTTGTACATTATTTTTTAAAGCTGTTAGTTTTTTTTCTGCCAATCTGTAACTATCTGTTGCTGCGATTACGAGTTGTTTTTTGTCACTAGAGAAGTAAACACCTGTAAGTACGGGCCTAGCCTCGTCAGAAGAGGCGGCGAAGGCAACCTGGTGCAAACCCTTTTTAAGGTCTGTTGTTGGTAGTGTCCAGGATTCGCCATCTTTTATTGTGGGCATTACAGGGAATTCTTCTGCCGACATACCATTAATCGTAGAATTATGGTTATCGGTTGTAACGTGCAGTTTATTATCTTCTTGTTTTAAAGATATCGTTCCGCTTGGTAGATTAGCGACAAAGTCTTGGAATAATCTTGCAGGGACAGTTAACGAACCCTGACTGATAATTTTTGCACCGATGTATTTATTGATTGCTATGTCCAGGTTTGTAGCTGATATTTTTAATCTATTGTCTTCTATTTGCATTAAAACGTTACTGAGTATTGGTAGGGTGCTTCTTCCTGATGCAACGCGTGCAATGGTTGATAAAGCTTTGTTTAGGTTTTCCTGGGTGACTGATATTTCCATAATAATAGTTATTCCTTTTAACTTAGATTAGTTTTAGTTATTAGTACTGTGGAAGATGTGTAAAACGCGGAATTAACAGTTTTAATGATCGAATTAACCCTGCGTATAAACACATGTATAAGCCATTGGTTTGTCGGTGTATAACAAAAAGCTATAAATTTTTTACCCACTATAAATGACGCATTTACCATACCTTTACCCGTTGTTTTTGAGGTGTTTGTACTAGTCTTGTCCACAAGCAAACTATGCATATAAACGCTCCTTTATGTCACTAATTGCAGACTTTATTGAAGTATCAATCGTTGATTCCTTTTCAATTTTCTCAACCGAATGGATTGCTGTGGTGTGGTCTTTGCGACCTAGCTCTTTTGCAATTTTAGGGAAGCTAAGGTGTAGCTCACTACGAAGTAAATACATAGCCACCTGCCTAGGAACAACAATATCCTTGTCTCTTTTGGGGCCTGTTATCTCCTCAACAGAAACCTGGAAATGTCTTGCTGTACGCTCCACTACTTGTTTTGGAGAAACATGCTTTGGCCTAGCCCGATGAGCACCAAGGACACTTTTTGCTAAGGCTAAGTCCGGGCTGATACCGCGCATCTCACTAAAAGCCACAAGTTGATTAAGCGCCCCCTCTAACTCCCTAATATTGGTCCTAATATTGTTGGCCAAAAACTCTACAACTGGCGCAGAAAGAGTTACGCCTTGATCAGCAGCTTTTGTCTGTACGATTGCACAACGGGTTTCAAAATCGGGTATTTGCATGTCTATACTCATGCCCCAGGCAAAACGAGACCGAAGTCTATCTTCCAGAGTAGGTATATCTTTCGGCGGCTTATCACTACTCATTATTATTTGCTTGTTAGCTTGGTGTAGAGCGTTAAAAGTGTGGAAGAACTCTTCCTGGGTTTTTTCCTTGCCTGCTATGAATTGGATGTCGTCAATAATCAATACGTCTGCAGACCGATAGTGACCGGCAAAATCTGTATTTTTCTTGTATCTAATTGCATCCAAAAACTCTTGAACAAATTGTTCGGTAGAAATATAAACTACTCGCGCAGAAGGATTGCGAATAGCTATTTCGTTACCAACTGCCTGCATTAAATGAGTTTTGCCAATGCCAACACCGCCGTAAACAAACAAAGGGTTATATTTTTTCCCGGGGTTGGCAGCGATGGCTTGACAAGCTGCATATGCCAAGTCGTTTCCAGAACCAACAATAAATGAGCCGAAAGTATATTTTTCGTTTAGCCCTTGGCGATAACTGTGGGCGAGGCTGTTTTGAGTCCGAGCCGTTTTTTTAGGGGAAGATGACATCATGATAGCCTCGTCATCTACTTTTTTGTGCACCTGAGAAGAAGTATGTATTTTGTATTCTATAACTTTTGGATTTACACCGTTTTTTTGGAGCACTTCACTAACCAGCGAATTAAACTTGCGCTCTAGTTGTTGTTTTATGAATACGTTCGGCACACCGATAACGAGTGTCGTATTGTCATAACGTAGTAGAGAGGTGTTTTTAAACCACGTCACATAGCTAGCACGAGACACAGATACCTCGATTTCCCCTAAAACGGCTTGCCACAAGTGGTCTTGCACTCTTTTACTCCCTCGTTCGTACTATTTTTATCGATTGGTATTAGAACTATAACAAGACAGCTGGGGTTTTTCCACAAGTGCATACAAAACTACACCAATGTAATTACAAAAAACCACGTACAGATTAAAACTTATACACAAAAAGAGCTAACAGATTAAGATTTGTGGATAATACTTTCCAAAAAGTGGACAAGTTGCTATAATTAGGGGGTAAACATTGTTAAATTAACGCTAGACTCACTAGTAAATTCAATAAATGCCAACAAGCCTAAACTCTTGTTTTTTTATAAAGTTTTATCTGTGATAAAGTAGAGAGTACTTCTTATGCCAAAGCGAACATTCCAACCAAAGAAACGATACCGTTCACGAGTACACGGTTTTTTTGCGCGCATGTCCACAAAAGGTGGCCAGGCCGTCATTAAAAGACGACGACTAAAGAACCGCGCCCGAGTAACGCACTAGAGCCAATAGCCGCAGTCCTCAACTAAAGGAATACGAAAAAGCTATATGATAACCAGAGCCCACCGATTTCACGGCTATGGCAGCCTAAATCACACCTATTCGCACGGACATACGGTGAGGGGCCAGTCTTTGGCACTTAAATATTGCAAAAACCAAAAACGTACAGATTACCGGCTGGCTGTTGTTGTGAGTAAAAAAGTTCACAAATCTGCGGTTACTCGCAATCGGATCCGCAGACGGGTTTACGAAATTATTAGAAAAAAAACTGACCTAAAAGACGCCTACGACATGATTATTTCTGTTTATGATGAGGGCGTCGCTACCTGCACTAATGACAAGCTAGAATCCCAGGTAATAGCGCTAATTGCTAAAGCCGGCATCAGCTAACCCTAGCACTGCCGTGCTATTATATGATAGATGCCAGCCTTAATTAATTAACAGGCTATGCGGCAATAGTGCTCGCTAGATAGGCTAGGCAAAAGGGGAGAAACAAATGTTTAATACGCTTATTGTGCAGCCAGTTTTCAATCTGTTGGTGCTTATTTATGCCCTGCTACCAGGCCATAATTTTGGTCTGACTATAATTATTTTCACCATTATCGTTCGCCTGTTGATGTGGCCACTGGTGAAAAAGCAGCTTCACCACGCCAAGGCTATGCGCGAACTTCAGCCAGAGCTAAAGCGCATAAAAAAGGAGACCAAGGGCGATCGCCAAAAAGAACAGCTAATGATAATGGCTCTATACAAAGAGAAAGAGATAAACCCATTTTCTTCTATCGGTTTGTTGCTGGTGCAATTGCCAATACTCATCGCACTATACAGCTGTATAAGGAAGATAATCGTCGACCCCCAGACTTTGATAGATTTTTCCTACCCATTTATCCAAAATTTGCCTAGCATTCAAAGCCTGTCACAAAATATTAGCCAATTTGATTCTAGCTTTTTGCATCTAGTTGACTTGACCAAACCAGCATTAAGTCAAGCAGGGATTTATTGGCCAGCGATGTTACTTGTTCTAGGCAGCGCAGTAGCTCAGTACTACCAGAGCAAGCAGTTGATGCCCAATGACAAAGATGCTCGTAGCCTAAAAGAGATAATGAAGCAGGCCAGCGCAGGCAAACAGGCTGACCAGAGTGAGGTGAACTCTGCGGTTGGCCGAACTACTAGGTATTTCATCCCGGCAATGATATTTATTTTTACCGTTAATTTGCCATCAGCCCTGTCACTTTACTGGCTGACTAGTGGGCTAATCGCAATCATGCAGCAAAAACGAGTACTAGGCACAGAGGAGAAAACACTAGAGGATTCTATAGAAAAACCAACCGCGAAAACACGCGCAAAGGCAGCAGTCGAGGCAGAAATTGTTGAAAAACCACCAAAAAAGGCACCAGGAAAGAAGAAGTCCAAGAAGACTAAAAAAGGAAGGAAGTAGCGCCATGAACGATTCACGAGAAGAAGCGATCCAGTATGCCAAAAAATTTCTCGAGGACATCCTTTCTTTTTTTGGGCTAAATACGGATATTTACGCCACAGCTAACGATGACGATATTATTGAACTACATGTACCATCCACACATCTAAATGGCTTTTTGATAGGCCAACGTGGAGAGACTATTCGAGCCCTGCAGTTTATGGCAAGTAACGCACTACGAAATAATAATTTTCAGTACTCCAGGGTTCATGTAGATGTAGCGGACTATAAAAAACAGCGCGCCGAACGTGTTGCCGAACAAGTTGAAGAATGGGTAGCATCAGTTAAATCCAGTGGCGAACCAATGACGCTCCGACCAATGAACTCAGCGGATCGCCGGGTGGTGCATAAGGTGGCTACTGACGCAGGATTGACTACAGAATCTGTCGGTGAAGGCAGAGATCGGCACGTAGTGATTAACGCAAACGGCGATAAAGCCGAAGCCGAGACCAACGAAGAAGAATAGCCTAATCTCCTAGAGCTTGTCTGAAAACTTCCAATGTTTGGGATGCCATTCTCGACCAAGAATACTGTTTTACTACGTGCGACCCTTTGGCAATTAGATTGTTCCTAATTTTTGAATTAGTTAGAACGGTGTCTATTTTCTCTGCCATATCTTCGGTGTTGTTTGGATCAAAGTACAAAGCACCGTCTTTGTTAACTTCTGGCAAGCAGGTTGCATTGCTAGATACTATCGGGGCACCGTGATGCATAGCTTCGAGTGGCGGCAAGCCAAAGCCTTCGCTAAGACTTGGGAAAACATATGCAGTGACATTTTCATACAGCCATCGAAGTTGCCCCTCCGACGCGAAGCCTGTAAATATAACGTTTTTGTACCCCAGAGTTTCAACCTTTTTCTGGAGGTTGTGATATAAAATATCTTTTTTCCCAACGAAAACCAGACGGAGCTCGGGATGTTTTTGTTTTAATATTCCGAACGCTTCTACAAGAGCATCTAGGTTTTTGTGCGGCTGAGGCCTGCCGACATACATAATAAATTGTTTATTTAGTAACTCTTCTACGGGTTCGGGTTTGTCGGAAATTTTATCAGCCGATTCGTAAGTCACAGTAATCTTGCGCGAATTGACGTGTGCAAAACGAGCAAAATCATCTTTTACGAATTCAGTAGGGGTAATTATATGAGCGGATTTTCTGCCAACAATTTTGTTAACTAGTATGTAAACCCATCGCTTAAAAGTGAAAACAAGCCAGTTTTTACTAGGGTTGCGAAACCGCACGGTGGTTAAATCTTGGATCGTAGTGACGACCTTACCTCGGTAGAGTATGGGCTGCTGAACAGCAGGGAAAAACACCAAGTCTGGTTTCAGAGAATAAATTTGTTTCAATAATCCCAACTGTTCGCCGAAGGTAAATTCTTTGAACCTGGTTGTTTTAACAGCAAACTTCGGCGCAATTTTTTCCAAGAAGTCTACGCGATGTTTTTTGGCAAGTAGAGTGATTTTGTAATTTGGTTTCAGGTCATGTAGATTTTCAATTAGTTTGTCCAGGTACCTCCCGGTGCTGGTCCCCGATTCGCGGGCATCAATAACGATGTGTTTTTTCATATCAATTTTGTGCCTTTTTTGGACTAAGGTTAATTTTATGCGTCAGAATACTATCAATGTACTTTATCGAAACTTTTCGATTTTTTTGGATCTGTCTTCTTTCTTTTAGGCAGTGTGGTATTAGAGTCACTGCTGCAAAATATGCTTTTAGGTGGGTCCAATATTGGCCGTGGATAACAGCCCCTGCAGCGAGCCTCAAACTATGCAATATCGCTAGTGGGAAATATTTCCAGAAAAGTGCGCCAGGCATATCTTTTAGGAATAACAAGTGAAAATTTTTCGTCGTGTGAAAACGCGTAAAAGTTCCTAGTTTTGAGCTAGTTGCACCACCTTTGTGGTAGGAAACTGCAGTAGGTTCGTAAAGCACTTTCCAGCCGGCTAGTTGAGCGCGAAAACTAATATCTACGTCTTCCAGGTACGCAAAAAACTTTTCGTCAAATAGGCCAATATGTTCCAGCATTTTTACTCTATACAGGCTAGCTCCGCCAGTCGCAGCGAAAACCTGTTCACCTACATCGTATTGCCCAGTATCTAGCTCGTCGCGTCCTCGCGGGTGTGGCATACCATTTATTCTCATCATCTCGCCGGTACTATCGATGGTTTTTTTGTCAGATTTCATAAACTTTCCGGTTACGATGCCGGTTTTTTGATTCGACTCCATAGTTGATACCAGATTTTTTAACCAGTCCTTATCGGCTACAGCATCGTTATTAAAAAGAGCAACAAATTCAAAGGTATTTTCTATGGAATATTTAATACCCCTGTTAACACCACCAGCAAAACCGGCATTATTACTGAACTTTAAAAGAGTAACGCCAGGAAATTTATTTTTGATGATACTCGTTGAATTGTCATGCGATCCATTATCAACAACAACTATCTCTGTCTTTAACGATTGTTTCTCCAGAGACTCTAAACAATCTGCTATAAAATCTTCGCCGTTCCAGTTAGGTATAACTATAGCGACTTTGGGCATTTTATTTTTTCCTCGATTCAAACCACTCTACTGTCAGCTTCAGCCCGTCATTAAACTTTACTATTGGTTCATAGCCAATTAGTTTTTTTGCTTTTGATATGTCAGCGTGCGTGTGTTTTACGTCACCGATTCGCTCTGGTCTTTTTTCTAATACCAATTTCTTTCCGGTATATTTTTCAATTAAATTATACAAATCATTTACAACTATTCTCTCGCCGTGGGCAATATTCATTGCTTCTCCAGATAAACTGTTCTCTGATTCCATAGCTAGCATATTGGCGAGTATGACGTTGTCTACGTAACAAAAGTCGCGTGACTGATCGCCGGCGCCTTCTATAAAAGGCTTTTTCCTGTCGGGGAAATACAACGCCTCAAGCCAAGCAGAAATAACCGTAGAGTAGGGAGAGTCCCCGTACTGACCAGGCCCGTAAACGTTAAAATACCTCAGGCAAACAGTGTCTAGCCCATACAGACTAGAGAAAACTTTGCAAAACGGTTCTCCAGCGTATTTCTGCACTGCATATGGGGATTTTGGATCTGGTTCGTTTTCCGACTCTTTTGTCGGCAAAACTTTCGCTCCCCCGTAAATAGAGGAAGATGATGAATAGATAAACCGTTTCACGCTATGGTCTTTGGCCGCCTCTAATAATGAGACAGTTCCTATTATATTTACTTCGCTAGTGAGTTTTGGATTTTCTACAGAGAACGACACTCGCGGGAGCGCAGCAAAATGGAAAACGTATTCTGGTTTGTGCAAAGAAAATATTTTTTCTAAAAGTTTAGAATCAAGGATTGATCCTTCATAGAATTCAATAGACGCATCAACCTCGCTCTTTCTACCAGTAGAAAAATCGTCAATCCCAACTATTGCAGTTCTAGGGTATTTTTTTTTGAACTGTTTTACAAAATTACTTCCAATAAAGCCCGCACAGCCAGTAACCAGAATCGTTTTAGGTATTCTCATGATAATTTAGTCCTATAATATGTAAATTGTTTTTTGTACGTCTATAACTCAATGAACAAGACATAAATATATTCTATACTGTATCTAAGATATTATGTTGAAATTTGTAACAAGACTAGCTCCAAAGAAGAATATTACTTTTGTTTATGCTAAAAGGTTTCAGTTCGCAGGGTCTACAGTCATGAGAGGGCAACAGCTATACGAGTTGGCAAAATCTACACTTCCAAAGTACAAAATCGCATATGCGCCAAGTGACATACAGTTTAAAAATTCTACACTTTTTTTAAGCAAGGGAGTTATCAACACTCTCGGCCCAAGTCAGTTTGATCAACTAAAAAAAGACGGCAACAAACTAATATTTGATATTGTGGACGGCATATTGCCTGATTATACGAGAGATTTTGTCGACACTATAGTTGCGGCCTCACAGTCTGCTTATTTAGAGTATATGAGGGACTATCCTGATATTAGAATTGTGAAGGTTGATCATCACGTTGATCCTAGAGTCCGAAGATTAAAGCCACAAAAAACAAACAATATAAAAATTGGATATTTCGGCGAACCAACAAACACTATAATATCTCCAAAGATAAGTAAATATGTGGATTTTGTTCATATAGATACATCAAAACAAGAAGATGATTGGTTAAAAAAGCTACCTAAATATAATATGCATTACGCAGTCCGAGCAAAGACGCCAGCGGGCCGGCACAAACCATTCTTAAAGGGCTTTACTGCCGCATATTGTGATAGCAATATAATAATACAAAGGTCAAATGCCGAGGCAGTTTATTGGCTAGGAGATGATTACCCGTATTTATTTGATGATCCAGTCGACGAGTCAAACATAATCGAGCATATTCTCTATGCCATGAAAAGCTATAATTCTGCAGATTGGCATCGGGGGCTGGACGCGATGGCTAGGCTAAGAAATAATGTTTCTGATATAACGATTTCCAAGCAGTTAAGAGAGCTTTTCTCTCAATAAATTATATAGCCTATCGAGCGTACTGCTGTGTGTCTTGTGGGGGCGTAGTACGAATCCAGGCATATTACGCATGTTGTAGGGCTTATCAACGATGTGATGCCACTGGGCATTATTTTTGTAAAACGAATATCCAAAACTAATTTGGTCTCTTTTGCTGCGAGTAATAATTTCGGTCCACCATGTTTCAAGAACTGGCTCTAGCTTTTTTGATTTTTGGTTGAACATCAATATGCCATTTTCCGCCAATATTTTTCCATCGAATCCGTCGTTTGTGTAGTCTTCGACTTGTTTTGTAAGCACTTCAGAACTTTCTTTATTTAGGTCTACGCAGGCTTCGGCCTCTTCCTGGATAGAAGACCGTATTTGGTGGGGCGTACTTCCTATGGCTAAGCCAGATTTCTGAAATCTTTCTATTAGCGGGTAAATATCGTCCGTAATCATGAAACTAGTATCCACTCAGACTACAATGTCATATTGTTCCAACAGAACATGAGGATGGGTTTTGACGTACCTAATTGACCTGGGGCCATCAAGGTCTGGGTAGGGCAAAGGACGAATATTGTATACGCCAAAGCCCTCGGCATTATCGTCATCAGTGTAGGCTATATAGTCGATCCTATCATCGATAAATGCAGGGATTTTTAACACATCGTAACATTTTGAATAGGCCGTAACTACTGCGATATTTCGTTTTTTCTTGCTGGACCTGTATTTTTTAATGTCGCTTATATATTTATCAATATTTAATATTCTATCTAGCACACTAGAATTGAAACTAATCGATAGTTTTACCCAGTCGTCGGCCCACTTGGCATCCCCGAATTGCTGCTGCAGGAGGTTCCACCTTTTGTAGGCTTCTTGCCAATCATTTTTGTCGGTAGGAATATCAGCCCACTCGACTCGGATCCTGATGTCTGGCGATTGTCTTAGGGCCTTTGTGGCTAACTCGTTGGCGTGATCGGTATTATTAAGTTTTCTCTGTATTTTTATTTGGTCGAGCCAATATCGTGCATCAAAATTTTCACTAGATTTGCATGCTCTGTTAATT
>RRZU012768974.1_pt1 | contig 29658 bp, 25 predicted proteins | sample 2165561 | NCBI WGS metagenome assembly RRZU01 (sample SAMN10456909, study PRJNA506462) | wastewater metagenome | isolation source: wastewater sludge | place: USA: Moscow, Idaho | reverse complement strand
TGCACTGGAAAGCGCTCCATTTCGCGGCCAATGCCAGTTATTTCGCCAGTTTTAGTCAGCGCCCCGAGCGCTACTAAGGTTCTCTTAGCACGCTTAATAGCTGTTTTGCTCGGGTCATGATAAAAATCTAGAGTTTCAATATCTATGCCTATGTTGGCGAGCCTTAAAGTTAGGCGGTCGATGTGCTTGCGTAAAATCTCTGGCGTTGGGTATTCAGGCCGCTCTTCAAAAGGTAGGCATGGCATCGTGTCATAAGCCGCTAAAATATATTCTCCTGGTTTTGTACGCCCAGCTCGGCCGGCGCGCTGCAGACAGTCAGCCTGTGATATTTGTGAGATGAATAAGCCCTCAACGCCGTTTCGGACTTCACTTCTGCGCTCCAAACCACTATCGATCACCATGTCGATATCATCAATCGTTACGCTAGTTTGGGCAATGTTGGTCGATAGAATTATCTTACCATTTTTATATTTGCCAAAGGCTTTTTGTTGCTCCTCCATTTCGAGTTGTGAATGCAGCGGAATTACTGGCACGCCGGCTTTGTCAGCCTTTTTTATAATCGCGTCACTTACATCTTGAATCTCAGATTTGCCAGGTAAAAACGTCAAAATGTTCCGGCCTGGGGTTTCTAGCTGAGTGAAAAGCTCACTTAAAATATCTTCGCCAGTTCTTTTTTTGACTTCAAAATGCCGCCCGGGAATTTTGAAGATTGTCGCTCCTCCAAAATATTCAGCCAAAGATTCGACGTCAAATGTAGCACTCATCACTAAAACTTTAAAGTTTGGCTCTTCTTGAGTTCGTTTTTTGGCCCAAGCTACTAAAACTTCCATGTTTTCATTCCATTCATGGACTTCGTCAAGCACAAGAATCTGGCCAGGATTAGTGCCAATACCAGTTAGTTCCCGCACTAATTGCAGGCCGTCGGTACAATATAAGATTTTAGATTTGCCCGAATCGTCGCGCTCATGAGCGGTGCGGTAGCCAATTATTTCATTTGAGTCTTCTAAGTTTCGCTCTGCCCACTCTTCTCTTACTCGCAAGGTTAGGTTTCGGGCGGCTAAAATCCGCGGCTGGGTGACAATTATCCGGCTATAACCATGCTCGGCTAAATATTGCGGTACTTGGGTGCTTTTACCAGCGCCAGTTTCGGCTGTTAAAATTGTCACCTGATTTTCGTCGACGGCATTGACGATTTCACTCGCAAATTCGCGCGTCGGTAAATCATTAAATTCAGAAAAATTATCCATTAGCATTATTATACCACGCATAACAATTTGGTTGTAATTTTTACCTAAAAAATAAACCATAATCAATTGCTATTTACATCTTAAAAATATATAATAGAGTTAGTTATGGCAAAAACCGAAAAAAACAAAGAGATTATTAAATTGCGCAGCCTAAAAAAGCGTTTTGGGGTTGGGGATGCTGAAAATTTCGCCCTCAATGGTGTAGATTTGAGTGTCAAAAAAGGCGAATTCATTATAATTATGGGACCCTCTGGTTGCGGCAAAACTACTCTACTTAATATTATTGGTCTGCTTGATCGACCGACAGCTGGTGATTATATTCTTGACCATAAAAATGTTGCTAAGCTTTCTCGCCGCAAACACGCTAATATCCGTAGTCAAAAAATCGGTTTTATATTTCAAAACTTCAATCTTATCCCCCGCCTAACTGTGATTGAAAACGTTGCTTTACCACTAGTTTATAAAGGTGTCAGCAAAACTAAGCGTCTTAAAAAAGCCAGTGAAAGCCTCAAACAATTTCATCTTTCTGAACGTGAATACTATATGCCATGGCAGCTTTCTGGCGGACAAACTCAGCGTGTAGCGATTGCTAGAGCGCTCGTTAACGAGCCTTCAATAATTTTAGCCGATGAGCCAACTGGTAATTTAGATAGTAAGTCAAGCCACATTATTATGGAAGAATTATCGGACGTTCATAAAAAAGGTAATACCATTATTATGGTGACGCATAATCCTGATCTTGTAGCTTATGCCACACGCGTGATTACGATGTTTGACGGCAAAATTGATACGGACACAAAAAACAAAAAGCGCGTAGAGACTGAAAACACGATTGACCGCATTGAAGAAGTAACAGAAAAATTAACCGAAATTAAAGAGGAGATAGGTGTATGAGAGCTTTTGCTAGCCACATTCAGAACGCATTAGAATCACTTGCGGCCAACCGCATGCGAACATTCTTGACGATGTTGGGCGTTTTAGTTGGAATTGCTAGCATGACGATTATCTTTTCACTTTCAGGTGGCTTAGGTCAAATGATTATCGATCAAGTGACCGATCAAGGGGGCGCGATAGTTGTAGTCCGGCCAAAAGAACCCGGCGTTAATAATAAAAATATTATTTCTAGCCTAGCGACGAGTAAAGCCTTCACTAAAAGTTCAATCACTGAGCAAGATATAACTAGTGTATCAAAAGTTGATGATGTGTTGGCTGTATCTCCGCTGGCTTCATTTTCGAGCGATTTAAAATCAGCTAATACAACACTAACTGGTAATGTTTTAGCCACATCACCAGATCTTGAGAAGGTCGTTAACTTGAAGCTTCTGGACGGTCAATTTATTACTAATACTTCAGGCGCGAACAATACTGTTTTGGGCCACCAGATGGCGATTGATTTGTTTGGTACCTCCCAAGCGATTGGTCAAAACGTTTACATTAAAGGTCAGCCATTCTTGGTTGTGGGTGTGCTAGAAAAGCAATCTAATGCAATTAATTTTAGCAATGTAGATTTTGATAATGTGGCGATCATAAACTTTGGTGCTGGTAAAATTCTAAACCAAGACACAATCCAAATTCAGCAAATAAATGTTAAGGTTAATAGTGTTAACAATCTTGAGAAAACGGATAAGAAGATAAACGAAGTTGTTGTAAAAAACCACAAAGAAAATAGTGATTTTGAAGTGCTATCTGGTAATAAAATCTCTCATCCGGCTAATCAATTTATCGAAATTGTGACTATGGTTTTGGCGCTAGTGGCGAGCGTATCGTTGGTCGTTGGCGGCATCGGAATTATGAATATTATGCTAGTAAATGTTAGCGAGCGCACGCGCGAAATTGGCATCCGCAAGGCATTGGGCGCTAACAACTCTCAGATTCTACTGCAGTTTTTGACCGAGTCGATGATAATATCACTGGCTGGTGGTTTCTTTGGCTATATTGCAGGCTATTCTTTCTCGTACGGGCTGAGTTTATTCTTACCATTCACGCCGCTACTTTCAGTAAATATCGCCTTGATTGTTGGCGGAATCTCAATAATTGTCGGCGTGTTCTTTGGCGTCTACCCCGCCTTTAAGGCTGCGCGCAAAGACCCAATCGAGAGTCTTAGATATTATAACTAAATTAAAAATCGCTGCTAGTCCTGGCAGCGATTTTGAATGATTGAACTATTTCACCAGCTCAACTTTTAGTTTTTCGATCAATTCAACTGGTGTTGGGTTGACGTTGTTGAGAATAGCTAAATAAATGCTAGCAAAATCCGCCAAGATTGAGCCCCAAAGCATTTGCTCAAGTGGCGAAACACCTTGTAGCTCGATGTTGCGAGCGGCTGGTCGTTTTCCGCTTAGTAGACGATCGGAGACCTCAAATCGTTTTTGGATTCTGGGGTCATCAAATGAGCTGCGCAAATTAAATACGGCAAATAGTTTTTCGATTGGATGCGAGCTCCAGCCCAAGAATTCATTATGGTTAAACTCGGGATACTCATTATAAAACGACACATTTTTTGAGTTTTCATTCCATGAAATCTTCCATTTGTAAGCCACTGGCGACATGTCGCTACTGCTTAAAAATACACCACTACGCCCAGCCGCGTAAAGAGCAATTTGCTTAGCCAAATTAACATCTGAAGGCACTCGTGCTAGCCAGTTTTTAGTTTCCTCTCTTAAAAAGTTGGCGCTTTGCTCAATTTCATCATATTTTTCAGGACCAACAATATCAAAAGCAACTAAAAGTTTTATTAATGCTCGTAGATTATAAATTACGGCCATCCGGGGCTGCAAACCACTAGGTAGTTTGACGTGAGCAATATCTTTCCTATTTGCAATTTCTTCAAGTTTTCCATGCGCAGAAATTGTTGCGATTTGTGCGTCTTGAGTTAACGCTTCATAAAGCGCACTGACTGTCTCTTCGGTGTTGCCAGAATACGAGCTAGCAATTACTAAAGTATTTTTATTGACACTTTTTGGTAAGTGATAATCTCGAATGATTTCTAGGGATTGGCTGATCTCACTTTGCAGCCATTTCTTAGCGATTAAAGCCGCTAAAGCAGACCCGCCCATGCCGGCGATTATAATATTTTTTATCTCACGATTATCGTGATCTGGCGAGATTATTTCTGCCTGAAAAGTTGCTTGTTTCCATTCATCGCCAGCCACACCTAAAGCGTTACTTGGATCGCGCTGAACAATTATGTTTAGATCGTCAATCATTCCCCACCTCTTAAAAATTCTTCTTGATTATGCTTTAATTCTATGATACAATAAAAACAATTAAAAGTAAAGTAAAACCAAAGGTGGGCTATGGAAATTGATATTAATCCAACGAACAAGCAAACAGTCAGCGACGATCCAGAGTTGGCTAAAGTTCTTGCTGGCGTGAATTCCGGAGCTGCAGTAAGTGATGACAGCGCCGATAACCAAGATGACGATCTTCAATATGAGACATTAAATAGTGAAACAAATACTCCTGAGGAGGTCCCTACTGAAGAGGCTCCGATTGAGATTCCTACACCTCCAGAAGTCACAGAAGTACCGATAAACTTCACTGGAGCTGCCGCGGGCCTTGGTGATCTTGAGAGCATTAAAAACTTAGCCTTACAAGACCTTCGACCACTAGTTGATAAACTAAACGCAACTAATGAAGAGAAATTTGATATCTATCTGCTTCTACTTCGCTCTTCAGATGACAAAACTTTGATCGAGCCAGCATACAACACTGCTCGCACAATCGAAGACGAGACGAAACGAGCCAACGCTCTACTTGATATAATTAAAGAAATTGACTACTTTAATTCAAAAAAATAATTAATAAAAACTTACATTACTACTACTCTACTTAATAAAAACGCACTTTCAAATGAAGTGCGTTTTTAGCTTGTTGGTCAATTATTTAAAAGCCCATTTGACCCATGCTTGAGGTGGAAGCGTCAATTTCCTTCTCTGGCAAATCAACTACGAGCGCGCCCATAGTAATGGCTGTAGCTGCGATCGAGACGGCGTTCTGTACGGCTTCTTTTGTCACTTGCGCTGGATCGATTACACCAGCTTTTTTAAGATCGATCAAACCTTTATCGGGTGACATTACGTTTACTCCCTGGCCGTCTTTAGCTGACTCTACTTGAGCTAATAAGGCTTGAGAATTGAGTCCGGCGTTCTCTACGATCTGAACGAATGGAGCTTTCAGGCTACGTTTTAAAATGTCTCGTCCGACGGATTCGATAGGATCTTTTACGGGCTTTAATCGCTCGGCTATATTGACGAGTGTTACACCGCCACCGGCAACAATTCCACCAGACAGCGCAGCTTTTACAGCGGCTACTGCATCATCAACTCGGTATTTCTTTTCGTCGATTTCGGTTTCGGTAGCGCCACCTACTTTAATCACGGCTACCTTGCCTGCCAGCGACGCGGCACGTTTTGAGAGTTGTTCTTGCTCGTATTCGCTAGGCGCATTTTCAGCTAGAGCTTTAATTTCTTCAACCCGAGCTTTTATCATGTTTTTCTTGCCCGCTCCCTCAACAATCGTCGTCTCGTCTTTACCGATGATTACTTTGCGAGCTGACCCAAGCATGTTCAGCTCTGCGTCTTCAAAAGTCATGCCTAAATCTTCAGAGATTAATACGCCGCCTGTTAAGATTGCGATATCTGATAGAGTTTGCTTACGCCGCTCACCAAAAGCCGGAGCTTTGACCACTGCGACGTTTAGTATTCCTTTTAGTTTATTCAATATCAAGACGCTTAGGGCTTCACCTTCAACTTCGTCGGCAAAAATCACAATATCTTTTTTGCCAGACGTGGCTAGCTTTTCTAAGAAAGGTAGAAATTCTTGAATATTACTAATTTTCTTATCAGTGATTAAAATTGCAGGTTTATCAAATACAGCTTCTTGCCGAACTTGGTCGCTTACAAAAAATGGTGAAGACCAGCCTTTATCAAGTGAAAAACCTTCAACGACCTCACTTTCCATATCTAGACTTTGGCCACTTTCAACTGTGATTACGCCGTCTTTGCCGATTTTTTCCATTACACTAGCGATTAGTTTACCAATTTCTTCGCTACCAGCTGAAATTGTGGCGACCTCTGATATGCGAGCGTTTTTGCCTTCGATTGATTCGGCCAACTTATTGATTTTGGCTACAACCTCTGCCCCAGCTGATTCAATTCCGCGCCGTAGTTCCATCGGGTTGTACCCGGCAGCAATAAGTTTATTGGCTTCTTCGATTATGTTGTATGTCAGGACCGTGACGGTAGTCGTTCCGTCTCCGGCAACTTTATTTAGCTTGCTGGCGGCAGTTTTTATTAACTCCGCACCAACTTTGTAGCCCAAAGTTTCTTCGTTATCATCAGGCAAATCAATTGCTTGAGCTACTGTCACACCATCGTGGGTAACAGTTGGCGCACCAAACGACTTACCAATAACTACATTGCGCCCTTTTGGGCCGTAAGTAGTTTTCACTGCGTCATAGAGCATTTTTGCGCCCGATTGAACGCGCTGCCTTGCATCATCTGCATAGAAAATCTTTTTAGCCATTATTTATCCTCCAAAATTCCTAAAATATCTTCTTCATCAATAATTAAAAATGTATCACTGCCAATCTTAAGATCGGTGGCTGAGTATTCTTTGTATAAAATCTCATCTCCAGCTTTGACGGCTTTTACTTTTTCGCCAACTGCTAAAATCTCGGCAGAAACTGGCTTTTCCTCACTTTTACCGAGCAGAATCCCACCATCAGTCTGTGTTTTTGGCTGTTTTTTGTGGGCGACAACTTTTTCGCCCAATGGTTTAATTGGTGATTTCATCTTGTCCTCCTTATGTTATATGCTAAGTATAACGCATTTTTTTGGCACTTGCAAGCCTAGAGTGCCAGATATTTATTTTTTCTTTAAAATAGTGTATTATAAGAAGAGTTACACAGTTATTCAATAATATAAAAAGTGGGTGAAAAACATGGATGAAGCTGTAAAGAACGTTGTTACGAGTAGTTTGTCTGTCTCTATAATCGACACATTGGGTAAAGAGATTGATCCGTACATCAATCCGTTTCTTGTCGACGATAAAGAGCGTCAGTTATGGTTGAAGTATTATGACCATGAGGAGACACATTTTTATGCGCCCTTTTCGGCACATAATTTGAAAGTGTTAGAAAGCGCAAGATCAAACTACCATTTAGTGTACTTAGATTTAATTAGAATTGAAGAAATGGTTCATGAGTTAGAATTTCCTGAAGGTGAACAATTAGAACTAGATCTAGGAATTTAGCCACGTTTTGTGGCTTTTTTCATGTATTTTTGTTAATATGAATATATATGTTAATACGCTTTGCTACACCTCAGGAATTAGAAAATTGGGATAGCCTTATCTTAAAAAACCCAGATAATGGCAACATTTTTCAGTCTTTTGAAATGACAAACTTTAAAAAGTTATCTGGTTGGAAGCCACTTTATTTAGTCGCCGAAAGCTCGGATGAAACTCATAATCTATATATTTCCGTTCAAGAAAAGTCAATCGCCTTCTTAGGTAAACTTTGGTATATTTCTAAAGGTCCTGGCGTAAAAAACACTGCAGAGTTAAAAGTAATCCTACCTTTTTTAAACAATTTAGCGCGCGGCAATAAAGTTTTTGCTATAAAAATTGAGCCGGAACTTCTTAAAACTGAGCAAAATTTATCTGAGTTGAGTAATCTTGGTCTTTATAAAGTTCGTCCGATTCAGCCAAACTATTCTACGATCATATTAGATATTTCAGGCTCAGAAGAAGAGATTCTATCTTCGATGCCACGAAAAGGCGCTAAATATTCAATCAATCGCGCTCGCCGAGACGGTGTGACGGTAAAGCGAGCTGATTCAACGGATGATAACTGTCGATTTTTTTACGAACTACTCGCTCAAACCGCACGCGAATCAGGCTTTAATATTCGAACTTTTGATTATCATAAAGAATTTTGGCAAGTTTTTGCTAAAAAAGGTTTGGGCCAATTATTCTTTGCTTATTTTGAAGGTGAAATTGTAGCTGCGGCTTATGCATTTTCATACGGCGAAAAATCAACCTATAAAGACGGTGCCTCGATTCGTGAGCGCAAAGCCTATGGCGCTTCACACCTTTTGCAGTGGGAAGTTATCTTGTGGGCGCGTGAAAAAGGTGCTAAAATCCACGATTTATGTGGTACTCCACCGAGCGATCGAATTCATGATAAAAATCATTTCTTGCACGGCGTTGGACAATTCAAAACTAGCTTCTCTCGCCAGATAACAGATTATATTGGCGCGTATGATATGCCAATTGATCAAAAAAAGTATAAACTCTGGTCACGCTTTGGTGAGCGAGCTACTCTCAAAATTCATCGTAAAATACATAACGAAAATTGGTATTAAAATCTCCCATAAGGTCTGGGAGATTTTAAATACACTACGGATCACGATTTGATAATTAATTTTCGGCTAAGATTTCACGCACAACTTCGGCGTCATTCCAAGGAATTCGCTCGCCATTTATGATGCGATAAACCTCGTGTCCCATACCAGTAATTAACACGGTGTCGCCCTTTTGAGCTACAGAAAGCGCTTTTTTGATAGCTTCGCGGCGATCGGCAATTTCTTCGACGTTTGCGGGCAGCGTGTCATTCTTTTTCATACCCTCTAAGATTTCTGACCGAATTGCGTTTGGATCTTCAGAATAACATTCTTCGTCGGTTACAAATATTCGATCGGCTTTTTTGACAGCGATTTTGCCCATAATTGGCCGTTTGCTTTTATCGCGATCACCAGTTGCCCCAAAAACAAGGAATACTCGATTTTTAGTGACGGCTTTTGCAGCTTCAAGAAGTTTTTCTAGCGCGTCTGGAGTATGAGCGTAGTCAATAATTACGTCATAAGGCTTATCTTCTACGGCTCGCTCAAAGCGCCCAGCGACGCCTTCAAGGTTTGCAACGCCTTCCTGTATATTTTCGAGCGAAACTCCCAGCAAATAGGCTGCAGACGCGGCTGCGGTCATATTGTAAACGTTATATTTACCTGGCAAGTTTGTGGCAAGCTCTAGGCTTACGTTATTGTCAATTGTCAGGTGGGCTTCACTTCCCTTTTTATATAATTTCACACTATCGATTTTTACTTCGGCGTCTTTAGTCGTGCCGTAAATAATTTTCTGGTTGCGAGCTTCGAACTTGTTGAAGTATTCAAACCATTCGTCGTCAGAATTTAAAACAATAAATTTTGGTTTCATTTGGAATAATTTAGCTTTTGCGGCGGCGTAATTATCCATGGTTTTATGATAGTCTAAATGATCTTGAGTTAAGTTCGTCATGATAGCCATCTCAATTGGTACACCATCAAGTTTATGCTGGGCTAGGGCGTGGCTAGTAGCTTCAATCATCACGAAGTCGACGTCAGCTTTTTTGGCGTTTTTAAAAAATTTTTGCATCCGTGCGGTTGTACTTACGGTCGCGTTTAGGTCATTTAGGGTTTGGACGCCGGCAATTTCAATATTGGCGGTAGTAAACATGGCGGTTTTATGGCCTGCTTCTTTTAAGATTTCATTTAAAAAGTTAACTGTTGTTGTTTTGCCGTTTGTGCCGGTCACTGCGATAATACGGAGCCTTTTTGAAGGGTTTCCGTAGACGCTCGATACAATTTTAGAACGACTTTTTCGATAAGTCTCTTCTAGGGATTTGACTGCGCCACCAGGCAGAGCTTTGCGGGCAGTAGTTGTCAGCTTAGTTTTAATGCTCATGACTTTATTTTAACACTATTTTATAGTTTTAGCCAGTTATCGCCGATCGATACATCGACTTTTAATTTTATCTTTAGTTCTGGTGCTACATTTTCCATCACTTGTTTTAAGATTTGAGCAACTTCTTCAGCATTCTCTTTAGGTGATTCGATCATAATGCTATCATGAATCTGTAATATTTGTTCGCCGAGTCCCGCTTGCGAAACTTTTTGGTCAATGGCTAGCATTGCTCGTTTCATAAGGTCGGCTTCCGTGCCTTGGATTGGCATATTGGCCGCAGCCCGTTTGGCCATTTCTCGGACCATAAAGTTTTTTGAATTAACATCAGGAGTTGGTCGTTTTCGACCATAGAATGTCTCAACGTAACCTTTTTCAGACGCTTGGGCTAAAGTTTTATCTAGAAAATCTCTGATTGGTTGGTGGGCGGCAAAATATTCATCAATATATTTTTTAGCTTCATAAAAGTCGACACCGATTTGTTGGGCAAGATTATGCGCACCAGCGCCATAAAGCACGCTAAAGTTGACAATTTTTGCAGCGCGACGATGATCTTTTTTGACCTCTTCAATTGGAATATTATAAATCTCACTCGCTGTTTTATTGTGAATGTCTACGCCCAAATTAAAGGCCTCGATCAAAGGCACATCGTTACTTAAAACCGCAGCTAGGCGCAATTCGAATTGTGAATAGTCAGCTGAAATTAGCAGATTACCCTTTTCGGCGATGAAGCCTTCGCGAATCTTTCGCCCGAGTTCGCTACGAATCGGGATGTTTTGTAGGTTTGGATTGGTTGAGCTGAGCCGACCGGTTGTTGTGACGTCTTGGTTAAAGGTGCTATGCACGCGACCATTGCTGTCAGCAAGCCTTGGCAAAGCGTCGATATAAGTATTTTTTAGTTTAGAATATTCACGGAATTCTTCAATTTTTTCAATAATTGGGTGTTCGCCACGTAGTTTGTCGAGCTCTTTTTGACCGGTTGAATAGCCGGTTTTTGACTTTTTTATACCTTTTGTTGATAGCTCAAGATCTTCAAATAGAACTTTTGACAATTGCTGTGGGCTGGCAATATTAAACTCATGTCCAACGTATTCATAGACTGATTTCTCGATTGCGGAGATCGTTTCAGCAAAAAACTCACTGGTTTTGGCGAAAAACTCAGGGTCGATTTTAACACCAACTTTTTCCATTCTAAATAAAACTTTAATGAGTGGAAAATCTAGTTTTTCAGAGATGTTTTTGATCTTTGGCTGATCTTTTAGATCGATTTGCTGCTGATTATAAACTGAAATTATCGCTGAGACTCTTTGTGAAGGGACTCTGTCGTCAAAATCTTTACCAGATATTGCAGCTAGGCTTTTATCTCGAATTAAGGCATTTAGTAAAAATGCCATTTGCTCGATATCGTATATCTCGTCAAAGTCTGCTAAAAGACCACAATCTTCTATTGTGTAAAACTGTTTTTTAGCGTCATAAAGGATAATTTTTGACGCTAAAACTTGCGACCAGTGGTTTGTGACTTCGGCTAAATTTGCTTCTGCTCGCCTCTCACCGTCTGAGAATGTGAAAATATTATCGTGTTCGCCAATATCTAGAAATAATTTATCTAGGTTTTGGCTAAAAAATTCTTCAACGGATACCTTTTTAAGCTCATCAAAACTTTTATTAATTGGTGTAAGATCAAATAACCCCGTTTGGTTTTGTTCTTCATAAATATTCATTTTCCGCATTTCAGCGGGAATCTTGCGAACTAGAGAATGAAATTCAAGTTCTTTTAGTTTTTTAATAAAATCATTATAGTCAAATTTACTTACATCGGCCGCTTCTAGATTGAGTTCAACTGGCGCATCGCACCATATTTTTGCCAGCTCGCGGCTCATGAATGCTGAGTCCTTGCCGTCTTCAAGCTTTGCTCGCCAAGTGGGTTTGATGGCGTCTAGGTTACTATAAATATCATCTAGTGTACCGAACTCTTGCAGTAATGCGGTTGCGGTTTTGCTGCCGACGCCAGGAACGCCCGGAATGTTGTCTGAAGAGTCGCCTTGTAAAGCTTTAAGGTCTAGGAATTGGTCTTGGCGTAAGCCGTATTTCTCTTCAAAGCTCTTCAAGCTAAATTCTTCAATATCGGAAAAGCCTTTTTTCATCGCATACACATCAGTGTCATGATCAATAAGTTGAAGCATGTCCAGGTCGCTAGTGATTAAACAACTCATAATACCCTGTTTATTAGCCTGTTCGCTAAGTGTGCCCATAATGTCGTCAGCTTCGTAGCCGTCACACTCGAAGAATGGCCAATTTAGAGCTTCGAGTAGTCCTATCAAGATTGGGATTTGCGCAAAGAAATCTTCTGGCGGTTTTTTGCGACCGGATTTATACTCTGGGTAAATTGCAGTTCGTCTTGAGGTTGAAGTGCCCTTTTTGTCCCACGCCACTACCACATAGTCGGGGTGTAGCTTTTTGATAACCTCAAAAGCCAACATAATAAAACCATACACGCCACCAGTAGGTATCCCATCGGCTGTAGACAGTGTGCTCATAGCGTAATAGCCTCTATAAAATACGCTTTTACCGTCAATTATAACTAATTTTTTCATTATATACATTGTAGCATTATTCAGATGTATTGCCAAAAATAATTAGCAAAATTCACATTGTTTATGCTAAAATGTAAGCATGAATAAAAGCATCCTTCGTTTGAAAAACCAACATAAAAATAAAAATTCAGTTAAGATTGTCGGCCTCGTCGGCCTAGCTGGCAGTGGCAAATCAGAAGCCGTCAGATATATAAAATCAAAACGTTACCCGCACGTATACTTTGGTGGAGTTGTTTTACAGGCTATAAAAGATGCTGGTCTAGAAATCAATCCAGTTAACGAAAAGATGATGCGCGAGAAGTTGCGCGCCGACTATGGTAAAGATGTGATCGTAAATAAAATCGTTGAACAGATAAATAAATTAATTGAATCTGGGCAAAAAAGGATTATCGCCGATGGCATTTATTCTTGGACTGAATATAAAATTTTGAAGAAAAACCTCCCAATTGAGATGAAAGTTATTGCGCTTGTGCCACCAAAGTCGATGCGCCATAAACGAATTGGTGCTCGCCCAGACCGTGCATTTACGCCAGCTGAGATAAATGACCGAGACTATAACGAGATTGAAAATCTCGAAAAAGGCGGACCAATTGCTATGGCTGATTATTTCATCGTTAATGATGGCTCGATATCTAGCACTCATAAAAAAATTGATAAAGTTTTGCGTGAAATCGGGTTTTAAATAAAGAAAAAGAGTCTTATGCATTTGCATAAGACTCGAAATGTGCTAATAATCGCTTCCCCAGCCATATTCTGTAGATATGGGTTTTATTATGTCAGTAGAGTCAGATTTTTTTGCTAATTGGCGGTTCCATAATATTTCACAACCAGACAAACTATCTTTAATTTGAGGGTCATTATATATCCCCTCTTTATGTTTTTTACCAAAAGTTATTATTTCTTCTTTTTTCATTTTATCTAATAGGCTGGATAAAATAATGGAAGAATTTAGATTTTGTTGCTCCATGGCTTCTTTCACTATGGGGTATTTTAGTACATCGATTTTATCGACAAAATCATCTAGATTTTCAGGGATTATTGGGGCGAAATCTCTTTTTTGAAAAATAGTGAATAGTTCCGATATGATCAAATCGTGGATCGTTTCAATCTTTAATTCTGGTTCGAAGTTTCTATCTGTTGTGCGCATAATAGGCACCTCCATTTTTAAATTTCATCCGAAAAAGGAATGATAAATAATATTTTACACTCGAGGTGAACATTTTGCAAGCATAAGTGCCTTAAACTACATCTTTTCGGGTACTTCAATGCCAAGGATATCTAGACCGTTTTTAAAAGTTTGTGAAACCTTCTTAAGCAAGGTAAGGCGCGCTGATTTGTCGGCAGTTGGCGCATCTGAAACACGAGTTTTTTCATAATATCGATTCATTTCACGAGCTAAGTCGTAAAGGTATTTAGCAACTTTATGTGGTTCAAGATCGCGTGCAGCAAGCTTGATGATATTTGGGAATTCTAGTAGTTGTAAAATAACATCTTTTTCTGTCTCAAAGTCATAACTAGAGAAATCTTGGATTTCATAATCGGCTTCTTTTCGCAGAATATTGTTTACGCGAATGGCCGAGTACTGAATATAAGGCCCGGAAAAGCCGGTCAGCGCGAAGATATTGTCCCAATCAAACAAGATATTGGTTCGCCTATCAGCAGCAAAATCGGAGAATTTAATTGCACCTAAAGCAATTTTTTTAACGTCTTCTTCGCCTACGTCTCGCCCAGAAACAACTTCTCTTGCCTTACTCTCAGCAACATTAAGTAGTTCTTCCATCAAAACCACGCCTTTTCGTGAAGACATTTTTTCTCGAGTTCCGTCTTCATTTTTTTGATCAATTACGCCAAACCATAGATGGTATAATTCTGTCTTTATACCAAGCTTTTTTGCCATTGCGATTAATTGAGAGAAATAAAATTGCTGTTCAGCGCCGACTGAATAGACAACTTTATCAGGGGTGAATTCGCGCTCACGAAATAAAATTGTCGCTAAGTCTGTTGTAGCGTATAGCGGTGCGCCATTACTTTTTTGCACTAAAAGAGGCACATCAAAACCAAATTCTTCAAGTGGTACAATTACGCTGCCGTCCGGATTCTGTATGGCAATCTCCTTATCAAGCAATTCTTTGACAGCTTCTTTACCATATGGTGCAAAAAAAGCTTCGCCATATTCATAGTCGGTTGAAATTTTTAAACGGCCCATAATATTGTGAATGTGGTTCATACTGATTTTTTTGAATTTATCAGCGTAAAATACGGCCGTTTCATCGTTATTTTCAAGCTTTAGCAACCAGTCTTGAGCCTCTTTTGAGATTGGACCATTCTCACCTTCTTCTTTAATAGCGGCCTTGGTTTTGATATAAACATCACCAAGCTCATAAATACCGCGCTCGGCGAGTTTTTCCTCATTCGAGAATCGAAGGAATCCAGCTACCCAGATACCAAAAGGTGTGCCATAATCACCAAGATGGTTATCGGTGATTACGTTCCATCCGGCAAATTCAAGCAACTTTTTTGCTGCCCAACCTTGGTTTCCAGGACGAAGATGTCCAACACTATAAGGTTTGGCCATGTTCGGGCTTGGGTATTCAACAATTGCGGTTTTGCCTTCTCCGTCGTTACTAGAGCCATAATTTTCGTTAAACGACTGGCTTAAAAGTTGTTCTAATTTAGTTGCTGAAACTTTTAGATTGATGAATCCAGGTCCAGCTATAGTAGCCTCTTCAACTAGTTCTTCTGCTTTTAGTTCTTGGACTAATACTTGAGCGATCTCACGTGGGTTTTTGCCTAGTTTTCCGGATAGCTGCATAGAGATATTAGTTGCAAAATCACCAAATTCAGGTTTTGGGCGTGTTAAATTCACGTCTATTTCAACATTGAACTGGTTAAGTATAATAGCTTGGATGATTTGAGCAACTTTATTCATATGATTTATTTTACCACTATTAAGGGTTAAAATAAAGATGCTTTGACTTTGATGAATATTTGTGGCAAAATGAAAATAATTATGTTTAAAAAATTAAAAATCTGGCAAAAAATTATACTCTTTATTCTCGCATTGGTGTTGTTACTTAGTTTGAGTGTTTATTTTTTATAAAGACAGTGATGTACGGGCTCCGACGATTTTCTGGCTTCATGGTGGTGGATTTGTGGCTGGAGATAAAGCTGGCTCGGAAGAATTCGCTACATATTTAACTGAGGCAACTGGCTACACTGTAATATCGGCAAACTACGAAAAGGCGCCGAGTGCTAAATATCCTTCTCAAATTATTCAAACCGAGCAATTATACGAGTTTTTTAGTCAAAATAGTTCAAAATACCCCATGTTAGATATGTCAAAAATAATGTTTGGTGGTGATTCAGCTGGTGCTCAGATTGCTGCTCAGTTTGTCTTAACCCAAACTAATACAGATTATGCCAAGGAGGTTGGTGTCAACCAAGTGTCGGATAAAGGCCATATTAAAGGCTCAATCCTCTTTTGCGGCCCTCTTAACCTAAAAGATACTGTAGGTACTAAAACAGACAATAAATATCTTAAATTTTTCGTTAATACTGTTGCGTGGTCTCTAACCGGTGAAAGAAATTGGCAGTCGAGCCCGGCTATAGAACAGGCTTCATTAGTGGATCGTCTAACGAAAGATTATCCGCCTACGTATATAACAGATGCAAATTCATATTCTTTTGAGGATCAAGGTATAGCTTTTGCCAATAAACTTAACTCTCTGGGTGTTGAAACTAAAAGTTTATTTTTTAAGAATTCAACCAAGCAGATTAATCATGAATATCAGTTCAATTTTACCACAGACGAAGCCAAAGAATCATTTAGCTTAACAGTTGATTTTGTCAAATTACACATGTAAGATCCCGCAATAGCCGGCGTATGGGAGCTTCTTTAGGAGATGTGGTATTTGCTTAATGGAAGAAAATATGTTATGATAAAAATCCCTAGCAATCACATAGTGCTAGAGGTACATTATAAAAGGAGGGCTATTATTATGGCTCATAATCAAGTTGTTAAGGTTTTCATGGATGCTATCAACGGAAGTTCACTAACAGTTTTCAAAATCAACAAAATCGATTTTAAAAAATCAGATGAATTACTCAAGAAGCACCACCTAGCCAAGACTGCAATCGAAAATGCCTTTATTGAAGCGCAAAAAAGGATTTCAGATAATTCTGTATCTAATAGTTTAGAAGACTTTTTTGCTGACGTTTCGCGGTCTCTATCGTCCCAATCTATGGCTGTTGCAAAAAGCCAAGGTCAATCCGGAAGATTTGAGGGCATCTCTACAAAAGATTTAGAAAATATCATACTTAATTCGAAATATTTATGGTATACCTTCATGAATCTATGCACGAAAGATTCTACAACTAGTAATGAATACCATGTGATTTCATTAGGCAAAGTTATCCGCCTTCACCCTCTAAAAAAATATACGGCTGCCATATAGGCTCCACGTACTCACCCGTTAGAAAATAGCGGGTTTTAAATTTGTTATAAAATAAAAACACCTTCGTATATGAAGGTGTTTTTTGCGGTTTTTAAATATAATTATTTACGTAAACCTAGTTTAGAGATAACGTCTTTGTAGCTTTCAAAGTCTTTTCGTTCAAGGTATTTTAGAAGTTTTTTGCGTTGTCCTACCATTTGTGTCAAACCACGACGAGCCATGAAGTCGTGCTTGTTTTCTTGGAGGTGCGCTGTCACTTCTTTGATACGAGCCGTCAAGATTGATATCTGCGCTTGTGGCGAACCAACATCATTCTTTGAAACCTGAGTCAAAGCGATTGCCTTCTCTTTGTTCTCTTTAGTAATCATCTTGACGATTTTAGCATTTTGACTAATAAAAGTCAAGCTGGGTTAATCTTCTATACCAAAATCGGCTAATTTACGAGCATTCTCAATGTCATAATCGGCAATTTTTGTCCGTCTAAGCTGTGAGCAATAGGCGCCCGTTTTAAGTTCGTGGCCGATATCTTCAGCTAGGCTGCGGATATAAGTACCGCTTGAGACATGAGTTCTAATTTTCAGATACGGAAAATCATACTCAATCAAATCTAAAGAGTAGATTTCAACATTGCGCGGTGGGATCTCAACTTTCTCGCCTTTTCGAGCTAAGCTATAAGCTCTTTTGCCATCAATTTTTATAGCTGAAAACGCCGGTGGCGTCTGGCTGATTTTGCCAGTAAACTTTTTTAAAGTTGATAATATCTGAGCCCTATCTGGAATCTCATAACCTTCAATTTTAGTCAATTCACCCTCTGGATCACCCGTACTAGAGATTTTACCGAGCGTGAATTCAGCTTCATAAACTTTATCTAGTTTAGTTAGACTCATAGCGTTTTTGGTTTCTTTACCATAAACCAAGACTAGTAGTCCGGTTGCAAAGGGGTCAAGTGTGCCAGTGTGACCTACTTTAACTTTTTTACCAAACTCAAGGCTTAGGATTCGGCGAACTCTTGCCACTACGCCAAAACTTGTCATGTTGGCTGGTTTATCGATTAAAATTCGGCCGTCTGGCGGTAAATTCAAGTTATCGCTATTCACTAAAATTACATTCCGGGGATTTTAAATTGTGAAGGATCTGATGGGTAGACTTCATCAGGTATTACGTTCGCGGAGCTAGCGTCGGAACCGAGCGCGGAATCATAATTTTGATTTTGGGCAAAATTTTGAGCATTGAACTCAGGGACCTGAGGTAATTCTGGTGGCATAGGCATTTGACTAAAATCAGGTACTGGTGGCGGAGGTGGGAACCCGCCAAAATCAACTGCTGGCATCTGACTTGGGTCATAATCTACGGGCCCGCTTGGTTGGGCTTGAGTGTCTACGGGATTTTGTGATAATTGTTCCGTAGGTGTATCTGTTTGTGGGTTATAATCTTGCTGTGGATATTGTTGGGCTGGGTTTTGTATAGAGTTATAATTTGGTTGCTGTGCTTGAGAGCCAGCGTTACCGTGGGTTAGGATTGTTTTATTATGTTCATCTTCAAAAGCACGGCGCGCATCTTCGGCGGCTTGATCTGTTGTAGCGTTCAATGTTCCGCCCATTGAAGGCTCTTCTGTTATTTCTGTGGCAGTTTGTGGTCGAATGTAAGTATTATCTTCGCTAGGTATCGCAGATTCTTGACTTGCTTCTCCGTTCTGATATGAATCCGTAGGTTCAGCTTGAGGTTCATCAAAATGAGGTGCTGCATTATGGGTTGAGATTTGCGGCATTTGAGCTGTAGCTGGTTCAAAGTTTTGAGCTACTACAGGCGCCTCACTGATAAATGCGTTATCGGCAGCTAAAGGCTCCGTCTCTTCTGGTACTGATGGTGCATAATTTTGGATTGGTGGGTTAACTTCTGGTAGAGGTTGCTCAAAAGTTTGCGCTGGCTGAACTGGCTCAGCTTCGATTTGAGTTGGGCTTTCTTCCTCTATAGCCACTGGTGCTTGTGCTATGTTTTTATTCTGATCACTAAAATCATCTAATAAATCGAGCGCTTGAGGTTGTTGAGCGGCTGCGTTAAGGTCGTTAAGTGAGTTGTCTAGTTCTTCTTCAGCCGTAAGTTCATGCTCAGTAGGAGTTTGAACTTCTTGATTTTCGGCTTCGCTTGCTACTGCGTCATTAATTTCATTTTCTTCTTCAGATAAGATATCATCAACTTCTTCGTCTTCGGGATCTTCATCATGTGAAATGCTTAGAGAGCCATCATTAGCTTTTTTAACAGTTGGTTTAGATTCTGGCTGTTTTGGCATTGCCTCAACTAAGCTAGTCTCAGAGAAGTCCGACTGTTCTTCGCCTGTTTCTTTTTCAGCGGCTTCAGCTAATTTTGTGGCCACAAGTTGTTGGTCTGCTCCTGCCATCATCAACTTCGAGGCGATATTCATCACTTTTGCGGAAGTTTTTTGATTACTAAAGCGTTCAGTTTCTGCAACGATACCAGTTAGTAGAGCGGTTGCAACTGGCTTTGTAAGAGCGTCTTTACCAAGGCTTGATATAACGTCTAGCACTACTTCGCTCAAAGAACTAGCACTGTCTATATGCCAATTTAAGCTGCTTAGGTCGCTGCTATTGTTGCCGACTGTGATGACACCAACAGTGGCGTCGTGCAAGATTCGACCATGAGCAGCTAAAGCAGAATCGAGACTATCTTTATTTTGGACGCCAAGTGCAACAACTAGATCAACGTTGAAATCGCCTTGCTCAAATTCAAGATCATTTTCGGTAATGGTTGTTTTATAGGGTGTAATAAAAATCTTTACGTAATCACCGACAAGCTTGTATCTTAGATGATCAGCCTTATCTTTACTTAAGGCGATGATAAAATCACGTAGAGAATCAACAGAGTTTTCGAAAGTTTTTTCGGGACGCAAGAATTTAAGTGCGTCTGGCATCTGTCCACTAGCAACTGCGGTTGCCCGCTTACCTGATTTGTTTATTGCAATAGTTAAAGCTAACGCGGCGGCAAGTTCGTCGACGCTAGGGTTGCTACTAACTGTAATCAAAATATTATCAGCTGAGCTAATTTTATCGATAATCTGTTTTCGGGCATTTATTTCCGCCATTTTTATTTGATCCTATTTTTTATTTTTGTTTAAATCTGGTGTTATATTACCATAAGTTATATGGTTTTGTCAAGGCTTTTAGCCTAAAAAGCTTTACTTTTGACCTCTTTTCATGTATAATCGGCTGTGAATTGTAAATAATAACCTAAAATAAAGGAATTTAATGCCAATTATTAAATCTGCTGTAAAGCGAATGCGACAGACTGCAAAACGTCGCGACCGAAATGTCGGTATCAAAAAAGATATCAAATCTGCTGTTAAAACTTTTGTAGCTACGCCAAGTGCTGAGACTCTATCAAAAGCGCAAAGCGAAATTGATAAAGCCGTTAAAAAAGGCTTAATTAAAAAGAATACGGCGGCTCGCCGAAAAGCTTCACTAAGTGCAGCTGCTAAAAAAGCAGGTGTAAAACTTGAAGTTAAAAAAGCTGCTAAACTAGCAGCTAAACCTGCTGCTAAAAAAGCTCCAGTTAAAAAAGCTACTGCTAAAAAGCCAGCTGCTGCTAAAGCTACAACTGCTACTAAAAAAGCTCCAGCTAAGAAACCTGCTGCCAAAAAACCAGCCGCTAAAAAAGCTGACAAATAAGACCACCTTATCTAAATCATCTAGTGGTTTATAAAAATAGGCCGATGGTCTAAAGAGAGATAACGAGTTGAATATACGTTATCTCTTTTTTATTGGCCGAATTTTACTACCAAATGGCAGCAATTTTCATAGCATTTCAATAGTGTTGACGCGACCATTACATTTTTTATTATGTATGATTAAATATAGGCGTTGAATAAGAATTGCTTTGTGGGCGGATTTCTTATTCAACAACCATCTTCAACCATATACATGGTTGGCAACGATTGGATCATTGAGATTCCTAATATAATCAGTAAAATTATCCTAGGGTCATACTCAATGATTAGCACAATCGCTCCTATAGAGGGGCGTATGGGCGAACATTAAATTGTTCGCTTTTTTCTTTTTCGCTGCATATCATGATGAAAACCAACTCAACAGTTATCTGGCAATTCGGATTGATGCGCTAGTTATAATCTCGAACACTATTTGCTCTGCGAGCTTCCTATGGAGCTAAATATTTTGCCAATCAATTCCCTTTTGATAAGTGATTAAACCTTCTTCACCGCTAAAAGCCCAATCTTTTAAAATCTCATCAAATATTCGCCAGCTAGCTAGAATTTCTCTTTGGCTAACGAAGTAATCACTGTTGCCATTTATGGCATCTAAAAAGGCTTGAGCGTAGGGTTGCATATCGCTCGGCTGCTCGGCAAGATCAATCCGTAGGCCAGGCTTATTTTTAACGAAGTGGATTATAATTTGACTTTTCTTGGAGTTAAGGGCTTTACCACTTATGAGGTGAATCGGAATATTTTTCCAATTTTCATCATTTGAAAATAATTGAATATCTGCAAAAGTCTCAACGATACTCTTAGGGCTTTGAGCCTCTGTTCTATAGCCAATATATTGTGCGCGCCTAGCCTGCACAGCCGTATCAACGACAGATAAAATATTTTCTAGAGCCTCGGCTCGTGCATTGCGTAAATCGTTAGAACCTTTAGAAAGAATAACAGCTAAAATCTCCATTAAGTGACCTTGGATGAAGTCCCTTAAAACACCAGTTTGCTCGTAAAATATACCTCTACCTTCGATATCTATTTTTTCGCTGGCAATTATTTCTATACTAGTGATTTGCCGTAAAGCTAGAGTTTGGCGCAGGATATCATTTTTTTCAAATATACTAGTGAGGTTGCGGACGGATTTTTTAGCCAGATAATGATCAACTCGAAGAATCTGGCTTTCAGGGAAATATTCATGAGTCGCTTCTAAAAAACTCTCGGCGCTAGTTAAGTTTATACCAAATGGCTTTTCAAATAGAATCTTTACGTTTGGTGAGTTTAAGCCAGCTTTGCCGGCTAGCTCGGAGATTTTTGCGGCCGAAGTTGGTGGCACTGATAAGTAAAGTAGAATCTGGGTTTTTTTATCTTGAGATAAATATTTTTTTAAACTAATATAATCGTCTAAATCAGCCAAATTCATCTGATGGAACTTTAAGATTGATGAGAGTTTTGAGCTTTCAGCTTCGTCACCTAGACTATGAGCTAAAATATCACTAGCGTCGACTTCCCTTCGAGAAATGCCGATTACCTCTAAATCAGTGGGTTTTAGATGTTTTTGATTAAGTAGATCGTCAAGAGCCGGCAGTAGTTTGCGCTGCCCTAAATCACCGGCTAAACCAAAGATAACTAGCTGTGTTTTCATATATTAATTATACCACCAAACCGAGTTTTAATATATGAAACTGGCTAAATTGTGTTGCTAAGAGCAGATAAAAACTGAAGCAAATATTGAGCTAGAACAATAAAAATTGCAATTAAAGAGGCAATTTTTTGCTTTGAAGCTTTGTTGTAGTAAACCTCAAACTTTTCGCCGCGCTGCCAGCCAATCAATCCAGTAATCAGACCAGCCAGAGGAAAGATGAATGCAAATATAATTGCTAAGATTCCAAACACTAATTCTTCATCAGTTAATTTATGCTTTCTAACGGCGTCAAGTTCGTTAATAATCGCTTCATTCTCTGCTTGCTCGGCTGTTTTTTGGGTTTCATCTGGCTTCATAAAATAATTCTAGTATGTTTTGGAGGATTTTTCAATGAAAAAATATTTAAAAAGTGATACAATATTAAAGTTATGAAGATTTTGGGAATTGAAAGCACGTGTGATGAGACTGCGGCTGCCGTAGTTGAATTTAATGGCAGTAAAATTTCGCGCAGTCAAAGCGTGAAAATGGATTTATTGTCGTCAGTTGTGCATACCCAAATTGATATCCATGCTCAATATGGCGGCGTAATACCAGAGGTGGCGGCTAGGTCTCATATAGAATACATCAACCCTGTTGTAAACCAAGCACTAGTAGAGTCTAATTTGACAATGAGCGATATTGATGGTATAGCTGTGTCTTATGCCCCAGGATTGATTGGCTCTTTACTAGTTGGAACTTTGGCCGCTAGAACCTATGCGAGAATTTTTGACAAGCCTTTTTACCCTGTTCACCATGTAGAGGCGCATATATACGCTAACTTTTTAAATGACAACCCGCCTAAGTTTCCTTTTTTAGCCTTAGTTGTAAGTGGTGGTCATTCGCAGATTGTGCTATTTCGTGGCCATAGTGATTTTGAAATTCTTGGCGAAACTCAAGATGATGCTGTGGGCGAGGCGTTTGATAAAGTGGCAAAAATACTTGGTTTAAGCTATCCAGGTGGTCCATCTATAGCAAAAGCTGCTTTAAGCGGCGATTCTAGCGCCTATAAGCTACCTAAAGCTAAGCTTAAGGGAAAATATAACTTTAGCTTTTCTGGGCTTAAGACAGCCGTTTTACGGGCGGTTCAGCGAGAGGTTGGAGTCGACTTTACCTTCCCTTCTTTTGAGCTTGCCGATAAATTATCCGAGCAACAAAAAAATGATTTTGCCGCTAGCTTTCAAAAAGTTGCAGTGGAAACCTTAGTTGATAAATTGCAGCGTGCAACAGAAGATTTCGACCCTAAGACTGTTGTGATAGCTGGTGGCGTGGCCGCAAATCAGGAGCTTCGCCGTGAGCTAATTGAGCGAGTATCAAACAAAGTTCCAGACGATATTATCTTTACTCCACCGCAACTATGCACCGATAACGCTGCGATGGTAGCCACTTTAGGCGCATTTGAGTATCTTTTAGATAAACCTAAAGATCCGCTCGAACTTGAAGTCAAACCTTCTCTATCGATGAACGACTCAAAATGGTAAAACGCTAGCAAATAACTAGCGTTTTATTTTATGAATAACTTTTTTACCTAGTGGCAGAAATTTAGACCAAAGAGCATATTTAAATGAGAACGGATAATCATATGTGCCAGCCAGTAGATCTTCATGTTTAGCAAAACCACGTTTAAAATTAGATATGCCATCATTTAGGAGACCATTTAAGTCGTATCGTTCGACACCTCTTGACTGGAGTTGTTTAATTGTTAGCCACTTTAAGATATAGTTCGAGCGTTTCCTTTGCCCTAGCTCATTGACCCCACCATAAAGTTCAAATGATGTTTTGTCTGAAACGATTGGCCATAAAAATGCAATCATTTCTTCCTGGTAGTTGATTTTATCACCAAAAACCTGTTTTATTATTTTTTGATTTTCGCTGATTTGTTCGGTTGCTACGGTTACTTCTTTCTCGGTTTGACTAGTGTTATCAAGGTTGTTTTCTGTTGAGTTTTGATCATCTATGACGGCATTCTCGTCGTCTATGGCTTCAACTTCGTTTGGTATTTTAGCAAATGCCGCAAAAATTGGTGCGTTTTTACCTAGTAGTTTGGTTAAATCTCTATAATATTGTCGATCGTGAATTGCAAAACCAGCTCTTTTAGCGGTATCTTCGTAAATATCCAGGCATTGCTCAAGTTCTTGAGCCGTCTCTAGTTCTCTAACAGATACGGAATCGGCACTTTTTCGGATATATTGTCGAGTTTTCTTGCTCATATGAGCTAAGATTTCATCGTCGGATTGCTTTAAATCAATAATTAGTGTTTGAGGGATTAGGATTGTATTTTTTGCGCGGCGCCACTTCCCTTTTTCGGTTGCTACTAGTGGAAAATCCTCCCAGTCAGGCTCGATACTTAGGCCAACTGGCCGCGGGTGTAGGTGGTTTTTACTGTATTTCGCAATTTTATCTAGTAGTTTAGCGCGTTCCTCGGCTTTTTCTGAAAGTATCAGTGGTCCACGTGGCGAATATGCGAAACTGTTTAGCGGCCAAGGTAGTTTACGTGTGAGTATTTGAGCTGCAGCTTGAACATCACTATACTGTTGTTTTTTATGTTTGGGAGCTTCTTTTGACACGTTTTTGACAAAAATTCGTTTTACTTGCCAGTTATGGTTTGATTTTAGTTCTCCCCAACCCCACAACTGAAGTGGATGGCCACCGTTGATGTTTATGAAACCATCCCATTCATTTTTATCAGTAATCTCTACAATCTTTAACATAAGTCTATTATACACCAAAAAAGTATGATATAATAGAAGGGTAAAATAAAAACGGAGAAAAAACAATTCGGAGGAGTTATTTCATCAAAGTTTCGCGTGAAATAATCTTCGTATTTGCTCAATTTCCCGTGAAATATAATCGCTAATCTGGATAATTAATGAAAATAACTAAAACCTACGAACCAAACAACTATGAACCGCAAATCTACGCCCTATGGGAAGCATCTAACGCCTTTAAGCCAACTGGGGTTGGACCAAGCTATTCGATAGTAATGCCACCACCAAATGCTAATGGTAACTTACATATCGGTCATGGATTAATGGCTGCACTTGAAGACATTTTAGTTCGATACCACAAGATGAAAGGTTACGATGCTATTTATCTACCCGGAGCCGATCATGCCGGATTTGAGACTTGGGTTGTGTATGAGCGACTGCTTAGCCAGGAAGGCAAGAGTCGAGTTGATTTTTCTCGTGATGAACTATACTCTCAAGTCTGGGATTTTGTTGCTAAACAACGCGGCAATATGGAGATACAATTAAGAGCACTTGGGGCAGGGGCTGATTGGGACAATCTAACCTTTACTCTGGACAATAAAGTTATCAATCGAGTATATAAAACTTTCAAAAAAATGTGGGATGACGGCCTTATTTACAGGGGTGAGAGAATCGTTAATTACTCTACAAAGTATCAAACTTCATATGCTGATATCGAAGTTGATTATAAAGAAGAGAAGGGGAAGTTGTGGACAATTTCTTACCCGGTTTTGAATAATGAAGGTGAGATTTCAGAATATTTGCTTGTATCGACTACTCGTCCTGAAACTATGCTTGGAGATACGGCTGTTGCAGTCAATCCAACCGACGAGAGATATGAGAAATTGATTGGTCGTCAGGTTTTGGTTCCGCTAGTGAACAGGACAATTCCAGTGATCGCCGATGACCACGCAGACCCAAACTACGGTACAGGTGTTGTAAAAATTACACCATTTCATGATCCAAATGATTTTGAGGTTGGTGTTCGCCATAAACTACCTAAAATCCAAGTGATTGGTTTTGACGGCAAGATGACCGAAGCGGCGGGTGATTATGCAGGCTTAGAAGTGATGCAAGCACGCAAAAATGTCCTGGAGGATTTAAAAAAACAGAATTTATTATACGGCGAGAAAGACATTATTCACACTGTTGGGTATGACTACAAATCAAATGAGCCAATTCAACCACTAATTAAAGAACAATGGTTTATTAATACTAAGCCACTAGCAGCAAAAGCAATTGAAGTTTTAGAGGCTAATGAGATCGAGTTTACCCCTGAAAATAAAAAGACCGTACTGCTGAATTATCTTGAGAATATCCGCGACTGGAACGTTTCACGGCAAATCCCTTGGGGAATTCCTATTCCGGCTTTTGTAAATCAAAATGACCCTAGCGATTGGATTTTTGACGAGCGGGTTGAAGAAACTCAAATCGAAAAAGATGGTAATACATATATTCGCGATGAAGATACGCTTGACACGTGGTTTTCAAGTGGCCAGTGGCCATTCATTACTACAGACTACCTTGATGGTGGGGAACTAGCAAAATTCTATCCTAATAGTGTGATGGAGACCGGTCACGACCTTATCTTTCCCTGGGTGAGCCGAATGATTATGCTAGGAATTTACTGTACTGGCGAAATTCCATTTAAAGAAGTCTATCTACATGGCATGGTTTTAGATGAGCATGGACAAAAAATGAGTAAATCCAAGGGTAATGTTATTAATCCGATGGATCTTATCGCCGAATATGGCGCAGATGCCTTTAGAATGGGCATTATTGCTGCTCGAAGCGCCGGTCAAAACCAAGCTTTTGCAAAAAATAAAGTAATCGCAGGTAGAAACTTCTGCAACAAACTATGGAACATCAGCCGATTCGTCCAAGACCGAGTAGGTGATATTCAATCTTCAAGACCACCAGAAGCTTATTCGTCGGCCGATCACTGGATTATTCGCGAGCTAGCTACTGCTCAAAAAGAGATTGACCAAAATATGGCCGCTTATCGCTTCTCTGAAGCTTCTGAGCTGGTCTATCATACAATTTGGTCGACGGTTGCCGATTGGTATATAGAGGCTTCTAAGACACAGGAAAATGATGAGCTGCTAGTTTGGGTGTTGGAGTCTTGCCTTAAAATTGCGCATCCGTTTGTGCCATTTGTGACGGAAACGATTTGGCAGACATTGCTATGGACGGAAGCTATATTAGCTAGCGAGCAATTTCCAGCCGATCTTGACTACGATGAATATTCAGCATCGGAGTTTGAAAGAGTTCAAAAATTAGTTAGTGAGGTTCGATTTGTGACCGCAAGTCTACCGGGCAATAAACGCTATTCATTATTATACATGGACGACCAGCTAATTAATGAAAATGCCGACCTAATAAGACATCTTGCGCGCTTACCTCAAGTTGAGGAGACGGATTCGCCGCGTGGCGTTAATCTTGCGGCAAGTGGTCGCGGTGCCTGGCTAGATGTTCCGGCTAAGGTACTAAGTGAGCACCGGGCCAATCTTGAGATCAGATTGCATGAGACAAGAGAAGAAATGGTCAAACTCCAATCGCGTTTAGATAATAAAAGTTACACAGAAAAAGCGCCTTCTCACTTAGTTGAAGAGACTCGAATGGAACTAAATGAGAAGAAATCTCAAATTGATAAGCTGCAAAAAGAACTAGAGAATCTATAGAGCTGAAAATAGTTTAATTTTAAAAATATATAAGTTTATGCTAAAATATTAGGGTAGGAGAGATGGCCGAGTGGCTGAAGGCGCACGCTTGGAAAGCGTGTAGGGCGGAAACGTTCTCGCAGGTTCGAATCCTGTTCTCTCCGCCAAATAAAAGACCTTATTTTAAGAGGTCTTTTATTTGTTTTAAATACTTATATCTGCTATGATATAAGTAAATAAACCATAAACGGAGTTTAATATGAACAACGATAACCCTGGCTTACCAGAAAACGAAAATAAAAATGTAACAAATACGAATACAGACACCCAACCAATTCGTTTAGAGAAAGCACCTAAAAAAACTAATAAGAGTACTTTGATTGCCATAATTGCATCGATTTCAATTATTGCCATAATCGCGATAGTTGTTGCACTAGTTGCTTTTCTTATGCCAAGCAAAGAACAAGCGGTTAAGAACGCCCTTCAAAAATTACCAGAATCTTCAAACGCAACATTATCAATCGATACAAAGAATAATTATTCTGGAGAAAAATCAGTCTTGAAGATAAATATTAAGGACGTAACACTATCAGGGAAAAGCAAAACATCTATTGATTCACTGGCTGATGATATCGATCTTAATATTTATGGTAAAAATGAAGATATTTATCTTTCGGGTAAGGATTTTGCGACTGCGGTCAACCTTGGTATGGAATCGTCACTGAAAGAATCAGCTTCACAAGGTGAAGTTGACCAAATAATTGAAGGTCTACAGTATGACTACGAAAACGGCTGGATTAAACTTAATGTAGACGGTTCAGCCGATCAATATACGGCTAATGAACTAGTCGCAGCCCTAAAGGATAGTTTTAATGATCTTTCAGATACTAGTGAGGTAAAAATTAACGAGAGTAAGACGGTTGGATCTGATACGATATATGATGCAACTATTGATGGTGAAAAAATTAGCTTAACTATTAACTCTAAAGGAAATATAACGTCGTTTAGCGGTTGGGACTCTGAATATGGCGAAATTGAGCTTAGCGAAATCGGGTCAACTACAGTTGATACTATTGATGAAAATTCAATCGTAACTCAGACTGAAGCCATGAGCGAAACTATTGATAAGTTTATTACTTCATCCACTAACTATGCAGTAAATAGCGGATTGATCGATGAATCAAACCGAAGTATGTTTGAAGGTCTATTGCGTGATAGTATGGAAGAGGAATTATCTTCAAGTCTGATAATTTAAGCTAATCTTTCGTGTAGTTAGAGATAGAACGTTTATCTAGGTTTGAATTGTTTAATGATTATTAGATAATATATTCTATCCTACGAGATTTGTTTAAAAATCATATATAGGTAGTTCTATATTGTAGGAGCTACCTATATATTGTATTTATATACATAACCTGTATAATAGCATATAGAAATATGAACAAAAATATAATCTTAGGGAGGTTATAATGTCTATAAAGGATATAACAAACAAAAACAAACAAAAATACTTAACACCAATAGCTATGCTGTCTCTATTAGTCCTAAGTATTTTTTTACAATCATTAACTACCTTAACTAAACAAGCTTCCGCTACTGATGGTCTATCTATATCTACTAACAAGGGAAGTATACTTGGCAACGAAACAATCGACATAACTTCTGAAGCGAATCTTTTTGAAGGCAAAACTATCTCCCAAATCTCTGTAGGCAGCTACCATTCTCTAGCCCTAGACTCCGAAGGTCAAATCTACGCTTGGGGATATAATTATAACGGACAACTCGGCAACGGAGATACCACTAATTCCAATACTCCAGTTAAAGTGGACGCCTCAG
>RRZU010037787.1_pt1 | contig 29671 bp, 23 predicted proteins | sample 2165561 | NCBI WGS metagenome assembly RRZU01 (sample SAMN10456909, study PRJNA506462) | wastewater metagenome | isolation source: wastewater sludge | place: USA: Moscow, Idaho | reverse complement strand
CCCGTGCCGGAGAACATGACGGAACCCGTCTCCAGAACGTAAGCGCGAGAGGCGATTCGCAGCGCCATGTTGGCGTTCTGCTCCACCAGCAGAATGGTGGTGCCGGTCCGGTTGATGTCCTCGATGATGCGGAAGATGTCCTGAACCAAGCGCGGCGACAAGCCCATGGACGGCTCGTCGAGCAACATCAGCCGCCCCCGGCTCATCAGCGCCCGACCCACGGCCAGCATTTGCTGCTCGCCGCCCGACAGGGTTCCGCCGGCCTGACGCCGCCGCTCCCCGAGCCGGGGAAAAGTCTGAAACACCCGCTCGAAATCGGCTTCGATCTCGCCCTTGTCCGCCCGCTGCCAGGTCGCCAGCCGCAGGTTCTCCAGCACCGTCAGATTGCCGAAAATCCCCCTGCCCTCCGGCACCTGGGCGATCCCCAAGCCGACGATCCGGTGCGCGGGAACGCGCTTCAAATCCTGTCCCTCGAAAACGATGGACCCGCTGTAGCTCACCAGGCCGGACACGGCCCGCAGAATGGAGGTCTTGCCCGCGCCGTTGGCGCCGATCAGGGTGACGATCTCGCCCTTCAAGACCGCGAACGAAACGCCTTGCAGCGCCCGGATGCCGTCGTAGGCCACGACCAGATCGCGCACGTCCAGCAACAGGTTTTTCGGATCGGTCTCGCCGTTCATCCCACCGGCCCCTCCCCCAGATACGCTTCCAGAACCTTGGGATGATTCTGGATCACCTCGGGCGGACCTTCGGCGATGGTTTCGCCGAAATCCAGCACCTTGATCCGCTCGCAGATGCCCATCACCAGCTTCATCTGGTGCTCGATCAGCAGGATCGTGAGCTTGAACTCCTTGCGAATCCACTGGATGAATTCCATCAGCAAGTCGATTTCGTTGGGGTTCATGCCCGCCGCCGGCTCGTCCAGCAACAGCAGTTCCGGCCCGATGGCCAGCGCCCGCGCGATCTCCAGCCGCCGTTGCAGGCCGTAGGGCAGGTTCTTGGCGGTTTCTCCGGCCAGCGCCTCCAAGTGGAAAATCGCCAGCAACCGCTGGGAATTCTCGATGATGCGCCGCTCCTCCCGCTGATAGCGGCCGATCTGCAACAGCGCCTCCAGGGGACTGTAATCCGCCTGGGCGTAGTGGGCGATCCGCACGTTGTCCAGCACCGACAAATCCCGAAACAGCCGGATGTTCTGAAACGTGCGGCCGATGCGCAGGGCGGTGATCTGGTGCGGGGTCTTGCCCACCAACTCCGTGCCCTTGAACCGGATGCTGCCTTCCGAGGCCCGGTAAACCCCGGTGATCAGGTTGAACACCGTGGTCTTGCCCGCGCCGTTCGGGCCGATGACGCCCATCAGCTCGCCCGCCCGGAGATCCAGATCGAAGTCGGAGACGGCGCACAGGCCGCCGAAAAAATGCTTGACCTTACTGGCCGTGAGGAACGTCATCTTTGCTCTCGTGCTCGGCGACGCGGTGGTGAGCGACCAGATCCCGCTTGGGTATGAACCAGCGGAACTCCCGCAGCCCCATGATGCCGCGCGGCCAGAAAATCATGACCAGCACCAGGGCCAGCGGCATGATCACCATCCGCCAGACGCCCAGATGCTGGATGAAATGCTGGTTCAGCGGCTCGAACACCACATCCGGCAACCAGGAAAACATCGCCGCCACCGTGGAGGGCCGCAGCAGCTCCAGCAACACGGTATAGACGGTCGCGCCCAAGATGGAGCCGCCGATCGAGGCGATGCCGCCCAGATAAACCATGATCAGGATGTCGGTGCTCTTGATGATGTCGAACACCCGGGGACTGATGAATTGCAGCACATGGGCGAACAGGCCGCCGGCGATGCCGGCGACAAACGAGGAGACGGTGAACGCCAGAAATCTTACCCGGCGGGTGTTCACGCTCATCAGATCGCTGGCGATTTCATCTTCGCCCACGGACAGGACGCCGCGCCCGTATTTCGAGTAGACGAAGTTGCGGACCACCCAGACCGTCACCACCACCCAGAAAAACACCCAAGGCAAGGTGGTCAACTTGCGAATGCCGGGTATGCCGCGCGGCCCGCCGATGTAGTCGATATTTTCGATGAGCGATTTGACGATCATCAGAAAAGCCAGCGTGATCAGGGCCAAGTAGTCGCCCCGGGTCTTGAAGGACGGCACGGCCACGATCAGGCCGAACAGGGCGGCGACCAGACCGCCGGCCAAAATCGCCACCGGGAACAGCGCCGGATAGGCGACCACCGGCAACACCTTCATGCTCAGCAGGGCGGAAGTATAGGCGCCCACCGCCATGAAGCCGGCGTGGGCCAGCGAAAATTCGCCCATGTAACCGTTCACCAGATTCAGGCTGACGGCCAGGATGATGTTGATGCCCACGTACATCATCACCAACTGGACGTACTTGTTGAACCAGCCGTATTCGGGAATGGCGAAGGCCAAGCCGAAACCGAGCAGGATCAACACCGGCAGCAGCCAGCGTTGGGCCGCCAGCCACTCCCGGCTTTCGGTATACGCGCTGTTCATACTTTTTGTATCCGCGGCGAGCCCAGGATGCCGTAGGGTCGGACGATCAAAAGCAGGAGCAGCAGGGCGAACGCCACGAAATCCCGATAGGTGGAAGGCAGGAAAGCCGCCACCATGATCTCCACCCAACCCAGGATGAAGGCGCCGATCATCGCGCCGCGGATGTTGCCGATGCCGCCCACCACGGCGGAAATGAACGCCTTCCAGCCGACCATGATCCCCATGTACGGATCGATCACGGGATAGGCGAGGCCGTACATGGTGCCGGCCGCCCCCGCCAGCCCGGCGCCGATGGCGAAAGTGATGGAAATCACCAGATCCACCGGCACGCCCATCAGCGGCACGAAGGTCTTGTCCCAGGAAATCGCCCGCATCGCCATCCCGACCGGCGTGCGGTGGACCACGTAATCCAGCAGGAACATCAGCCCCAGGGACAGGAAGATGATGATGACTTGCAGGGAAGACAAGGAGACCCCGCCCAGATTCCAGGTGGTATTCTCCAGCAACATGGGAATGTTCTTGGGATAGGGCGCCAGGGCCAGGGTGAAATTCTCCAGGAAAATGCCGACGCCCAAGGCGGTGATGATGGCCGAAACCCTCGGCGCGTGGCGCAAGGGCTTGTAGGCCAACCGCTCGATGGCGACACCCAGCAGCGCCGTGCCGATCATGGTCAACAGCAGTGCCGGCACGAACGGCAACCCCAGGTACACAGCGGCCAGAAAACAGAAGAAAGCCCCCACCATGAACACGTCGCCGTGGGCGAAATTGATCATGGTCAGGATGCCGTAGACCATGGTGTAGCCCAAAGCGATCAGGGCATAGATGCTGCCCAGTTGCAAAGCGTTCAGCGTCTGCTGCAACCAGTAGACGATCCCTTCGCTCAACGTCGTCACCACCCTACCGCCGGTTAACAAGAAAGGCGGCCCGCCGGGCCGCCCTCGCGTCGCCTACACCCACATGCCGAAGCGATCAGGGATTGGCGTTGGTGAAATAAGTGAACTTGCCGTCCTTGATCTGCAAAATCACCGCGCTCTTGATCGGGTCGCGCGAATCGGCCTGGAACTTCATGTCGCCGGTGACGCCCTTGTAGCTCGGCAGGGTGGACAGCGCGGCGCGGATCGCTTCCCGGTCGGCCTTGCCGGCGGTCTTGATCGAGCCGAACAGCAAGCCGAACGCATCGTAGGTCAGCGCCGCCACATCGTCCGGCTTGGTGCCGTAAGCCTTCTCGTAGTCCTCGATGAACTTCTTGGCGACCGGCGCGGCGTTGTCGGCGGCGTAGTGAGTGCTGAAATAGTAGCCGTTCAGATCGGCGCCGCCCAGGGTGAGGAGTTCGTTGCTGCCCCAGGAATCGCTACCGATGAAGGGGACGTTGATGCCCAGACGCTTGGCCTGCTGCACCTGCAACGGCACCTCGCTGTAGTAGTTCGGCAGAAAAATCACGTCGGGCTTGGCGTCCTTGATCTTGGTCAATTGCGCCGAGAAATCCTTGTCGTTGGTGGTATAGGTCTCGAAGGCGACGATCTTGCCACCCAGCTTTTCGTAGTTGGCCTTGAAAACTTCGGCGATGCCTTTGTTGTAGTCGGAGGCCACGTCGTACAGCACCGCCGCCTTTTTGGCTTTCAGCTTGTCCAGCGCGAACTTGGCCAGCACGCCCCCCTGGAAAGGATCGATGAAGCACGCCCGGAAAACGTATTTCTTGGGTTTGTTGGTGTTGGTGTCCAGCGTGGTCTTGGGATTGGTGGACCAGGGGGTGATCAGCACCGTCTCGGAACTCTCGGCGATTTCGGAGGCGGGAATCGCGTAGCGGCTGGCATTGGGGCCGACGATGGCCAACACTTCGTCCTGCGTGATCAGCTTCTGGGCGGCGGCGGCGGATTGATCGGCCTTGCCGGCGTTGTCCTCCACCACCAGTTGCACCTTCATCTTTTCCTTGCCCACCTGCACGCCGCCGGCGGCGTTGATCTCCTTGACGGCCATCTCGGCGGCGTTCTTGCACGAGGTACCGACGGCCGGCATGTCGCCGGTCAGCTCGGCGATGACGCCCAGTTTCAGGGTTTTCTCGGCACCCCAGGCAGTCATGCCAACGGTGCACAGCAATACGGGTAACAGCAGAGACAACACTTTTCGCATACGTTCCTCCCTATCCTCTCGTCGCGCGGGCGCGGGTTATCGAACTTCGGCCCGATCAAAAAGGTGACATCGGGCCGAGGGTGGAGGCATCCGATACCCCGAACAACGCCGAAGCTGAAGGGGTGCCGGCCTCACTACCTCGAACGATTATAGCTGTATTGGTTCGGTTTGCGCCGCTGTTTGCGAGGCCGCTACGGTGACCGATCGGGAGGGGGCACTCGGGCGCCGCCCGAACTCGATCTCCGCCCCCGGCCCCCCGGCGACGGCCGATCCGCTCTACAGCGACCCCTTGGCTTCCCAGGAGGGAGCGATGATCTGCTCCGACCGCTTGCGACACACTTCCTCAAGCTGTTTCAGAACGGTTTCCATGCCGATCAGCTTTTCCAGAATGGCGCGGATGTCGCGCAAAGTGAAGATGACATCGACATCCATCTCCAGATATTTTTCGCGTTCCCGGTATTCCGCCCGCTCGATGGCGGCTTGAATGCTGTCGGCCTTGTCCACTTCGTTGCCCAGCAGCCGGATAAAAACCCGGAGCTTCTGACGCTGCTGGGCCAACCAATCGCTGTAGAGATACAGCAGCTCGTAGCCGTCCTCGATCGAATAAGCCTTGTAGCGGAATTTGAGCTTGAGATCGTCGAAGGTGCTGTGCCGCAAAATCCGGCCCTTCTTCCATTCGTCGATGGTCTGCTTGAATTCGAGGGGCAAAAAATCCACTCCGGCCTCGATGCGGTTCTTGATGAATTCGAGATCCCGCACTTCCTTTTCGACTTTTTCCGCCGTCAGCCGAACTTGTTGATGGATCGCCTCGGTTCGGGTGTAATTCTTCTCGGTCGCTCTATCCGGCGTCGCGGCCGCGTCCAGCCGGTCGCCCTCCCGTTCCGCCTCAAGCCATTCGGCGATGGCCTCCTCGACGGCCCGCATTCGAGCCTCGACCTGTTCGGCTTCCCGCCGCTCTTCCTTGGCGCGCCGCAGTTGTACCCGGTCGCTTTCGGCCTGCTCCGCCGCCGCCCACTCGGCGATGGCCTGCTCCAAGGCCGCTTTCTCTTTGGCGGTCTGCTCCGCCGCCGATCGCTCCGCCGCCGATCGTTTGGCCGCCAGCCGCTCCGCCGCCGCCCGCGCCACCGCCTCGCTTTCGGCCGCCGCCTGTTCCGCCGCCGCCCGCTCCGCCGCCGCCCGCTCCGCCGCCGCTTGCGCTGCGGCGAGCTTCCGCTCCTGGACCAACCGTTTCCGGGCCCGGGTATAGTGCATGATCAGCCAGCCGGCCAGCGCGATGGCCGCCCCGACGCCGATCAAAACAAACCAGCCCGCCACTTGCCAAACACTCATGGGTCGTCCTTTCGCATCGACGATTGTGCCAAGCTCCCGCGCCGATCAACTAACAGCGGCACTGTAAGCCGGTAAAGCCAACGACTCCGGCGCGCGGCGCAGGAGCGCGCCGCGCGCCGCATTGGCGGAAACTCGCCATTTTCCGCGCCGAATGCGCGCCGATCACAGTCGTTCCGTTCCCGTCCGCCGCTACGCTTCGCCGCCAAACAGTTCCAACAGTCGCGGCAACAGCCCGGCCAGCTCTCCGGTCATCAAGGCAAACTCGGCATCGAACACGGCCTCGGGGGAATCGGCCGCACCGTCGAGCAACGATTCCCGCACCACATCGAGGAACCGCAGTTGCCGAACGACCAGCGCCTCATCCAGCACGAAAGCCACACGTCCGCTCCAGTTCAAGCCCAGCCGGGACACTTGCTTGCCCGCCGCCAGATGGCCGCCGATTTCGTCGCCGGTCAAATCCTGGCCGCGACAACGCACCACCCCACCCGATTCGCCCATCTCGCGCAGCTCGCAACTGTCGCCCAAGCCGAAATCCGCCGGCGCGCGACCTTCGCCCAGCCATGCGGTCATGACCGCCGCCACCGACCGTTTGACCTTGGGTGGCGCAATCGGCAACGTATCCAAGGTCTTGCGCAAAAATCCCGTCATCTCCTCGACCCCGCGCGGGCTGGCGCTATCCACCACCAGCCAACCGTTCCTCGGATCGAGATAAGCGTAGCCGTGTCGGCTGCGCGTCAGGGCGCGGGGCAGCAACTCTTGCAGCAGTTGCTCGCGCAGCTCCTGCCTTTCCCGGCGCCGCACCGGCCGCCGTTGCCGATCTTCGATTCCGGCGACGCGCTCCGCCACCAACTGATTGAGCACGCTGGCCGGCAGCACCTTTTCCTCGGTTCTCAGGCACAGCAACGCGCTTCCCCCCACGGCATGGACAAGATCGACCGCCTTGCGACCCAGGGGCGGCACCCAACCGGCAGCGCTCGGTTGATGGCTGGGGCAGGGTTGGAAGGCGTAGGGTTCCAATCGCTCCGCCAGCGTATCGAACGTCGCGGAAAACGGCTCGACCAACCGAAATAGTGTCAGATTTTTAAACCACATGCGGGGCAATCATTCCTTTAAAACAATCATTATCCGCCACGATTCCCCGGCCGCCAAGCCGGCCAACCCCGTCAAGCGCAGCGCGGCCCCACAATCGGGCCAGTATTATATTGCAGTGCAGCAAAAAATCCGCTATGCTGCGCCGACGAAATTCGAGCAGATCGCCTTTTTCCGAAACTCTTGTGGAGACTTCGCATGGCCAATGACACCCTGAGCAAAATGTCCGAGCAGTACCAAAACTTCCTGAACCCGGTCATCAAGGCCAACAAGCTGTCGGCCGCCAATCTGGAAGCGCTGGTCAATTTCCAGATGAACGCCTTGCAGTCGTACATCGACTTGGCGATGGGCCGGATGAAAGCCGCCGCCGAAATCAGCGACCCCGGCAGCTTGCAATCGTTCCTGACCAGCCAGGCGGAGGCGATCGCCGGCCTGCATCAGAAATTCATGGACGACACCAAGGCGCTGGCCGATCTCACTTCGCGCTTCAAGGCCGAATTTGACAAGCTGGTTCAAGAGAGCCTGCCGACCCGCAAGTAATCGACAGCTTTCGCGCGGGTTGCCGGGCTGGCCCGCAATCCGGCGTCGCCTCGCGATCTTTCCTCTCCGATCCTCGATCTCCTTCGGGGCCAAATCGACGGATTCGGCTTCGAGGAAGATCGGTCGCGCCGTTCCGGGGCGGGCCGGCTGCCACCCCGAGCGCCGAAACGCTTTACCCCTCGCCGAACGCGCCTTATCCTCTCCCCATGTCCATGACTCGAATTGTCGTCGGCCTGTCCGGCGGCGTGGATTCCTCGGTCGCCGCGCTGTTGTTGCTCGAACAGGGATTCGAGGTGCACGGCGTGTTCATGAAAAACTGGGAAGATAGCTACGAAACCGGCTACTGCTCGGCGGCCGAGGATCTGGAGGATGCCCGATCCGTCTGCGCGACGCTCCGCATTCCGCTGCATCAGGTCAACTTCACCGCAGAATACCGGGATCGCGTGTTCGGCTATTTTCTGGACGAATACCGCAATGGTCGGACGCCCAACCCCGACACGCTGTGCAACACCGAAATCAAGTTCAAGGCCTTCCTCGACCATGCCCGGCGGCTGGGCGCCGACCGCATCGCCACCGGTCATTACGCCCGGATCGCCAGTCGGAGCGGCCGGCACCTCCTGCTCAAGGGTCGCGACCCCGGCAAGGATCAGAGCTATTTTCTGTACGGCCTCGACCAGTCCCAATTGGGCGGCGCGCTGTTTCCGGTCGGCGATCTACACAAGCGGCAGGTGCGGGAACGAGCGGCGGCGGCGGGCCTGGTCACCCACGCCAAAAAGGACAGCACCGGAATCTGTTTCGTCGGCGAGCGGCCCTTCCGGGAGTTCCTGGGCCGATATCTGCCCGCCCAGCCGGGGCCGATCCGCTCGACCGATGGCGAATGGCTCGGCGAGCACGGGGGCCTGATGTTCCACACCCTCGGTCAGCGGCAAGGGCTGGGCATCGGCGGTCGGCGGACCGGCAGCGGCGAACCGTGGTACGCGGTCGCCAAGGACCTGCCGGGCAACACCCTGATCGTCGCCCAAGGCCACGACCATCCCGCGCTGTTTCATCGCCGGCTGCGAGCCTCCAGACCGCACTGGATCGCGGGTTCTCCGCCGGATCGGCCCTTGCGCTGCCACGCCAAGATCCGCTATCGCCAGCCCGATCAGCCGTGCTGGGTGGAAGCGGCCGACGAAACCGGTGTGACGGTTCGCTTCGACGAGCCGCAGCGGGCCATCACTCCCGGTCAGGCGGTCGTCTTCTATCGGGAAGACGAATGCCTGGGGGGCGGGATCATCGATAGCGCCCACGACTAACCCGACCTCACCGATCCCGTCGCCCCATGCCCCAGACCGACCACGACCGAGCCATCGCCCTCGCCGGCGTTCTGCAAGCCGCCGATCTGGTGCGCGGCATCGCCCGGCGCGGCCAAGCCAACGCCGAAGATGTCGATACCTGTCTGGCCAGCCTGATCAAGATCGATGCCCCCAGCAGCATCGACGTTTTCGGGGACCTCCCCCATCTGCGCTCCGGCCTGCGCCTGCTGGAGCAGCAGCTCGGCAACCCCCGCGACATGGAGCTGACCCGCTACGCGGTCGCTTTGCTCGGTTTAGAGCGCAAGCTGTCCCGGCGCGCGGACTTGCTGAGAGCGATTGGCGCCAGCCTGGAAGACATCATCCAGAACCTGCCCCATTTCCCGGTCAGCCACAGCAACACCGTGGCCCGCTTCGCGGATATCTACCTGAAAAACGTCAGCACCCTGTCGCCGCGCATCATGGTGAACGGCGCCCAGATCCATCTGAACAACCCCGAGAACGCCAACCGGATCCGGGCGCTGCTGCTGGCCGGGATTCGCGCGGCGACGCTGTGGCGACAGAGCGGCGGCACCCGGCTCACCTTGCTGCTGCGCCGCAACCCCCTGCTGCGGGAAACTCGCGCGCTGCTGGCGAGCATGGCCCCCTGAATCCCCGCTTCAGTTTTTGCGATACGCTTCCACCACGTTGGGCAACTGGCCGATCTTGTCGAGCACCCGGCTGAGCTGCACCACATCGGTGATTTCCAGGGTCAGCCCCATCCGGGCGATGGAGGTTTCCTTATCGGTCAGGGTGTTCGCCCCCAGGACGTTGACCTGGTCGTTGGCCAGAATCGAGGTGATGTCGCGCAGCAGCCCGGAACGGTCGTAAGCGACGATCATGATATCCACCGGGTAGGTGGCCGGCGTCTCCCCCCAACCCACCTCGATGACGCGCTCGTGATGCTGGTTGGCCAGCCCGAGAAAATTGGTGCAATCCTGCCGGTGAATGGTCACGCCCCGTCCCTGGGTGATGTAGCCGGCAATCGGCTCGAACGGCGCCGGCTGGCAGCATTGCGCCATCTGGGACAGCAGGTGGCCGACCCCGCGAATCCGCACGCTGTCTCTGTCCGACTCCGGCGTCTTGGCCTTGCGCGCGACCAGCGGGATCTCCTTGGCCGAGGGCGGCGCCGGCAGCAAATCCTGAATTCTGGCCACCACCTGCGCGGTGGTCAGGGCGCCGTGGCCGATGGCAGCGAACAAATCGTCCGGCCTGGGAAAACCGAGCCGGTCGGCCACTTTCTCCAGCTTGAGCTGCTTGATGCCCAAGCGCTGGAACTCGTGCTCCAGGGCACCCCGTCCGGCGGAGACGCTTTTGTCCTGATCCTGTTGGAAAAACCACTGCCGGATTTTGGCCCGGGCCCGGTTGGTCTTGGCGTAGCCCAGATGCGGGCTGAGCCAGTCGCGGCTGGGCCCCCCGGTCTTGGCCGTCAGCACGTCCACCTGCTCACCGTTCTTGAGCTCGTAGCTCAACGGCACGATCCGGCCGTTGACCTTGGCGCCCCGGCAGCGGTGCCCGACCTCGGTGTGGATGTGATAGGCGAAATCCAGCGGGGTGGCGCCTTGCGGCAACTCGACGATGGCGCCCTTGGGCGTGATGGCGTAAACCCGATCCTGAAATGCCTCGGCCTTAAACCGCTCCAGCAGATCGCCGTCATCGGCGTCCTCGTCCCGATACTCCAGCATCTGGCGCAACCACGCGATCTGCCGTTCGGCCACATCGCCGGGTCCCTCGCCGCCCTCTTTGTAGCGCCAGTGGGCGGCGACGCCCAGCTCGGCGTGCTGGTGCATGGCGTGGGTGCGAATCTGCACTTCCACCGGACGGCCCTCCGGCCCCACCACCGCCGTGTGCAGGGATTGATAGCCGTTGGGCTTGGGGTGGGCGATGTAGTCGTCGAACTCCTGGTGGATGTGGTTCCAGTGGGCGTGGACCACCCCGAGCGCGGCGTAGCAGTCGTTGACCGTCCCGACCATCACCCGCACCGCCCGCACGTCAAAAATTTGCTGGAAGGACAGCTTCTTGCGCTGCATCTTCCGCCAGATGCTGTAGATGTGCTTGACCCGGCCGCTGATCTCGGCGCGGATGCCGGCCCGCTTCAGGTAGTCGCGGAGTTCTTCCATGACCCGGGCGATGTAGCGTTCCCGGTCGGCCCGGCGCTCGTCGAGCGCGGCGGCGATCTGCTTGTAAACCGCCGAATCCAGGTAGCGCAGGGCCAGATCTTCCATTTCCCACTTGATGCGCCCGATGCCCAGTCGGTTGGCCAAGGGCGTGAAGATATCCAGCGTTTCCCGAGCGATGCGCCGCCGCTCGGCGTCCGGCGCCCGGCCGAGCTGGCGCAGGGCGTGCAACCGCATCGCCAGCTTGATCAGCACGACCCGCACGTCTTGGGCCATCGCCAGCAGCATCTTGCGCAAGCTTTCCAACTGGCGGCCGGCGTGCTGGCCGCTTTGGTGCAACTCGCCGATGGTGTCGAGCTTGGCGATGCCGTCCACCAGCCGCGCGATGGGCGATCCGAACGCTTCCTCGACCTGTTTGAGCTTGGCTTGCCCGGTCGCGACCGGCTCGTGCAGCAGCGCGGCGGCGACCACGTCGTGATCCATGCCCAGATCGGCCAGCAAATCGGCGGCCCCCAGATCGGGCTCGCCGCTCAGCGTGTAAGCGTTCCTGACGATCTCGATTTGAGAAGCCGACCAATCGACCCGCAGGCTATCCAGCCAGGTGTCGAAATCCGCGCCGGCCAGCGCGGTTTGCCTGGAAGTGACCATAAGCATCCCCTGAAAAGTATCCAGAATGGAATACAACGCCCGCTGCCGGAAGTTCGGCCGGGCGGGGAAGGGGGAGTTCGGGCGGACGAATCTCGACGATCGAGTTGTTGTGGGCAGCGGGGGCGCCGCCCCCCTCCCCGGCGAGAGGGGGCTGGCGCGAAAGGTCGGAACGGGGCGCGGCGCGGTTCAGTTGTTCTTGGCGCCCTGATCCACCCACTTGCGGATCATCGCCAGTTGCGCGTCCGGCAGCTTGACCTTGCCGTGCGGCATCTGGATGGAGGGATCGACGCCGGGGCGTCCTTCGATCAGCCGGTTCAGGCTGCTGTTGAGGCTCTGGCCGGGAATGATGACGGGTCCCATTTTGGTGCCCTTCATCAATTCCTGGTACGTCCCCACCGCCAGACCGGTCTTTTGGTAGCCCTCGCCTTTGGGCGGGGTATGGCATTCCGCGCAGCTCGCCTTCAATATCGGATACACGTCCTTCTGGAAGCTCACCGGCTTATCCGCCTGTTCGCCAGAACAGCCGACCAGCGCGCCAATCCCCAATACCAACGCGGTTGCAAGCAGTTTACGAGAGTTCATGGATCGTCCTTCGGGTGCATTTTAGACGAGTTATCACTTATGGAGGGTGCGGCGATAATCTTATCAGACTACGGCGGCGCGGGAATGCCGGCGTGCGATGAATCTCCGTCCCGACCCTCCAGCCAACTGGACCGGGATAGGCTATAATCCCCTTGGCTTGGCCGGCGCGCGAACCGTACCGGCGCCGATCGCGGCCGGATCGCGGCCGACGAGGCTCCGCCGGCCGCTCCGCCTGCGGTGGACGCCGCGCCGCGCGCCGGTTGGCTCGGCAAATCCGCCTTTCCGGCCCAGCCGCCCAACGATACCCTTACGGAAAATCATCCTATAGAGGATTCGCGTTATAATAAATGATCGGTGCGCACGGCGCTTGACACCCGACTCCAGATGCCCGCCATTCACCCGATGCCCAACAACCACGCGACGCTGGCGACAGCATACGCCGATTCGCGGTCCGGTGTTCAACCGCCGTCGGGCATGATCTCCACCGTCAACACAACAGGATGAAAAACGTGACGAGCCCGAAACTCCACCCCGAACTACAACGAATCATCGAATCTCGCCATCACGACCCCTTCGCCGTGCTGGGTCGCCATCCGCAAGACAAACGGGTCGTCGTGCGCGCTCATTTGCCCTACGCGCAAGAGGTCCACATTGCCGAAGGCAACCACCCGCTGGAGCGCGTCCCGAACACCGATCTGTTCGAGTGGCACGGCAAGCCGGACCAGGTTCCCGAGCGCTACCGCTTGATCTGGCGCGACTCCGATCATCACGAGCACATTTCCTACGACCCGTACTGCTTCCCGCCGCAACTGCCCGACTTCGATCTGTATCTGTACGGCGAGGGCAAGCACTGGCACGCCTACCGCTTCCTGGGCGCCCATCCGCACGAGGCGGACGGCGTCCCCGGCGCGCTGTTCGCGGTGTGGGCGCCGAACGCCGAGCGGGTCAGCGTGGTCGGCAATTTCAACCGCTGGGACGGCCGGATCCACCAGATGCGGGTCCGCGGCGGCAGCGGGATCTGGGAGCTTTTCATCCCCAACCTGTATCCGGGCGATCTCTACAAATTCGAAATCCGCAATCGCCACAGCGGGACCGTTTTTTTGAAATCGGACCCCTACGGCCAGCATTTCGAAATCCGCCCCAGCACCGCCACCATCGTCCCCAAGCCCGATACCTACGCCTGGCGCGACGAGGCTTGGCTGAACAAGCGCAAGAGCGCCGACTGGCTCCACCAGCCGATGTCCATCTACGAGGTCCATCTCGGCTCGTGGCGGCGCGGCCCGGAAGGCGAGTTTCTGAATTACCGGGATCTGGCGCATCAACTGGTCGATTACGTCAAGGAAACCGGTTTCAGCCACATCGAGCTACTGCCGATCACCGAACACCCCTACGATGCGTCCTGGGGCTATCAGACCACCGGCTACTACGCGCCGACCAGCCGCTTCGGCACGCCGGACGATTTCCGCTACTTCATGGATTACTGCCACCAGCACGATGTCGGCGTGATCCTCGACTGGGTGCCGGCGCATTTCCCCAAGGACGCCCACGGTTTGGCCCGGTTCGACGGCGAGCCGCTGTACGAGCACGCCGATCCCCGCAAGGGCGAGCACCTCGACTGGTCCACGCTGATTTTCAACTTCGGCCGCTACGAGGTGAAGAATTTCCTGCTGTCCAGCGCCCTGTACTGGATCGAGGAGTTCCATCTCGACGGGCTGCGGGTGGACGCGGTCGCCTCGATGCTGTATCTGGACTATTCGCGCAAGGAAGGCGAGTGGATTCCCAACAAGTACGGCGGTCGCGAAAATCTGGAAGCGATCGATTTTCTGCGCGAACTCAACACCGTGGTGCACAGCGAGCATCCCGGCGCGCTGGTGATCGCCGAGGAGTCCACCTCCTGGCCGCAGGTGACCCGTCCCACCTACCTGGGCGGACTGGGTTTCAGTATGAAGTGGAACATGGGCTGGATGAACGACACCCTGCGCTACATGGCGCAGAACCCGGTCCATCGCAAGTACCACCACGACCTGCTGACCTTCAGCATGCTGTACTGCTTCACCGAGAACTTCATGCTGCCGTTCTCGCACGATGAGGTGGTGCACGGCAAGGGCTCGATGATCAACAAGATGCCGGGCGACGAGTGGCAGCGTTTCGCCAATCTGCGGCTGCTGTACACCTACATGTTCACCCATCCCGGCAAGAAACTGCTGTTCATGGGCACCGAGTTCGGCCAGGGCACCGAATGGAACAGCGCCGCCACGCTCGACTGGTACGTGCTCCAGTACGGCTTCCACCAGGGAATGCAACTGCTGGTCAGGGACCTCAATCGGCTCTATCAGGACAGCCCGGAACTGCACCACTACGAGTTCGAGTGGCAGGGCTTCTCCTGGATCGATTGCCACGACGCCGAACAGTCCATCCTCAGCTACTTGCGCAAGAAGGACAACGACTTCCTGGTGGTGGTGGTCAACTTCACCCCGGTGCCGCGCCACGACTATCGGATCGGCGTACCCCGGCAGTGCCGCTACTCCGAAGTGCTCAATTCCGATTCCCACTACTACGGTGGCAGCGGGGTCGGCAACGGGGGAGTCGAGCTGATCGCCGAAGAGCGGCCCTGGATGGAGCACCCTTATTCGATCTCCATCACCGTGCCGCCGCTGGGCGGTATCGTGCTGCGGCCGGAGCCGTTGCCGGAACCCGAGCCGGTCGCGGCCAGCGTCGAGGACGAAACGCCGGCAGAAACCGCAGTCTTGGAGGAGAAAGCGAGCGTGGAGGCGGTCGCGGCCGAGGAAGAGCTAGCGCAGCCGGAATGAACTGCGGGCTTGAGGCCCAGTCCCGATGACGGCAAGGCGCGGAACCCCCGCGCCTTGTTTTTTCAGACGTATCCGCCAGAAATCAGCTCGGACAAGATCAAGCGCTGAATCATTTTGTCTTTCTGGCTGGCCGGTCGATCGAGCTGGAGGCGGGCCAAATACCGCTTGGCCGCTTCTGGCGTGGGGCCGACCGTCATCGCTTTCACGATGGTCTTCATCAGATCGCCCTTGGTCGACAGTCGCAGCTTGAGCCCCTTGAGCACCCGCCCCAGCACGATTTCCTCCTCGGTGAAATCGGTCCCCAGCGGGAAATCCGGCAGCAATCCCATTTTCTTGTATTTCTCGATCCGGGCCTGAATCTTCTCGGGGGTATTTTGCAGACAGCGCGGCGGAATCTGGTAATCCCGAGGGATCTTGCCGGCTCGCTTGGCTTTTTCCAGCAGTTCCGGCTGGAAACGGGAATCGGCGATATCGAGCAAGGCGATGATCACGTCCTTGTCGGAACGCCCGCGCAAATCGGCGATGCCGTATTCCGTGATCGCGATGTCGCGCAAATGGCGTGGGATGGTCGAATGACCGTAGCTCCAGACGATGTTCGAGGAGGCGGTCAAACCGGACTCCCGCGTGCTGCGCAGCATCAGGACAGAGCGGGCGCCGGGCAGCTCGTGGGCCATGGCGACGAAGTTGTACTGGCCGCCGACGCCGCTGATCACTTGGCCGCTTTCCAGGCCGTCGGACACCGCCGCGCCCATCAGCGTCATCATGATGGTGGTATTGATGAACCGGGCGTCCCGCCGTTGCAGCACCGCCAGTTCCTCGCCACCGTAGAGATGGTTGACCTTCCGCACCGTGGTCATGCAGATTTGCCGGCTTTCCCGCTCGGGCAGCGCGCGCAGCGCCTCGTAAAAATCCTGCGGCCCCATGAAAAAACCGCCGTGCATCAAGATGCCACCCTGGAGATGGTCGCCGAGCCCGTTCGCGACGACGGCCGCGTAGCTCTCCGGCCGCTCCAAGTCGGCTGGAACCCGCACGGTATCGCCCATCACCAAATCCCCATCCCGGTAACGGACCCGATCATCGAAAATCCCGAACTTGCGCAAGAACCCGACATCGGCTTCGGTCAAGCGGGCCGGGACCACTCCCCGTTCCAGCAAAACTCGCAGAGTCCGCTCGTCCACCGCTTCGGTGATCGCCCCTTCGTTGAGCAGGCGCTGCAACGGAACGCTGTCGTAAACCTTGCGCTTGAGGATGCCGTCCCGGTACAGGTGTAGAAAGCCGTTGACGAACATCTCGCTGGCGCCGTACAAGCCCCGCTCGAACGGCCGGGTTCCGCCGATGCGCTCGATCAAATCGCCGTGGCGCTCCAGGATGCCCCAATCGGCCAACAGTTGATGGTAAAGCGCGCTTTGTCGCTGCCGCAGCCGGCAGAAATGGACGATGGCGTCGCCCAGACAGCCGATCCCGATCTGCAGGGTGCCGCCGTCGCGGATCAGGGCGCTGGCCTGCAAACCGAGCAAATAATCGGCGTTATCCACCGGCATGTTGGGCGCGCCGAACAGCCGAAAATCGTAACCGCGATGATCGAGCACCAGATCGAAAGCGGCCGGCCGGACCATGGCGTCGTTGTACATGAACGGCATTTGCCGGTTGACTTGAGCGACCGTCACCATCGGCCGCCCCTGGCGGCGCGCTTCCTCGACCGCCGGCAACAAATCCAGGGTGACGTCGGGATTGCCGCCGAGGCTGAACCACGGTTCGCCATCCACTTCGCGGGCGGCGACCATCTGGGCCAGCACGTTGATGCCGTTCGCCATCAAATCGCGGGCGGCGTGGGTATAGTTGGTGCTGATGTAGTTCTGTTGCTGCATCGGCACGTTCATGAAGCCGCCCGGCTTGAAGAAAAATTCCGCGACTTCCACGTTGGCGGGTATCTGGCCGGTCCGCAAATCGCCGGCGTATTCCAGATCGGGATAGTCGCCGAACACCCGCGCGACGAACGGCTCCAGAAACCGCCTTTCCAGATCGCTGGACCCCTTGGGCGTCTCGACGGTGATCGCGGTCAAAATTTTGAGCCGCAGCTCCGGGTCCGCTTTCGCCCGCCGGTAGAGCGCGTTCACCAGGGGATTGGGCTTGCCGATCCCCAGCGGAATCCCGAGCACGACGCGCTTGCCGACCCGGGCGATGATGGCTTCCACACACGCATCGATATCCTGAAAATACGACGGGCTTTGCTGTTGCATGATCCGATCTCTCTCGGCCGGTTGGTGATTGCGCGATGGGTGACGCCGTCGGACAATGCGGCTACCAAAAGCGAGGTCGTTCCATCAAACGCACCCCTGATCGAAGTCATGGGATGACTCGGCGCGGACTGTCGCCGATTATAGCAGGTCTGATCTGCCCGGCCCGTGGCGAGCGGGTCGGGAACGGATTACACTAAACCGCGTTTCGAGCGCCGCGCGTTGCGTCCCGCATACCGAAGGAGAAGCCGCAATGGCAGACAACAGCGTATCAGAAGCCAACAAAGCCTTGGTCCGGCGCAACTTCGAGGTGATTTGGAGCCAGGGCAATCTGGCGGTCGCGGACGAAATTCTCGCGCCGGACTACATCGGGCACATCGCGACCCTGCCGGAGCCGGTGCACGGCGTCGAAGCGTTCAAGCAACTGATCGCGATGTATCACTTCTCCTTCCCCGACACCCGCTTCGAAATTCAGGACCAAATCGCCGAGGGCGACAAGGTCGCCTCGCGCTGGATCGCTCGCGGCACGCACCGGGGCGAATTCATGGGCATCGCGCCCAGCGGCCAGGCGATGTCCGTGACCGGCATGAGCTTCCACCGGATCGAAAATGGCCGCATCGCGGAATCGTGGGACGATTGGGATGCGTTGAGCATGTTGCAGGGCATGACCGAGGATGTTTTCCAATCCCTGTCGTTTCGCATCTGACTCGCCCCACGACCCCGCCGCCCCGCCAAACCCGGCCCGGCCCCTCGCGGTTCGATCCGCTTTACCCTTCCTTTGCCCGGCGCGCAACCGGGCGGGCGCGGGTCGCTCTCCCCGATGAGCGGTCGCCACCATGATTGAGCCGGCCGATTTCCGTCCCGCCTGGTGGCTGCCCGGCCCGCACGCGCAAACGCTATGGCCCGTTTTGTTTCGGCGTCGGCCGCGCGTGCCCCTGCGCCGCGAGCGCCTGGAATTGCCCGACGGCGACTTTTTGGATCTGGATTGGACGGCCGGCGAGCGGGGTCCGGTCGTGCTGGTCGTGCACGGCTTGGAAGGCTCCAGCGACTCGCATTACGCGGTCGGGATGCTGGCCGCCGTCGTGCGCTGGGGCTGGCGCGGCGCGGTCATGCATTTTCGCGGTCGCAGCGGCGAACCCAATCGGCTGGCGCGCAGCTATTGCGCCGGCGATACGGCCGATATCGCCCATGTCGTGGATCGGCTGCGCCGACGGGAACCGAACGCGCCTCTGGCCGTTGTCGGTTACTCGCTCGGTGGGAACGCCCTGCTCAAGTGGCTGGGCGAGACCCGCGCCGATCCGCCCTTGCGCGCCGCCGTCGCAGTATCGGTGCCGTTTCTTTTGGACGCCACCGCGCGGCGTCTGGGCAAGGGTTTCTCGCGGCTCTACCAATGGCACCTGTTGGCTGAATTAAAGCGCGGCTATCGCCATAAATTCCGCCGCCGGAGCGACGGGCCGGTCGCTTTGGGCGATCTGGCGACCCTGCGGGACTTTTACGCCTTCGACGACCGGATCACCGCCCCCCTGCACGGCTACGCCGGTGTCGCCGACTACTACGCACGCGCCAGTTGCCGCCAGTTCCTGCGGCGGATCAAGGTTCCGACCTTGATCTTGCACGCCCTGGACGACCCGTTCATGGCGCCGGACACCGTGCCGGACGCGGTGGAACTCTCCGCCGATATCCGCCTGGAACTGAGCCGCGCCGGCGGCCACGTCGGTTTCGTGGCCGGTCCTTGGCCGTGGCGGGCCGACTACTGGCTGGAGCGGCGCATCCCGGCGTTTCTGGCGGAACGCTGGCCGTCGTAGCCGCGCCGGCCCGCTCGTCCATCCCGGCGGCCTCGATTCCGGGGCCGCCGCGGAACTCACACCCCGGCCGCGATCTTGTCCAGGACGAACTCGTGGACCTTTCCCACGGTTTCAAAGGTTTCGGCGCTGATCTCATCGTCCGCGACCTGAATGCCGAACCGCTCTTCCAGCGCCTGGATCAGAGCAACCACCGCCATCGAGTCGAATTCCGGAATACTGCCCACCAGCGGGGTGTCCGGACCCATTTTTTCCATCCGGTCGCCCAAAAGCAACAGATCGCCGATCAGTTGCCGTATGTCGTCGAATTCGACCATTGAAAGCCATCTCCAGGGGGTGGGAAGCCAAGGGAAGCGCTTGGCGCGGCCAGCGAACTGGCCAGCGCGCGGAGGCAATTCAAGATAGCGTCGAAGCCGGCAAGAATCCAGCCGGTCAGCCGGCTCGGTCGAAATTCGGTTTGCGGGACAGCACCGCGTAGCCGAACACCGGCTGATCCCCTTCCTGGCGTAGCGTGACCTCTGTCACCGCCGGCTCGCTCAGCCCGGCAGCCGTCAAGGTTCGACTCAAATAGTCGGCGGCATGGCTATAGCGACCGCTCTTGTTCAGGCGATGACCCTCCGGCGCGGCGTCCGGTTCAGCCCGCTCCACTGTGAACGCCAGCCAGCCTCCCGGACGCAGGGCGCCGGCGACCGCCGTGCAAAGCGGGGCCAAGTCGCCGAAATACACCAGCGTATCGGCCGAAACGATCAGGTCATAAACCTGGCTTCGCTCGCTCAGAAACGCGGTCAACTCGGCCACCGCCAGCTCGTCGTAACCCCCTCGTTCGCGGGCCTTGTCCACCATCCGGGAGGACAAATCCACTCCGGTCAGATGGCGGGCATAAGGCCGCAGCAACGGCGCGCACAAACCCGTGCCGCACCCCGCGTCCAACACGTCGAACTGTCCAGCGCCCTCTCCCAAAACATCGGCGAGGCGCTCCAGAATCAACGCGGGCGCCCGATAGCCCAACCGCTGCAAATGCCGGTCGAACTGATCGGCGTAGCGATCGAACAAATCGGTCACGTAGGCGTCCGAAGCCCGCGTTGGAGCATCCTCGCCGAACCACGCCGTCAACCGATGCTGGGCCACCGGATCGTCCGGCATCAAGCGCACCCAGTGCTGCAACAGAGCCAGGGCGTTTTCGGTGCCGCCCAACTGAAAGACCGCATCGCTGAGCACCGCTCGCGCTTCCTCGCGTTCCCCCAGGCGGTGCAACACGGTGCCCATCAGCATCAAGGCGCCCCGGTGCGTGCCATCGGCCTGTAGCGTAACCCGCAGGGCGGCGCGCGCCTCCTCGGTTCGCTCCAGTTCGGCCAGCAACACCCCGAGGCGGTAATGGATTTCGGGGTTGCCGGGCAGGCGTTCGCTGGCCGACCGATACACCTCCAACGCTTCCGGCAATCGACCCAGCATCTTGAGCGAGGCGCCCAGATTAGCGCATGCCTCCACCTCATCCGGTTTGAAAATAATCGCCTGCCGGTATGTGGCTATAGCCTCTTCGTGGCGCTGCTGGGCGATCAGGACATTACCGAGGTTGGTATAGGCGGATGCGTGACCGGGAGCGGCGCGAATCGCCCGGCGAAACAGTTGTTCGGCCTGGGTCGATTGTCCCCGCTCCTGCTGGAGAATCCCCAGAAAATTCAACGCATCGGGGTGATTCGGTCGACTGCGGAGGACACGTTCGCCACAGGACTGCGCTTCCAGCAAATTTCCCTGGCGATGCGCGACCCTCGCCCGCGCGAACCAGGCCGCAACATCGTCAGCACCGGGATCGCCGCCGGAAACCGCACGCGGCCCGCCGGGTTTCTTGGCGCCGAAGTTCACGGCGCTCCCCGGCCAGCGCCCTGCTCGGAACTCGATCTCTTGCGCGCCGAAACGACGAATCCATTGACCGGTTGGCCTCCTTCCAACCGCAAGGTCACGGCATCCAGAGACTCGACCACCAATCCCGCTTGGGCCAGCACGCCTCGTAGATAGTCTTCGGAGTGCTGGTAACGGCCGCTGGTGTGGAGGCCAAAACCCGCCGATGCCTCGGCCTCGGCAACCCGTTCCACCGTGAACGCCAACCAGCCGCCTGACCGCAAAGCGGCGGCGGCGGCGGCCATCACCGGCTCCAGCTCCCCGAAATACACCAAGGTATCGGCGGACACGATCACGTCGTAAGTCGCCTGATGATCGATCAGGAACGCGGTCAGCTCCGCGACGGCCAGCTCGTCGTAATCGCCGCGAGTTCGCGCCCGTTCCACCATGCGCGGCGACAGATCGACGCCAACCAGCCGCCGGGCATAGGGGCGCAGCGAAGGCCCGCACAACCCGGTGCCGCACCCGGCATCCAACACGTCGAGCGAAGCCCCCGGCTGGCCCAGCTCCTTGGCGACCGCCGAGCCGATCAATTCCGGCGCGCGGTACTCCAAGCGGTGCAGATGCTCGTCAAAATAGTCGGCCATTCCATCGAACAGCGTCTGTACATAGTTATCGGCCGCCCGCTCTGGCACTTCTTGCCCCGAATGCGCGGCCAGCATGTGCCGGGCCACCGGGTTGGCGGGATCAACCGCCAGCCAGTCTTGGAGCATCGCGATCGCTTCCTCGCTGCGCTCTAGCCGATACAACAGAATGCTCCGGCTCCGGTACGCCATCGCATGGGTGGGTTGCAGGCGGATCACTTCCTTGTATGCGGCGACGGCCTCGTCGAGTTGGCCCTGCCCGGCCAGCGCCCTGCCCAGATTGAAATGCGCTTCCACCATATTGGGCGCCAGGGCGATGGCCTGCTGGAACGCGGCAACGGCCTCGGTGTTACGGCTGGATCGCAACAGCATCACGCCCAGATTGAAATGGGCGCTGGAGTTGCCCGGAGCCAGTTCGACGGTGTGGCGGTAAGCCACCGCCGCCTCGTCCCAGCGATCCATGCCCGCCTGCACGTTGCCCAGATTGTTCCAGGCATCCTCATAGTTCGGATCGATGTCCAGCGCCCGGCGAATCAGGTCGGCGGCTTCCTGGTGCCGTCCTCGCTGCGAGTTCAGCACGCCCAGAAAATGCAGGGCATCGATTTGCCGAGGGTTCGAGCGGAGCGCTTGCTGATAAAGCAGCTCGGCCGCGTCCAGTTGCCCCTGGCGATGCAGTTGAATCGCTCGGGCTAACTGTTGCGAACCGGAATCCGCACCCGGCTTTTTTTCGCTGGCGAGCGCCCTGCGTTGCTTGCGGTTCATCGCTTACTCGAACGCATAGGCAAAATCGCCATCCTTGACCTGGACCTGAACCCGCGCGACCGGTTTCCCTTCCACCATCCGGGTCAGGAATTCCTGGCTGATCGCCGGCAGCACGGTGTTGGTCAGGATGGCATCGATCATGCGCCCGCCGCTTTCCAGTTCGGTGCAGCGGCTGACGATCAGCTTGATCACCTCGTCGTCGTAACCGAACGGCACCTTGTGGTTTTCCTTGATCCGTTTCTCGATCCGGCCGAGCTGCAGCCGGACGATTTCGCCGATCATCTCGTCGCTGAGCGGGTAATAGGGAATCGTCACCAGCCGGCCCAGCAAAGCCGGCGGGAACACCTTGAGCAAGGGTTCCCGCAACGCCTTGCCCAAGCCCTCGGGATCGGGCAGCAACTCCGGGTCCTTGCACATGTTCGCGATCAGGTCGGTGCCGACATTGGTGGTGAGCAGGATCAAGGTGTTCTTGAAGTCGATGAACCGCCCCTCGCCGTCCTCCATCCAGCCCTTGTCGAAGACCTGGAAAAAGATTTCGTGCACGTCGTGGTGCGCTTTCTCCACCTCGTCCAGCAGCACCACGCTGTAGGGCCGGCGGCGCACCGCCTCGGTCAGCACCCCGCCCTCGCCGTAGCCGACGTAACCCGGCGGCGCACCCTTGAGGGTGGAAACGGTGTGCGCCTCCTGGAACTCGCTCATATTGATAGTGATGACGTTTTGCTCGCCGCCGTACAGCGCCTCGGCCAGGGCCAAGGCGGTTTCGGTCTTGCCCACGCCGGACGGACCGGCCAGCATGAACACCCCGATGGGTTTGTTGGGATTGTCCAGCGCGGCGCGCGAGGTCTGGATGCGGCGGGCGATCATGTCCAGGGCGTGGCGCTGGCCGATGATGCGGCGGTTGAGGATGTCGGCCAGGCTCAACACGGTTTCGATTTCGTTCTTCACCATCCGACCGACCGGGATGCCGGTCCAGTCGGCGACCACCGAGGCCACCGCCTGCGCGTCCACGCTGGGCAAAATCAGCGGCGACTCGCCCTGCAACTCGTGCAGCTTGGTCTGGAGTTCCTTCAGTTCCGCCAACCAGCTTAGCCGTTGCGGATCGGGTTCGGTCGCGGTCGCCGCCTCGACCGTCCCGCCAGCGCCACGCAACTTGGCGCGCAGGTCGAGAATTTGATCGACCAGCCCCTTTTCCTCCTGCCAGCGGGCTTCCAGCTCCACCAGCCGGGCCTCCTCGGCCTGCATTTTTTCCTTGGCCGCCGCCTCGCGCTGGGCCGTGTCGATGCCGACCGCCGTTTCACGGCCGATGATCTCCAGTTCAGTTTTGAAACCGTCGATGCGGCGGCGACTGTCCTCGACCTCCGCCGGCACCGCGTGCAGGCTGATCGCCACTCGGGCGCTGGCGGTATCCAGCAGGCTGACCGCCTTGTCCGGCAACTGGCGGGCTGGGATATAGCGGTGCGACAGCTTGACCGCCGCTTCCAGCGCCTCGTCCAGAATCTGCGCCCGATGGTGCTGCTCCATGGTCGAGGCCATGCCGCGCATCATCAGGAGGGTCTTCTCTTCGCTCGGTTCGCCGATCTGCACCACCTGAAAGCGGCGGGTCAGGGCGGGATCTTTTTCGATGTGCTTCTTGTACTCGGCCCAGGTGGTGGCGGCGATGGTGCGCAGCTTGCCGCGCGCCAGCGCCGGCTTGAGCAGGTTGGCGGCGTCGCCGGTGCCCGCCGCGCCGCCGGCGCCGATCAGGGTGTGCGCCTCGTCGATGAACAGGATGATCGGCTTGGGCGAAGACTGCACCTCGTCGATCACCTGCCGCAGCCGGTTCTCGAACTCGCCCTTCATGCTGGCGCCGGCCTGCAACAGCCCCACGGCCAGCACCCGCAGGGTCACGTCCTGGAGCGGCGGCGGCACATCGCCGGACGCGATGCGCTGGGCGAAGCCTTCCACCACCGCCGTCTTGCCGACGCCGGCCTCGCCGGTCAGGATCGGGTTGTTCTGGCGGCGGCGCATCAGAATATCGACGATCTGGCGGATTTCCTCGTCGCGGCCGACGATGGGGTCCAGCTCGCCCTTGCGCGCCCGCTCGGTCAGATCCACCGAAAACCGCTGCAAGGCTTCCTGCTTGCCCATCTGCGGCGGCGCCATCGCTTCGCTGGCCTCGCCGGGCGCCGCGCCGCCGCCGACTTGGGAGCCGTCGCTGGCGCGCAGCCCGGACTCCGGGGAACTGCCGACGATGGCCGCGAACTGCTCGGTCAGCGTGTCCAGCTTGACCTTGTCGAACTCGCGGGAGATGGCGAGCAGCGCGTTGCGCAAATCGGCCGTCTTCAAAATTCCGACCACCAGATGGCCGGTGCGCACTTGGCCATCGCCGAACATCAAGGTAGCGTAGACCCACCCCTCCTTGACCGCCGCATCCACATGCGCGGACAAATCGGAGATCGAGGTGGCACCGCGCGGCAGGCGATCCAGGGCTTCGGTGAAATCCTTGGCGACCTTGCCCGGGTTCAGGCCGAAATGCTGGATGACCCGGTGCAAATCCGAATCCTGGAGTTGCAGGATCTGATGCAGCCAATGCACCAGCTCCACGTAGGGATTGCCCCGCAGCTTGCAGAAAACGGTAGCGCTCTCGATAGCTTTGTAACCGACGCTGTTCAGTTTCCCAAACAGAGCGACGCGACTGATTTCGGCCATAGGTTCGGACTCCAGCGGCGTTAAATGAGGTGGTCAGGTGCAGTAGGTCACGGCATCCAATTTCAGATCGTCGGCATCGCGAACCAGGGGCTGGCCGGTCAGCCAGGTGGTCCACCCCAGTTGCGAGCCCTCGCCCAGCACCAGCGGCGGCACCTCTTCCTTTTTGAGGATCAGATTGACATCCCACAGCAGCTCGTCGCCGACGTAGTTGCGGACCCAGGCGACCAGCCGCCGCAAGCTGTCGGTGCCGGGCAGAAACCGCCGGAACTCTTCCAGCTTCATCGGCCCCATGACGATGCGGAACCGGTGCTGGCAGTCCCACACCCGCTCGCCGATCACCGCCGTCAGCCCGAGCAGGCCGGTGGCGGGCGTTTCCCCCAGCCGGCAACGGCTGGTTTCGGACAGCGGCAGCCAGTGCCCGACGAAGGTTTCGACGGTCGCCGGCAGCTTGAAAAAATCGCCCAGAATGGCCTGCAAACCCTCGGGATTGCGGGTCTGGCCGACCAAGCGGCCGGCATAATGGAATTTGGCCAGATCGGGAATCGCGTCCCGGTTCCACAGCGACGGCATGCCCATGCCGAACGGGGCGCCGACATAGACGTTGAAGCGGTCGATTTCCGGCCGATCGTAGCTGACCGTCGGCTGGGTGTCCGCCCAAGCCCGGTAGAACAGGCACAGCATCCGGTGATGAAAGATGTCGGCAAACCAGGCGAAGGTCCGATCGCCCTCGTTGCGCAGCCGGCCGCGCGCATACTCGGTCAGATGGGTCGGCAAGGGACCGTGCGGGCCGAACAGCCCGAGAAAATATTCGTACAGCTTGGGCGGCCGCTCTCCGTTTCCCGGATCGAACGCCGCCAGCGTGGCCGGGGCAAAAGCCAGGGAGGGCTCCTGGGCCAGCCGGATCGGATCGTCCGCCAGTCGCGTCGATTTCCCCATCCGGGGTTTGTCCCGATGCAGGCACTCCAGCCGCCTGAGCGCCTGAAAAAAATGGAAGGCATACGGCGTCCGCCGCAGCGCCTCCAACCATTCTAGAGCGTGTGTCGCTTCCCGATTCTCGCCGGCCATCGGATGATCTCGCCGCGTTCGGAGGAATGCACCACCGTTTCGGTAAACGAATTGATGGATGCGTATTTGGCGAAGAATTGCTCCAGGACCGCGCCCAGCAGAAAAATGCCCGACCCCTCGAACGATCCCTCGTCCAAGGTGACGTTCACCTCCAGGCCCCGCGCGAAGGCGATCGGTCCCGGAATCGGCGCGCGCCGGGTCACGGGCACCGCCCGCACCGAGCGGACGCCCTCGATTTGCTTGCCGGTGGCGGCCTCGCCCCTATCGCCGTACAAGGCCAGCAGTTCTCGCAACGCCACGGCGCCCTGCCGGTCGGAGCTGTCGGCGAGCGACAGGTAATTCAACGCCAGATGGCTGATCAGCCGCCACGCCGTGTCGCCATGAGCGTGGGAAGGGCGCGGCTTGGTGGGCCCGGCCAGGCAGCGCACCGCGCCGACCGGCGCTCCCGAGGTCATGGTGAAATCGGTTTCGCCCAGGCCGATCGGCATGTGCAGCGGCAGATCGCGATTGGTGCACAGCGCGGCGACCGCCAGTTGTCGCAGACCGGAGCGATAAGGCGCCTCGTCGGCGTCCACCAGCGCCAGAAAAACCTCGCTGCCGACATAGCTGGAACGCGGCCCCGTCCGCCGTTGTTGGCCGGACAACAGGCGCGGCAGCCGGCGCACCGTGTAGAACGCGCGCCGGTCGTGCTGGCGCAAGCGATCGTGGGAGGCATAAAACGGCAGGAATTCCTGTTCTTCGCCTTCCGCGCCGAAACCGGTCACGCCGCCGACCTGATACACCTCGAAATCCATCGGCCGGGTCCGATCGGGCACCACATGATGCTCGGCGACCTGCTCGCTGAGATGAACGCGGTCGGCACGCTTGGGAAACAGATTGATCGCCGGCGCGCAAAACAGGGCGAAATGCTCGGTTTCCAGGGTATTTTCGAGGATCGGGTTGGCGCGGTTGAGCAGGATGAGAATTTCCAGTTCCGATTCCGCGCAGCGCCGCGCCGCCGGCCCCAATCCCCCCAGCTCCACGAACAGGTAGCGCTGGGGAAAAGCGAAATACTCGTGCAGCAGCCGGTAACCTTGAAAGGATGGCGGCGTTTGCGGCAACAGGGCCTGTTCGTCGGCGAACCCCTGGCGCCGGATCTGGCCGGCGGCCACCACCTCGTGCCAGGGCGCCGGCCGCTGGCCGGGCCGGACCACCATCATCACCGCGTTGGCCAACAGCTGCTCGTACACGCGCATGGGCAGCTCGTCGCCGCCGTGCAGGTACAGCGTCAGCCGATCCAGCGACAATTTGTCGAAGGTCAACCCCGGCAGAGTGGTGCGCAGCCGCAGCCGGATGCCGGCCCGAACCTTGGGCAAATCCGGCAGATCGAGCAACGCCACCGGCTCCTTGCCGGCGAAATATTGGACTTCGGTCAGTTCGATCGGCCACAGGGTCACATCGTGCGCGGTCCGGTACTCGCAGGGGGTCTGGTCCCCCTTGCCCAGCAAGCTGCGCAACTCGCTACCCCGGGGAACGACGAAACCCCGTTCGAGCGCCCCCTCGGCGGGGTCCGGCTGGAACCGGGCGACCAGCATCGACGGGGTGGGCGCCAGATAGTGCGGATAGATGATTTCGAGCAGGTGCTGGGTAAAGCGCGGGAATTCCGCGTCCATCTTGAGCTGGACCCGCGCCGCCAGGAACCCGAACCCTTCCAGCAAGCGCTCGACGTAGGGGTCGGCGCACTCGAAGCCCTCCAACCCCAGCCGGCCGGCGATTTTCGGGAATTCCCGAGCGAACTCGCCGCCCATCTCGCGCAGGTGTTGCAGTTCCCGGTTGTAGTATTCCAGCAGGCGGGGGTCCATCAGCGCTCCTTGGCCCGGTTGGATTCCTCGATCCTGACTTGGCCGCTTTCCAGGTCGATCTCGGTCCTCAAATACATTTGCAGCGGCAGCGGCTGCGCCCACAAATCGCCTTCGACCTCGAAAGTCAGGGCGTTGTGGCTCATCCGCTCCTCGGTCAATTCCGCGCGCACCCGCAGCGAATTGCGCAGGATGCGCGGCTCGTAATCGATGATGGCCTGGCGCAGGTTTCGCTCCAGGTCGCCGATTTCCAGGCTGCGCGCCGTCGATCCCGCCAGCGGCGGCAAGCCGTAATTGATCACCGAGCGGGCCGCGAACGGATAGCGCGCGTCGGTTTCCTCGTCGGTCATCCGGGTGGCGTTGAGCAGCCAAGCCAAATCGCGCAGCACGCACTCGCGCAGGCGGCTCATCGACAGCACCCGCTTGTCCCGCGACTCCTGTTTGCGGTCCGGCTCCTCGTCGGTCAACCGGTCCAGCAACGAGGGTTGCAGCCGCTCCTTGGGCGTCAGTTCAGCCATCGCCGTCGCCGGGCTCCGGGGCGATTTCCTCGGTCGGGTCCTCGTCGGCGTTCAGCTCGATCCGCCGCACGTCCAGCAACGAAAATTCGCCCCGCTCGGTCGCCAGCATCCGCTGTCCCAAACCCAGCCAAGTTTCCTCGCCGCAATCGCGCCATTCGGTCTTGCGTCCGAGTTGCACCAGGGGGTCGGCGGCGGCCTGCGATCCGGGATAGCGCGCGGGAATCAGGCCGACGGTTTCCCCGCCGTTGGCCCAGGTAAAGCGTCCCGGCACCCACACGTAATCCCGCAGATCGGCGGGCGCCTCGAACTCAATGGACCGGACCCGTTGCAACGGAATCCAGTAGTAGCGGCCGTTGACCACGGCTTCGAGCATCGGCCCCAACCGGGGGTCGGCATCGGCGAGCCACTCGAACGGTTGAGCGTCCAGCGTTCCCGACACGGCGGCGGCGGACTCGAACGCTTGGTCGCGCGCCGACCGGGCTTGGGCGTGCTGGCCGCCGGCGGTCAAGCGCGCGGCTTCCAGCAACAGAGCCATCCACGGCTCCGGGTCGCCGAACAGCAAGGGGGAGCGATGCCCGGCGAAGACCTCGGCTCGAAGCATTTCGCACCGAATGGCCTCGCGGTAAGTCTGCACCATGGGCAACGACGAGGCATCCATCTCGCCCAGCACGTTCAACTGGTTCAACGCCCGTTCCCACTGGCCCAGCACCGCCAGCAACTGAAACAGGAAAATGCGGTATTTGGCGTTGGCGGGCTCCTTGCGCACCTGGGCCTGCAACTCGGCCAAGGCGTCCTGCAACCGCCCCTCGCGTAGACTCTGCTCGGCTTGCATGGGCTGCGTCATCCGCTGGTTGGGAACAAAGAAAAACGCCGCGCATCCGGACCGAATCGGTCAGCCGAATGCGCGGACCCCGCACTGAAACCCCGGAACAATCCCGCTCTGGAATTACAGCTTCGTGTTGGTCTTGACGTCCCAGCCGGCCTTGCCGGCGGACTTCAGCACGCCCTTCTCGTCCTGGGTGAAGTATTCCTGCTGGACGGAGGTGAAGTTCAGCGACAGGCTCTCGACCGGCAGGTCCTCGCCGGCGCCGCCGGTCTGGTAGCTGCTGACCAGCACGTCCTTGAAGGTGAACTCCAGGAACTTCTTCTGCCCGCCGTCCTTGCCGGTGGGCTT
>RRZU010657115.1_pt1 | contig 29681 bp, 40 predicted proteins | sample 2165561 | NCBI WGS metagenome assembly RRZU01 (sample SAMN10456909, study PRJNA506462) | wastewater metagenome | isolation source: wastewater sludge | place: USA: Moscow, Idaho | reverse complement strand
CGTTGATACCGGACGGACCCTGGACGCCCTGTTCTCCCTTGATTAGTGACCAGGTATAGTCCGAATAGGAGGTGCTTTCTGTTGCTGTTGTCTTGTTGTAGGCGATACCCATGTAGGTTTTACCGGTCGGGCTGTCGCTCATGCCTGCGCCCTTGTCGTTGTCTGCATACTTGACCCATGTATACAGTGTTTGGCCGTCCGTACCTTTAGGGCCAACGGTTCCGGCTGCACCGTCTAGGACGTTCACAAAGTCCACGTCCTCACGCGCTACCTCAATACCTTTCACGTTCGCTACCATGGTCACGCGCAACTTGTCGGACACTTCCGAACCTCTGACGGTAAAGTTTGGCCCGGTCGTCCGGTATGCCCCATTGACAAACCAGACCCAGGTCACGTCTTGCGCGATTGGTGTCGCGCCCTTGTAAAGCGTTCCGGTCATGATACTTTTGCCAAGGCCGTTCTTGAAAACGACCCCGGCAGATGTGGCCGGCTTGATTGTGTAGCGCTTGGTTGCTTCGATTGCTCGCTCCAGGTCTGCCTGTATGCCGTCGCTCAAACGGTTAGCCAAGGCCGCAAAGTTTGAAAACTCGGTCTCGTTGTTGTCCGGATTGGTAAAGCTGATTTTTTGTTCTGATACACGCGCATTTAGCAATAACAGTGGCTGGAAACCATGGTCCTTGATTGTCAGCGTGTCGCCGATGTCCGCGTCAATAAAGCCCTTGACCTTGTACGTCGTCGCCGGGTAGGCGTACTTGCGTAGCTCCTTAATACCGGCAGCACGTAGGGCCGTTTTGTCTTCGGTGTCTACGTCGATGTCGCGCCTTATCCAGTTGTCGTTTGTCGTCGTGCTGGTAAAGGTTGACGGGTACATTTGCATTGAAAGCGGCGCGTATAGCATGGACCCGCCCTGGTAAAATTCCAGAACGCCCTCGCTTGTGTACTGCTTCCACTCGCTCATGCCGTCGATTGTCAAGCCGTCCTTACCAACCGGCTGGATAGCGTTTACGACGTCGCGTTTGTCGATGTGGCGCGTGATTGTCTGCACCTCGTCGCCGTACTCCAGGACCAGGTCAGCCCGGACGCGTCCGACGCCCTGGTTTTCCCCGTCGTTTTCTCGGTAGACGTTGACCACAAAGCGCTTGATTGTGCCGTCGCGATTTAGGAAAGTTTGAAAATCAATCTCGGCAGAAAAGCGACCGGCCAAGGATAGCAAGCGGGCCAGCTTGGTTTCTCTGCCCTCCCACTCCAGCGTCAGTTTCTTGTCGCTGACCTCGTTCACGCCGATGTGTAGAAAGCTAAACGATAATAGGTCCATAGCCTCACAGTATTGTTTAAAGGTCATAGCCTGCGTTGCCTTGTAGGCGTTCGCGTGCTCGTTGATTAGCTCCATGTTTAGGTTTTCGCCTACGCAACGGATCGTGTGTTCGTCTTCCTCTAGCTCCATAAGGGCGAAAACAAACGCTTCGCCCTTATACACGAAAGAAACAAACGCCCGGTCATTTAGGGCCATGTATGACTTGGTAAACGGTAGGTCAGACTGGACCGCTTTCTTGAAAACTGAAAACTCAAACGTGGACGCCCCTGTCTCCAGGTAGCGGGCCCAGGTGTCGTTGAAAAAGTTCAGCGTGTCTTCCTTGTCGTTGTCAATCCACCCGACCTGTGCTAGGTTCGCGTCGTGTATAGTTAAAAGCATTATTACAGCCACCTTTCCTCAAATTCTATGGTTATGTCTGGTTTGGTCTGTTGCCAGCTCGAAAAGAAAACCTCCAGCGTACTTTTGCCGGGTGGTATTTCTATCCACTCGGACCCATGGACAACCCGGTTTGCCACGTCTAGGCCGTTGATTTTCGCCGTGTTGTTTTCGCTGTTCATTTCCACGGTATAGTCCGGCTGGAAGATGTTGGGGATATTCCGGACCTTTGGTACGTAGTCCTTGACGTATAGCAGGCCGTCTAGGTACATGTGAGTGACTAGTGGCTTGTTTTCGATTGTGCCAAAGGCTACGTGTATTTTGGCCGACCGTCTGCCCTTAATCTCCGGGATAGTGATAGGGATATAGGACCCCCACCAATAAACCGTGACCTTGTCGTCGTTCCGGCGTAGGTCAGAAAAGCCGCGTGGCTCGTTAAACGGGTTTTGGTCGTCTCTGTGAGTGCCGGTAAAGGTCCAGCTTCGCAAAATGTTATAGCCTCCCTTGCCGTCGCTGGCCAGAAAGTTATACTCACAACCAAGGCCATTGCCTCGTTTGAATGTCTCGACGCCGTACAGAAACTTGCCGTTTGTGTCCGATACGGTCAGCTTGATGAAGCCGTACTGGTTAGCAGCGCCAAGCCAGAAAATCTGACGCCACCAGATGTAGTCGTTAAGGCTCCCGGCCTCGCCTGTACTGTCTGCTGGTATGTTCCAGGTCAGCGTAGCGGCGTTGTTGCCTGTGGTGCCTCCCCGTGCGTTCAGCTCCAGGTGCGGACGTCCCCAGACCGTGTTAGACTTGACGGACCCGCCTAGTCTCTGGCTGGTGTCGTTAAGTATGGCCTGGTTAGGTGTGGCCGCGGATAGTCCGGCCGTGACCTTGCTGTCTCGGTAGTCCAGCAGCATTTCAGACGACCGGACCGTCTCTGTGTCCGCGTCCTCCGGGTTCCCTATCTCCAGGGCCCCGGTAGAATTGACAAAGCCCAGGTAGCCGTTTTCCGAGTTGTGCTTTAGCCGGATAATTGGCTGGGCGTTGACGCTCCCCGCGTTGTCCATGGTAAAGACGACCCTGTCAGACTTGACCTGTGCCTGCGCTGACGTGACGCGCTTGTAGGTTGTGGCGTGTGCCACGCCGTCCGGGATAAGTAGCTCCAGCGTGAATTTCTGGAGCCAGCTTGTGACGTTCTTTGGCTCGATGTCGTCAACGGGTAGGCCAAGGTAGTATTTGTCCGGCTCGTCGCTAAACTTAATCTTGACCGGTTGCGACACGTTCAAAATCTTGGCCAGCTCGTGTTTACGCTGTTCCATGGTCCGGCCGTCTTTGGTCATTAGCTGGACGTCAACCTCGATTGTCTTTGCTCCCAGCTTGACCCTCTGCACGTTAACCCCCAGGGACGGAGCGTCGTTTGTGCTCACGTCCCGCGGGTTCCCGATTGGACGACGGACGTCAATTATGCGCAAGTAGGGCGATAGCTCGACCCCTCCAAAGCTCATTGTGACTTCTGCCATTACTTGATACCTCTCATTCTATCGCGTAGCTTATCGCTGCGCTTCTGTTGCTGCGTGTACTTGTCCGACGTCTTGGCAACCAGCGTCCCGTCGTCAAGCTGCATGACCACCGGACGCTTGACGGCTTTCTCCGCCACGTCTAGGGCTTGCTGGAGGGCCTTTGTGCTCTCCTCTTTGATGACTTGGACCTCTTGGGCGATTGCCTGGCGCGTGCTGACATCGGTCTTGACCTGTGTTGCCAGGGTGGACCGTCCGGACCCGATAAGGCGCTCTGCGCCCTCCTGGTAGGACTTAATCTTGGCAAACATACCGCCGACCGCGTCGTCTACGTAGTCGCCGTTTTTCTCAATACCGACGGCCACCCCTTGCGGGATATAACGGCCGACGCTGTCCCTAAACAGACGGGATGGACTGTGGATTTTGGCCTTGGCACGCGCCGCGCGCTCTGCTTGTGCCACTAGGGCGTTAGCTGCTGCCGTGACGGTTCCCAGGGCTGACATCATACCTTGGGCCAGACCTGCGCCCATTTGATAACCTGCGGACCTCATAGAACCGGCTCCGCTATTGGCTCGGCCGATAACCGCGCTGACGATTGACGCCATGGCGGACACGCTCGGATCTTTACCGGTTGCGATACCTTGGGCGATACCCTGGCCGGTACGTTGGCCGGCCTGCTGGCCTTGTTGGACCATGCGTTGGCCGTATTGCTGCACCGCTTGGGCCATTTGCTGCATGGCTGCGCGTACTTGTGACGCTGCCGCCCGTAGTGCGTTTGCAACGTCTGGAGCTGCTGTGCCTATCTGTCGCAGCTGGCTTGTTGCCATGATAGCAGCGGTCCCTATGGCCATAAGGGCCGCGGGTACTGTCATAAGTGTACCACGGGTTGCTACTATCTGTCTATTAGTGGACGCAAAGGCCGCGCCTGCGGTCATGACCACGGTCTGGACCATGGCAAAGCCGGACGCAAAGGCAACGGCTCCAGCCTGTGCGGCTGTTAGTTGGCCACTTAGGGCCGCTATCATAGCGCCAAAGGCTGCCACAACCCCCGCGGACGCTCCAAGGCCAGCAAGGGACGATGTGACCCCAGCAGAAAACGCCTTAAAGCTGCCGGCTGTGCTGTTTAGGCTCGGCCCTATCGTTGTAAGGCTTGCGCCGATGATTGGCAAGGATCCGGCTAGATTGGTCAGGACGCCCTGCGCGGCTGTTCCGCTGGTCGTGATAAGCATTAGGCCTTGGCCTAGCTGCTTGAATTGTGTCCCGGCTTTCCCGATACCGTCTGCGGCCCCCGCGATTGCTCCGACCCCTGTCGCTGTGGCTGCAAGGGACGCGGCAAGGTCTCCAAGGTTGGTCTTAGTGATTTCCACGACGCCCTGCGCTAGCAAATTAAAGCCTTTTCCGGCGTTAAGGGCTGCCTTTCCGATACTCTCAAAGACGTTAGCTAGGGCGTTAAGTACGGACGTAAGCCCACCGCTGATTGCGTCGATAACCTTAGCGATAGCGCCTGCGAATGTGTCAAAGGCTCCGGCCCCGACGTTAAGCGCTGCGCCTACCGCTGCGATACCTACGGCAGCGACTAGCAGACCAGCGCCCAGGGCGATTGCTCCGGCTGCTGCGACCAGCGCGGCTGCTCCGACTGCTGCCATGCCTACGGCTGCGACCAGTAACCCGACACCTGCGACCAAGGCCCCGACCCCTACAACCAGGGCAGCGGCCCCGACTGCGGCCAGGCCTACGGCTGCGGCTGTCCCGTATGTTGCTATTGGATTGAGCTGTGTTGCCAGCAAGGCGATACCTGCGGCAGCTATACCGATACCGACCCCGACCATTAGGACGGCAGCGCCAAAGGCCAAGATACCGACGGCCCCAGCGGTCAACGCTGGACCGGCCAGAACTGCTGCTGCACCTAGTAGGCCAATTCCTACTGCGATACCTGCCAGGGCGATTGCTGCGGGCGCTCCGGCTGCTCCAAGCTGGATTGCTGCTTGTACCAGTATATAGACACCGGCTGCGGCTAGGGCGACACCTGCGCCAACCATAAGAACCGCTGCACCCATTCTCATTACGGACCCGGCAGACGCTCCGGCCGTGGTTCCTACCGCCGTGTTACCGGCTGCCATGGCTCCGCTGGACGCTGCGGCCGTGGTCTGTGCTGCTCCAAGTCCTAGCATCTTAGCGACCAGTTGTGCGATTGTGGAGCCTATGTTCATTGCGGCCTTGAGGCCTTCGAAAGCTGCCTTTAGACCTCTGACGATTGTCAAACCTGTTTTTAAGGCCATAAAGCCAACGGCCAGCGTGACAACTGCGGTCGCCATGCCTTGAATGGTAGCCGGGTCAAGGTTGGCCACAAAGTCCGCTACGGCCGTCACGACCTGCGATACGACCGTAACAACGTTACCCATGGCCGTTCCTAGCGTGGTCCAGATTGACGCGTCGCCGATAGCTCCGACTATGTTGTTGTAGGCCCCGACCAGGCTGTCAAAGGCCGTCTTGGCCGCGTCTATGGCTCCGGTAGCTGCAAAGGCCTGCATAAAGTTCTGGACGATTGTAGCGCCCATTGTGATTGTGTTGAGTACGGCTTGGATAACCCCGCCGAGTGTCGATAGCCAGCTTGTCTTGGCTCCGGCCTGCTCAAAGGCTGCGCCTATTGTGCCGATAGCTGACCCGATAGCTTCCAGGGTGCCCTTGGCTGCGGCCATGGTTTCCGGGTTGAATACCTCGGAAAAGGCCTTTTGGACGTTAGCGATGACCTGGTCAAAGTTGATTTTGCCCATGGTTTCGTCAATCTTCCCGACCATGCCGTCAAGGTTGATGTCTGCCAGGGCGTTTGCCAGGTCGTCGACCGCTCGTATGCCGTGCTTGCTTAGACCCTCAAAGGCTGGCAGCAGCTTATTGCTGACCGTCTCTTTCAGACCGTCGATTGCCTGGTCTACGGTCTTAGCTTCCTTGGCCATTTTGCCAAAGCCGTTTTCGTCGTTACCTACTGCCTTGATAGCCTCGAAAAAGTCCTTTGTGGCTATCTCGCCATTTTGGACCGCTTGGACCATTTGGTCCGTACTCATGCCCATGTGTTTGGCTACCGCCGCGATACCGGCCGGCGTTTGTTCCAGTATTAGTTTAAAGTCTTGCCATGCCACGGTTGGCTTGGCTGCCATTTGGACCCCTTGTTGGCTCAAAGTCTTCATGGCCTGTTGCGGGTTCTCTGCGGCCGCTGCTAGACCACCAAAGCCCGTTACCAGCTGGTCTGTGCTCTCGATACCGACCGCGGCAAGTTGGGCGTATGTGCTGGCCATGTCGGACGCGCTGTAAATCGTTTCTTGGGCGTAGCTCTTGAGCGTTCCCTTAACTTGCTTGATTTCTCCGTCGGTCTTGCCTAAAATCTGCAAGTTGCTATCAAATGTTTTCCACGCCTTGCTGGAGTTGTTCAACTCCCCGGAAATGCCGACAATGCCGTCCTTGACGTTACCAAGGGCCGACGTCAGCGCGCCGCTGACAATGTTAGCGCCCAGCATTGACTTAAACATGGACCCGGTCTTGTTACCGCTGGACGTTATATCCTCCAGCATGGACTTTAGGCTCTTGACCCCTGCCTCTGCTTTCTGGCTGTCCAGGTCAACGATTATCCGTACCTTTCCGTCGCTCATTCTAGCACCTCCCTTTCTCTATTCTTGTTCTTCTTCTACGTCCTGCTGCGTTTTTCTGCGTTCGTCCGGCAACGCGTATATTTTTTGTAGTTTCCTCATACGCTCCCGCTCCTTTTTGTCTTTCGTGTCGCTTGGCTTCCAGGCCCGTATCTCCATAACCTGCGCCAGCTTCGTATCGCTCGGCAGTCCGGATAGTAGGGCGTTAAACTTGCGCCAGGACAGCTTGCCTTGTTGCTCGATTAGGTCGATACCGTAGGCCTGCATAAATGACGCAAAGATGTAGTCGCCGTCGTACTTAAACGAAAAAGGCGGGCTATCGTCCCCGTCTTCGTCCTCCTCTGGATCGTTCTTTGTCGGCAATACGTTGCCCTCCAGGTCATACCTCGGCGTCGCGTCCGTCGGTCTGATAACCTTGATATGCTTCTCGTGTATCATGTCATAGACTGCCAGGGCTTGCTCGATTGTCAAGCCGTAAAAATCGCGCTCCCTGGTTAGGACGTAAAGCGCGTGAAACACTCGGTCCCGCGGCTCTATGTCCTCGTCTTGCCATACGTCAAACACGCGTAGCACGTTGTCAAAGCTCAAAAAAAGCCGGTACCTGTATTCTCCCAGTACCAACTCCTCTTGTGGTTCGTGTGCTATATCTATCACTTCAAGTGCTTAGACACGGCTTGCAAGTTCTTTTGTTCTGTGTATACGTTGCCGATTTGCTCCATGGCAAATATATAGGCCTTACAGTATAGCAATGTGCTTCCTCCGGTAGCGTCGTAGACTTTGGCCGCGGCGTCTTCTCCGAAAGCCTCGGTCATGCCCTTGTCAATCATGACTTTCAGCTTGTCAAGGTTTTGCGCCTCGTCTTCATCTGCCTCTGTCATGGTAGCGTGTACGGCTTTCAGCTCGTTTCTGGCCTCTGCCAGCTTCTTATAGTTGTGGTCGTTGGTCACAAAGTCAAATTCCAGGCCATCGTCAAACACGACCGTAACCGTCTTTGCCTTGCCTCCAATTTGAGACAAAATACTCTGCGTCATAATGTAGCTCCTTTTTTTTAATAGTTTATTGTGTTATTATACACAAAAACGGACCGGCCGTCAAGGCCTGCCCGCTCTTTGCTACGTCTATCCTCCGACGCCGGCCTCTACCGGTGTCTTGATAAACTTGATAGTGCACTCGAAAGCCTCGTACTCGGTCGCGTCGCCGTCTCCGGCCTTGATTTCTGACACGTTGGCTACCTGTGTCCAGGTTTTCTTCTTGTCAGATGATGTCACGCGCAACCATACGCGGCGTCCCTCGCCGGTCTTGTACTTCATGCTTGCGATAAGTGCCTGCGCCTTGTCTTCCGGGTCGTAGTAGCCCTCGAAAGAAAAGCCACCGACAATGGACGTCACGGTCTCCTCTGGCGTTCCGTCGCCGTCATAGAAGCCTGTGTCGTCTGTTTCTTCGTCGCTCTCGTCGCTGACCGTTTCGATGTACTTGGCCAGCTTCAACCAATCCCCGGTGCCTGGCACCTTGTTAGGTTGGCTAGGGTCAAAGGGTGCGATTTCGTGGACCCGTAGGGCGTTCTTGTGTCTTGCCATTATGTGTTACCTCCTGGTATTTCTATTGCTGCTGTGATGTTCAGCGTGTGGACGTAGTAGCCTTGCTCGTCCCGGCCGGCAAAGCCTGGACGGTTTGGCCTAACGTCTAGGAAAATGTAGCTGCCGTCCGTGCTTGGCAGGTCCAGGGCGTCGTCTGATAGGGCCGCCGTGATACTCCATAGGGTAGCGTTGCCAGTCTGGTTGTCCTTGGACTTGACGGCCACCTCAAACGGTAGCTCTACTTCCTTGCTGCCGTCCATGTAGGACTTGCGGACGTTGCCGTTTGGTAGCAGGTTTAGGACCATGTCCTCGTCGTCTGCTTCAAAATAATCAAGGCGCGGGACAAACGGCCGCCCGTCGCTCCTTGATAGCTCTAGCCCGTTGATGTAGGCCAGGAGCACGTCTTGAAAATTCTTGCTGTTCGCTTTCATCAGTCAACCCTCAAGGCTTTCTTAGCTGTTTCTTGCCACCTTTCAAGGTTGGCTTGCTTGGACTTCTTGTACCATTGCTTGCCGGTGCCTGGTGTCGTGTACTTCCTAAACACTTGCCGGCCGTTGGTGCCTCGATACTGTGCCGCTGCGTATGGCGTGTTGTAGACCACTTCCTCGCCACCGTTCGCGACGTGTCCGCTTGCTGCAAGGTCTCCCTCTCTGCGCGGTACGTACTTGTCCGTGTCGGCCAACACTTGATCCGCTACGGCCAGTTTGGCCCCTCTCATGGCCGCCGGGGTAAACTTGCGCTCTAGTGGCTTGATGTCTACCTTGGCCTGTATTGTCAGCATTAGACTACCTCCACCTCATAGCTAAACAGTCGGCCGTTTAGGTAGTTAGGTTGCCACGCGCTTACCTTATATGTCCCCGTGTGGTCCTCTACCGTGGCTTCGTGCCAACTGTCGTCCACGACAACGCCCGGCGCGTGCTGTGGATAGATGATGATGATGCCCGGCTTGCTCTCCGTCGCGTTGTTGTTGGTCCCTGTTCGGGTCCTGCGACGGTCAAACCGGCAATGCGTGACGATGATTGGCTCGATGTCCTTGGCTTTTCCGTAGCTGTCCTTGGAGCCTTTACGCGTTACCTTTACACTATCTGTTAGCTGTCGTTTATCAATGACGGTCATAGTCAACCGCCCCGATGTAGCCAAAGCCTGCGGCGTTTAGCTGGTTCAGCGCGTCCAGGGATAGGTTAAACTGTCCTGCTAGCTGCGCTTGCTTACTTGTGCCGCTGTACTTTAGCGATGTACGGCCGATTTGGACGCTTTCCAGCGCCTGCTTATCGTCCGCCGACTTGATACCGGACGCGTCCAGGTAGCGGACCTGGTAGGCCATGGCCAACTTGACCGCCTGCTTCCTGTGCTCCGGCTCGTTTTCTAGCTTTGTGTAGTGGTATAGGTTGCGCGTGTAAAGGTCGACTGATACGCGGGCCGTGTGCTCCAGGTTATCAAAGTCTGCGGGAGCCTCGCCCAGATTAAAAAATTTGGTGTATTCCTCCACGGTTAAGTATGCCATGCGGCCACCTCCTAGCATTAAAGGGCGGCTGGTACCGCCCCCTCTGCGTTATTTCTTGGCAACTTCCAAAAGTTCGGTCAGTTGCGCGATAGTTGCGCGGGACGGGTACTCAACGCCTAGGGCTTTCAGCTCTGCTTTCAGCTCCTCGCGGGTTGGTGCCTTATCGTCTGGCGTGTTGTCGTCTGGATCGTTTGTTGGCGTCTTGACCTCGTCAAGCTTCGGTGCCTTGTCTAGCGGTGCCAGGACCGGCGACAAGGTAGGAAAAGCGGACTCCAGTTGCTCGTTGATGTCAGCCGCGCGCTCGTCCGTGATGTCCAGGACCTCGCCAGCGAGAAACGTTTGCCCCTCGCTGCGTAAGGTCAAGATGATTTTAGTTTGATACTTTGCCATGTGGCCACCTCCTAAACAATGGTACCTGTCACCTTAACGATTGCCAGCTTGTTATCGTCTGACACGTACTGGCCACCACGCGCTGCTGCTTGGAGTTCTACGCCGTCAAACGCGATACTCTCAATCGTGCGGGCTGTGTTAACGCCGATAAATGGCAAGATGATGCCGTTAGGTACAAAGTTAATGACCGCGCCGCCATCAAAGTAGCCTTTAGGCTCTGGCTTGATTGTAAAGCTTTTGTAGCGGACCACGCCGTTTTCGTCTACGCTTACGCTTGACCCTTTGGCAACTGTTGTGCCGGCAAAGTCGACAATGGCGTTTGCCACTTCTTGGCGGACGTAAGCTGTGACCGGTGCGTCTACTTCGTTGTCGGTGTAATAGGCCGCTACCTCGTTAAACACTTTGAGAATTGACGGCTCTGTCAAGTCAGCAAGTGCGATAGTCTTTCCGGCTACGCTGTTAATAAACGCCCCGATACGCTTAGACGCCTTGCGGACCTGTGCCTCTGACTGGAGCTTAAAGCGCTCTGCGATAGCTGCCTCTAGGCCGTTGTTTACGGTGTAGCGGTCGATACCCTCGCGGATTGCCAGCGTGTAGTCGTAGTCGACTTCTAGGTCGTCATAGATGACCTCGGTCAGCTTACCAAAGCGGTTATCTGCGCCGGACCCGTCCCCGAATACGTCATTCTTGCCGGTCTTGTAGTCGCCGATGACAACCGGGGTCCCGTTGGTCTTAACGGTAAAGGCTTTCTTGTTGTGCGATACGCCGTCCAGGACTTGGATCGGTGCAAGTGCTGCGCTAAATCCGGCTTTTACCGCAAAGACGGTCTGCAAGATACCGAGGTATTGTTTGCCGTAAAGCGTGATTGGTTGGTTGTTGTTCTTTGGCATTTCCTAGCCTCCTTGTTTATTGTTTGCCGTAGCTGTCAATGACGGCCTGGAACGGGTCAGTTTCCCCGCCTCCGTCCCCTGCGGGATTGCCGCCGGTTGCAAAGCTCGGCTTCTTGTCTTTGGCTCCGTCGTCGGCGCCTGGTTGCTGCTGCGCGAAAATGTACGGCTTGCTCTCGCGTAGTCCTGCGACGATTTCGTCCAACTTAGGCTTGCCGGCTTCGTCCAGCTCTACCTTGTCGGTGTCAATCAATGTCAGCAAGACGTCAGCGTCTAGCGTCCCGGTGTCTTTCAGCGCTAGGGCGATAGCCCCGTCTTTCTTGACCTTTGCAAGCTGCGCTTCCGCGTCGGTCTTGTACGTGTCAAACTCTTTCTGGAGTACGTCCAGCTTGTCAACCGTTTCCTTGCTGGTTCCGGCGTCCTTTTTGAGTTCGTCAAGCGACTTGGTCAGCTGCTCGTTTTGGTCCTTGTAACTGTCACGCTCTTGTTCTGCGGTCGTGAGTGCTGCCTTGGTTTCGTTTAGGCTCTTACCGTGTAAGGCGAAAACGCTCTTGGCTTGGTCTTCCGTCAGACCTAGTGCGATAAGTTCTTCTGTTGTCATGTGATGTCCTCCTAGTCTTTTTTAAGCGGGTAGACGCCCGCGAACGTATCATGACCGCGAAAACGTCCGGCGCGTGTCCGTCAGATTTTCACGATACCATAATACCACCAAAAAGCGCGGTATTTTTGCAAGTGCTACCCGATGAATGGTCGCTCCCGGTTGTAGTCACGGTGCAGGATTGCGTGTTCTTCCACAAACGCCCGGACCTTAGCCTGGTAGTTTCTGACGTGCTGACGCTCAGCGCGTATGATGTCCGGGTTGCCCAGGGTTTCGGCGTGGTGTGCCAGGCGCTTGTGTTCCCGGATAGCCCGCTCCAGGCTCCGTTGTTTGGCTACCAGTCGGGCGTTCTCCTGCGCCTGCTCCTGCGTTAGGTCTTTCAGGTAGTCCGGTAGCTCCGGCTTTTCGTTAACGCCTATCCTATGTGGCGTGAGATAGTGGCCACAATGTACGCCCAGGCAACCCCCGGCCGTTCCGTAGCCGTAGTCAGCCAGGGAAAGCACGCGCTCGCCTTTCTCGGTCCTTGCTTGTCCTTTTGTCACAATACGGCCCTGGAGCGGTGCGCAAGCCTCCCGTGCCGCTGGCTTCATACTGTAGTAGTACGTGTCAACGCCCAGCTCCTCGGCTGCTGTGGTCCTCATGGTATTGTATACGCTGTATGTCGTGGTCTTGATGACTGCGCGTGCGTATGTGTCGGCCCGTACCTCTCGGCCAGCTGCGTCTGTAAAGCCTGTAAAGCCACGCGCGGCCCACCTCATGACCGTTTTAGCCACTGCCGCCTCTCGTGTCGCGTTACCGATGACAACCTCGGCCACGGTCTCCTCGACGATTGCCTGGTACATTTTCCGGAGCTCCCTTGGCAGGGTCGTATTTATCAAGTTGTCAAGCTCTCCGCGTGCCTGTGCTGCGTAGGCTGTGAGTGCGGCCTGTGCCTTGTTGTATTGACCAGCGCGCTCTGCGTTCAGTTGCTCGCGTGTGTCCTCGTAGATTTTCAGACCCTCGGTCTCAATCACGCGCTCTAGTGTTTCAACGGCCACTCCGGACCGGTCGGCTATGGTCTGGAGGTTGGCCCTGTTTAGCCCGTGGAGGTCGTTTAGCTTCTCCAGTTGCCAAAGGTAGGGCTCGCGCTCCAGGTCATACCGGCCCCTTGCCTTGACCTTGTGTATGATTTGGTCAACAAGCTCGGTCTGGAGGTTGGCGTAGATGTCGGCCACGGCTTGGGCTTGCAATTCCAGCTCAGCGTCATTGGTCCATATTTTCGCGCCTGTGCGTTTTTTTCGCTTTCCTGGTCCTGTCATACTCCGCTACCCCTTTCTATTCGTCTACGGCCTCGTCTGGTGCCTCCTTGTCGTCGTCTTCGTCTTTCTTCTGGCTCTGGCTGTTGTATATGGCCATTTCTGCGTCTGTCATAAGCGGAAGCTCGCCGTTGATTTCTTTCAGCTCTTGGACGGCCTGGTCACGGGTCAGCCCGCGGGTCTTCATGATAAACGTCAACTGGGAGCAGCCGCCCGCTGCGTACAGTCCGGCCCAGTAGGTAAACTCTGACTGCCGGTCCTGGAAAACCCCGTCGTCCAGGTCCACGGTCACGTCGTCCACCGTAGGGATTGGCCCGCTATATAGGTCATAGCCTACGGCCAGCTCAAAGATAGACACGACCAGCTCCTTGTGCGCCTGCTCTACCAGGGTAGCGATAGACTGCCGGGTCTGGTATGTGTCGCTATTCTCGCTGACAACCTCGGTCGCTGTCTTGACCGCCTCGCCGTCAAACGTAAACATGCCGGACGATACCCCCAGCAGCAGCTCAAAGATTTTAAAGCCCTGGTTAATCGTCGCGATGTACTCGCTGGCGCGGATTGGCGTTGTGACGTCCGTTATCTGCTGGCCGTCAAGTCCTCCTACGCCGATAGGTACAAAGACGTTGTGGCCAGGGTCAAAGCGTTGGCGCGTGGTCAGGTTGCCCTTGTCGTCCTGGACTAGCTGCGTGCGTGTCATGTTCTCCGGTACGATGACCCGGCGCTGGCCCATTTTGACCTCCCATTGGTACTCGTCGTAGGTCGTGTTGATAAAGTCGATTGTGCTTTTCGCGTTGTCAAAGATTGACAAGCCCAGCGGGCTATTGATGTCCCGGTTGTTCATGCCGGGGGTCTTTAGGTACGTAAATAGCGGCCGGGTTAGGTCCTTGACCTCGACAACCTCGTCCAGGTCCGGGTACAGTTCGGACAAGGCCACGCGCTCGCCCACCGCGTCGGCTGACTGTGACATGTATAGCTCGTTTGTGACAACGTAAAGTGGCTCCCCTACCTCGGTCTGCTTCCATTCGTGGAACTCTATCAGCGTGTAGTATGTGTTGCGCTGGCCGTTGGCCTTGGTTGTGCGCGTGACTATGGCCGCCTCGCTCACGTCCTGCGTGTTGGATTGTAGCGTGAAGAATACGGGAGCCTGTATGAAAGCCACCCGAATTTTGTCGCCGTCCAAGTATGGTCTCATAGCCAGGCCACCAAGTGCTAGGCAACTCTCCAGGTAGCGCTCAAAGTTCTTGTGGAAGCGGTCGTCGTTGAGTACCTTTTGGATAAATGCGTTTGCTTTCTTGTCTGCTAGGCTGACGGTCGCCTTTTCGTTGTATACCAGGCTGGCCAACTTCTTGGCTGCGGTCCGGCCGATAGGCAGGTTGTTAAACGCCCGCTTGGACCAGGTCCCGTTACTGTCCAGGTAGCTCACGTCGTCAAACTCTGACCGGTAGTATTTCAGATTGGTCTTAATGCGGCGGTACTCCGTGTCCGATACGGCTATTTTGGGGTGTTCCGTGATACTTCTCAGGCGTTGCGTCTTGGTTGGTTTGTATTTGCTGTTGGTGCCTCTCATTGCTTGTGCTCCTTTGTTCCATAGGTCCTTAATTGATTGCAGCAGGTTCATGTTGTCCCTCCTAAACTAGCAGCCCTAACAGTTGGGCGTTGTCTATTGCAAAATATTTCAGCGTGTCGCAAGTGTGGTCCTCCTCCTTGACGACGCGGGGGTCGTCTGTCTTGATTGTCTTCTCGTCAAACCGGTAGTCCCTGTGCTCGGCAATAAAGACGGCGTTCCGGTCGTGGTTCAGGTAGTAGAATAGGCCGCGGGCCAGTAGGCTGTGGACAACCTCTATCATAGTGATATTTTTCAGCTTGGCCACCGGGTGCCATACCTCGCCCCAGTCTAGAAATAGCTGGTTGCGTAGGGCTCCCTCGGCGCTGTCTATGGTCCGCTGTATGACCGGCACCTTGTAGCGTTCGTTGACCTCTACCTGGAAAGCGTGCAGGTCCTGTGATAGTTGGCTCGGTGCTTTCTTGTTGACCTGACCGGCCGGGCTGTAATAATACGTGTCCAGCAGGACCACGCGCCCCTTGGCCGATATGCCAAAGGCACAACACGCGGTCGCCGATTGCTGGTGCCCCGCGTCCATTGCGTAGGATATGCCGACCAGCTTGTCGTCTGGCCAAAGGGCTTCCAGCGCGTGGAATTGGGCCATGTTGTAAACGTTGGTCCCTAACCCGATAGCGTGGCCCAGGTACAGATAGCGGTAGTAGTCGTAGTCGTTGCGCTTGACGTTCTCGATGTCTTCCAGCATTTGTTGCGTGACAAAGCCCAGTTTGTCGTCTAGGTAGGTTGACGCGTGACAAAGGTACTGCGGGTCCGTCTTCTTCTCCTCGTACCATTCGTTTATCCAGCTGTACGGGTTACGTGGCGGGTTGTAGGACCAGAAAAAGCGGACAAACGGCGCAAGCCTGTGCTTCTGCCTCATGAAAGTAATGTTGGTCTGTCTAAACTCTTCCTCGTTGGCAAACTCGGCCGCCTCCTCGTACCATACCGCGATGATGTCGTTGATGTCGTTAGACTTTAGCTTTTGAAAATCGTCCAGGCCGTAAAAGTAGAACCTCGCCCCGGTCTTGATGTGCGTTATTTGGAAAGGGCTGACCGTGGACTTGAATTGGTCTATAATGCCGAAAAGACGCAAGGCCCATTGTATTTTTTTGAATACGCTGTCCCGGATTGTGTTGGCCACCTTACGCAGGACAACCACGTTGGCCCGCTCCCCGGCTCGTATATAGACCAGCATATAGCAGACCAGCAACAAGGCAATGACGGACGACTTAAAGCTGTTACGCCCGCCCTTTAGGATATTGTAGGGCTTCTTGGTCGTCCAGACCGGCAGGAACTTCTCGTTGACGTTCTTCTGTATGTCAAGCATTATCCTGGCCCTCCTCTGGATCGTTTGTTTCTGCTGCCAGGGCCTCGTTGACCTCGTCGGCTATGTTGCCCCAGCTGTCAACGATGATGACCGGCTGACCGGTAGCAGCTCCCTGTTCGCGCTCCAGCTCCTCGATTTCAAGGTATAGCTTCTTGATTTCTGCCTCCATTTTCTCGGCCTCTGCCGCGGTCTTTCTTTCAAAGACGGGAGCCATGCGGCGCCACTTGTCCGGCCTGCGGTTTTTCAGCCAGAATATGGCCGCTGACACGTCCGGCGCGTGCTCTATCTCATCGACAAGTACGCGCTGCGACTTCTTGCCGTCTGCTGCTACCGTGATGATAGTCCGCTTGGTCTTTGTCGTGTAGCCTGTGGCCCGTTGGTATAGCGATTTCTCGACGCGGTAGTCCGACACTTCCTTGCCGTTTTTTAAGGCGTCTGCTATGGCCGGGCTCTTGTGCTTCCAGCTGTATATCGTCGTGCGCGTTATACCTACCTTAACCGCTATCTCCTCGTCGGTCAGTCCGTCCCTAGCCAAACCCTCCAGGATTGCCAGTTGCTCCGACGTCTCCCAGTCCTTGTACGTCACGCGCTGTGGCTTGGTCCGTGCTTTCGCTTGTGGCTTCTTCTTGGCCATGCGTGGCCCTCCTTTCGTTTAGGCTACCCGTGTAGCTTGACGGCTTTCTCTCCGGTCAAGTTCTCCCAGCGTCTTATAATGACGTCCACGTACTGCGGGTCTAGCTCGTTCATGTAGCAGGTTCGCCCTAGTTGCTCGCAAGCTATTAGGGTAGACCCGGACCCGCCAAAAACGTCCAGTACAAGGTCGAAAGGCCGCGTGCTTGATTTCAGCATAAGGGAGACCAGGGCCAGCGGTTTTGGTGTTGCGTGCCCCCCTGCCTGCTCTCGTTCCTCTCCGGCTGTTCGTTCAAAGTGCAGTACGTTGTTAAAGTTTTCATGCGTCGCGTCAAAGTAGGCGCGCGTGTCGTAGTATTCCTGCTTGATTTGGTCGTGCTTGTACTTAATGCGACGGTACTGCTTGTGTATGTCCTCCTCAAAGTCCAACGTCCACTCGTCGCCGTAGTAGTCAGCCAGGGCTTGGAAATGGTGCTCCGGTATTAAAAACCATTGCGACTTGGTAAACCAATGTGAGTACATGGCCACCCCGGTTATCTCTTTCAATTTCTTAGACGTAAGCCCGACGCGCTCGGCTGCTGCTACCAGCTTCAATCTGATTTCGTCAAAGCCCTCATAGTAGTTGTCCGAGTTATTATTAAACCCTTGGACGCCTTTCATGACGAAAAGGCATTTCTCGTCCGCTGTCGGGTACATACGGGCAAGGCTGGACAGTTGCCCTTGACCGGACCCCTTGTCCCAGGTCAAAAGATTTCTGAAAGTGAGTTTGTTCTGCTTCTTCATCGGCCGCAAGATGTTGCTATATAGGTCCATCAGTGGTTCATCTATGCCCCAGCAATACCAGGACCCAACCTCTTTCATCGCGTCAAACGTGATAGGGACCCACTTCTTGTTAAACTCCAGCAAGTCGTCGTAGTTTAGGTTGTCGTTCTGGACCCCGTCTTTTTCTTTCTTCATTCCGTAAGGTGGGTCCGTGTAGACCGTGTCCACCAGCGCGCCGTCCAGTAGCTTCTTGATATGCTGCTGGTCTGTGCTGTCTCCGCAAGATAGACGGTGCCGGCCTAGTTGGAAGATGTCGCCTGTCTTGATGTCGGTCTCTTTGAGTTCGTCGTCGTAGTCGTCTTCTTCGACGTCTCCCTCGTTTTCGTCCTCGGTTAATTCGTCAAGCAAAGCCTCTGCGTCCTCAAAGCCAAAAAGGCTCATGTCTATGTTGCTGATTTCTGCTAGTTCGTCCAGCAACTTTTCATCGTCCCAGCTGGCCAGCTCTGCCACCTTGTTATCTGCTAGGCGGTAGGCTCTGACCTGGTCCTCGTCTAGGTCTTCCGCTACGATGACCGGGACCTTGTCAAGTCCAAGCTGTTTGGCAGCCTTTAGGCGCGTGTGGCCTGTGATGACTTCCATGTTTTCATCGACGACGATTGGGGCCTTAAAGCCAAAAGCCTTGATACTCTCCGCGACGGGTCCGACTGCGTCCTGGTTGTGTCGCGGATTGTTGTAGTAAGGGACCAGGTCGTCCGGGTGCATGTGTTGCAGTATTGATTGCGTCATGTGCTCGCTCTCCTTTTTGTTTTTTGCATAAAAAAGGGGCCCGTTCTGGCCCTCTTGCGTATATTATCATTTTAAACGCGATATACGCGGTTAGTTTGCAATTTCTGTCGGAGTTGCGGTTTGAATATATCGTCGCTAAATTCTTCAAACCACGCTCGGACGTGATAGTAAGCCGTGCGCTCCGCTACGTGCATGTATCTAGTTGCTGCTCCGGTCAGGTTAATGTTGCGGTAGACGTAGACCTCTTTCAATGCGATAAGCAGGGACGTGTCTGTCTTGGCCGTCAAGTGGTCCAGCGCGTCCTTGATTGTCCGATACTTGGCCAGCTGGACGTCGCTTTCCTTAGCAAAAAGCACGCGCTCCGCTTGGCTGTTCTTGCTGGTAGCTCCGCCCTTGATGTCCCGGTTGCTGTCTGTGTTGTGGTAAGGGCTCTCTAGTGTCTCAACCCTGTCGGCTATCATCTGTTCTAGCTGCGTCCGTTTAGGATTGGTCTTGTCGCGCTTGTAGTACCAGCCTAGCCATTTGATTTCTTTGCAATACGTCGTGTCTATCCTGTCTACTTGTCTCCTCGTCATGTTTTCCGCCTTTTGTAAAAGTTTGTCGTGATTTTATTATATCAAAGACTGCTAATTCTGTCTACCTCTGGACGACAAAAAGGGCGGCTGTGTGCCGTCCCTCTCTGCCATAAATTCTGGAAACGTCGGCAGGTTGTCGATAACAAGCGGTGCTCTGTCTCCGCAAAGTTTGAAAAGCCAGCGACGACGATGTCCGCAAAGCTGCGGTGGCTCCCCGTTGTCGGCCATGTAGTCCACAAACTGCGCCTCGGTCATTTCATATACTAGCAAGTTGTAACGAAAAATCTTGTTTAGTGCGTCGTTGTCCGTCCGGCCAAAGTAGACCAGCGCGTGCCTGCGTCTGCGTATCATAGTTTCGAGCCAGGCTTTCTTGTCCGTCTTCCGGAGTTTGCTTATGTATTGAACGGTGCGTTTCTCTGCTTTCTTGCGTTTTCGCTTGTTCATCGTAGCACCTCCGTTTTTTTCAACAATTCAATCGCATACTTGTACGAATCAATCAGTTTCTCAGCGTTCTCTTTATCTTCGATTCGATTTTCTTCGTAAAGGCCATTGATGCTACCTAGTGCATCTGTTAAGCATTCGATAGGCGTTGCAAAATCTTCTGTTGTAAATAATTCTGGCTATATTGTAACGCAAAACAAAGAAAAAAGCCATGTTTTGTTTGGAAACATGACTTGTTTGTTGTTTTTGTAGTCTAGTAAGAACTCTTTCGTTTATCTGTTTCCTCCTTCTTCACAGTTCTCACTACCCAAACTCTGCCACCACAAATCTTTGTCACTAACTCGCTCTTTAACACTTCTTTCATTTCGTTAATGGCTAAACTACGTTTTTCAGACCTCATCACTACACCTCCGTTTTTTTCAACAATTCAATCGCATACTTGTACGAATCAATCAGTTTCTCGGCCTTCTCCTTATCTTCGATTCGATTTTCTTCGTAAAGGCCCTTGATGCTACCTAGTGCATCTGTTAAGCATTCGATAGGCGTTACAAAATCTTCTGTTGTAAATAATTCTGGCATCTATTTAACCCCCCAAGTGCTCGAACGGCACTTCCCAAGCATAGTCGTTGTAGGTGGTTTCCTCATTTATGGTGATTTCTCCATCTATGATTTCGACTTCTTGGGTGAACTGCATCCCCATTTCAAAACCGAAGATGTGCAAATCAACGCCAGCTGTTTTGGCACCTTCCACAAAATTCTCGGCCCTAATACCCCACGCCTGCTTGAAATTTTCAAGAGTGACAACAATTTCTTGGTCGTCGTCATCCGTCCATAACTCAATGTTGATCTGGTCACTTTCAATGAACGCACGATGCGTTCCTCGAATGTATAAGTCTGTCGGCGTTGGTTTTGGCGATAATTCTTCCAGTGGCTTTTTTTCAACCGTAATTTCGTCAGTGATACTGACAGTGAGCCCATCTTCATTATATTCGACATTGGTTTTGTACTCATTGCACCACCAATCGACCGCTGTCAGATTTTCTTGTAAGTATTTAGCAATTTTCGGTTTTGTCCCTCGGATTTTCAAAACCCCTTCACACCAATTTGGCATATATTCCCCCTCGTTTCTATTCCCAATCATCCACGATGTTTTGACGTTCTTCATCTTTTTTCTGTAGCCTGTGTATCTCCTTGCGTAGCTCGGCGATTTTTTCCTCCAGTCTGCTGTTGCCTACTTCCAGGTCTTCGATGTTGGCCCAGCTGGCCTTGGCCTCGTCGCGCCAGTAGTCCCTGTTTTTCATCAATTTTTCAAACGTTCCGCTCATTTTCTTTACTCCTCCCGTACCTCTAGCTCTATCAAGTAGTGGCCTTTCTTGCCGGACACGCCGCCCAGCCTAAACGATGTCTCGGCCACCACCCGGCCGTTGTCGTCGTTCCAGACGCCCGCGTCGGTTAGTCCGTCCATTATGGGCTTGACCGTTGGCCAGACGTTCGGCGGGTCCATGTTTTGATTGGTAGGCGGGTAGACGTGCGCGATGACCCGGCAGGGTCTGTCTACCGTGTACGGGTCAAACACGCGCCCGCTTTCTTGATACCTTGCCATGTCTCGTAGCTTCTTGGCCACTTTGGCCCGATAGTGCCTATCGTATCTGTCGTTGCTGTTTAGGACCATGTTCAATGCTTTTTCCTTTGTGTTCCGTGGTAACATGTAGCTAAATTTCACGGCATGTCCTCACTCTCCTTTTTTGTATAAATAAATTTTCAAAAATGCCTTCCAAGACCGGTACGACTATGCTATTCCCGGCTATTGATATATCTTGACACGGGAAAGAATACGTGAATAGGTCGTGGTCTGGAATTTCTTGTGGGTCAAGTGTCGAAATGTCGCCGACGTTCAAAGTCTTCCCAAAAATTGCTTCGTAACTAGCGATAGCGTATTTGTCAATTTCAGAAATGGCTACGACTTCATGGTCTATACCTAGATTTTCAAGCGCCTTTCTTTGTGCTCCAATTCCAGAAAACGCTTCAAACACTCTTAGTTTTGATTTTTCCAACTTAACTCCCATTTTTCAAAATGTCCTGCGTCGCGATTTCTCCGACGTTTATCTGCTCCCAGGTTGCCCGGTCAAGCAAAAACTTGCCGTAGCCCTCTACGTCGATAGTGTAGCCGTGACTGTCTTGTACCTTGGCCGTCACGCGCCCCATAACCACCGATCCTTGATTGTCGGCCGTGTAGATGATAGGCCGGCGCTCTTTCAGCTCTTGGACCTGCTGGACCAAGTTTTGGTTTGCTGCTTTCAGCTTGCCGTTTTCTTCGTTCACGTAGTAGTTACTTATGCAAAGTCCGACAACTGCGACAAATACCGTCGTCCGTAGTAGCACCCCCACCAAAAACTCAGCTCGTTTTTTGTGTTCTTCCGCTGTCATTCCGTCCCCTCCTTGTCTCGTTTCTCGTAGGTTATCCAGTCATAGGCCGCTGGCTCAAAGACTGCTAGGGTACCATCCTTGACGTTTGAGTATGTCGCGTAGTTCAGCCGGGCCGCTAGCACTCCGGCCAGCTCGTCCCTGTCCAGGGTCAGCTCTCGGGTAGGTCCGTTGCTTGCTGCTACCCCCAGCGACACGTCGAAAATGTCGCCTTTGTCGTACTGTTTTTCAAGCAAAGCCAGGACCTCTTCAAAGGTCATGGCTGATTCTCTTGCTATGTTGTTCATGCGCGGTCTCCTCTTAGATGCTTTAGGTCGCCGCGTCGGATAACGTCGTAGTATGTTTCAATACGTCCGGCGCGTGACGTCTTGTGGTCAAGGTCCGCTTGTAGTGCGCGGCGTTTGCGGTTTACCGTTGCGCCGTATAGGGTAGCCAGCAGGCTATACGAAAATAGCACTGCGGCCACGATTGCTAGGGCTGCTTCTGTTCTTGTCATGTGTTTGGTCTCCTTTGGTTTTGTTAGAATGGCAGGTCGTCGTCTGATATGTCTATAGGGTTAGTCGTGCTACCCTGGAAGAATGACCCCTGCTGTGCTTGCTGCTGTTGTTGTGGCTCGCGGGCAAAGTTTGGCGCCTGCTGTGCCGGCTGTTGTTGATAGCCTCCGCCCTGCTGATACCCTCCGGGCTGTCCGTAGCCCTGGTTATATCCGCCTTGCTGTGGTTGCTGCTGGTAGCCTCCCTGCTGGCCGTAGCCTTGGTTCTGTCCTTGTTGGTTTTGGTCTCTAGGGTCCAAAAACTCAACCTCGCGGACGTTGACCTCTGTCACGTACACGCGCTGGCCCTGTTTGTTTTCGTAGTTGCGGGTTTTCAACTCGCCAACGATAGTCACTCGCGACCCTTTGCGGGTCCAGTTTGCTACGTTGTCGGCCTGTCGGCCACTTACTATACAGTCGATAAAGTCGGCCTCGTATTCTCCGGCCTGGTTTTTGTAATTCCGGCGTACCGCAAGGCTAAAATTCGCGATGGTGCGCGGGCCACTGTGACCCTGCACCTGCGATACTCTAGGGTCTTGCGCCATGCGCCCTGTTAAGATAACAATATTTGTGCTCATGTCTGACCTCTTTCTTTTTTAGACACTCAAGCCTGCGAAAATTTCAGCTAGGCCAGCAAGTCCGGTGATATTCGCCTTTTTCTCGCGGGCTAGCTTGTTAGCTGCTTCGTAGTCCGGCTCAGGTGCTGGTTGGCCGTCGGTCGTCTTGACCTCTGCTGTGATTTCCAGTACGCGCGGTGTCGCGTCCACAAATTCCGCGATTTTCAGCAATTCTTCCGTAACGTTTTCGCCCTCATATTGTCCACGCGCTGCGTTTAGCGGGTCGTCACAATATTCGATTTCTAACCCGATAGAGTTGACCTCGCTCTTTCCGTTCTCGTGAGAACGTAGCCCTTGCAGAAACATTCCCTGCTCGTTTTGGAGAATGTAGTATTTTTCGGTTGTTGTTGCCATGTTTGGCACCTCCTGTTTTTCTAGTACCTTTCCGGTACATTATTAGTTTACCGCGTTTATTTTATTTTGTCAAGTATTTATTTGCTAAAATGCAAAATATTTTTTGACCGATTGGACCAGCTTAGACCAAGCCACGCTTAGCGTCTCGGCCTCGAGTTCTTCTTCTTTTTCCTGGTCAAAGAATGTATCGTAGACCAGCAGGTCATAGTCTAGGCTGTTAAGCTCTGCCAGTGTCCGGACGGCCTGGTAAACCTTGGCTGTGTTCTTGCCGCCCTCTAGGCTTTTCATCCAGTAATTGACCAATACATCTGACGTTGCATTATGTACCAGGTCCTTTTGATACATAGCCGGCTTGATGTCTTCCAGTCGGAAAATGGTCATCGCGTAGATTGTCTGGACCTTGACCATATTCTGCAAGTAAGGCCGTAAACTCTCGCCTGTCAGCCCGTCGGCAATGGCACCGGCCAAAAGGCCTAGTGCTTGTTTCTGCCGAAGTTTGATTTTGACCAGGTCCACCTGCTCGGTGTACCCGTCCATGTATTCAAATACTTTCTGCCATGTGTTCATGTTGTCCCCCTTAGTCCAGGTAGTGCGCTTTCTGTTGCTCGTAGGTCCAGCCGTTGCTTTCGAGGTACTGTTTCAAGTGTTTCACGTGCTCGGCGCTAGGCGCTACCATGTCAAGCACCAGGCGGACGCGGCGGGCGTCTGTCGTTGGTTTTGGTGCCTGATAGACAACCGGATCTGGATCGTTCTTTGGTTCTGGCTGGTCCATAATCTCGCCGGTCTCATTATCGACCACGGTATAGCGTCCAGCTGCTTCTTGTGCTGCCTGCTCTTGCAATTCTTTGCGGCGTAGCTCGTCAGCCTGGCGACGTGCTTCTGCCTCCTCGCGCTCTTGGCGTGCCTTGTCTGCTGCTGCGCGGATAGTTTTCAGCACCTCTGGCAAGGTCTGGCCAGCCTCAAACAAACTGACGTAAGGGGCGCTTGGTAATTCTACGGCCTGCGCGCTCTCCTCGATTGCTGCGATAGCGTCCGCGCGCTCTTGTAGTTTCTTGATGTGCTCGTCAAATATTGCGTTAATCTCTGCGATGATTGCCGGCTTTAGGTCTAGCTTGCCTGTCTTGCTGGCCTTGAAATTGTCCGACTTGGCAAAGTTCGCGTGGTAGACATCAAAGTCTGCCGGGTCTAGGTTGCTAGCCTTGGCCAGCTCCGCAAAGACGTAGGCTACGTGGTCAGCTCGTAGGCGCTTCTGTGCCTCGTTGTATTCCTGGATAGCTTCGCCAATACCAGCACGGACCCGCAGAAAGTCTTCAGTCCCTGCGTCGTATTCAGCCTTGAATTTGTCGTACGGGTCAACCACGGCCCCCTTGATGTCTTTCCTGCGCGTCTCTAGTGCTTCCCAGAATTTGTTAAGCTGCGTATATACGGCCTTGTCCTGCTTAATCGTCGCTGCCGTAACCTCGTAGCCGTCGTACTGCTGTACCACCTCGGCCATGGCTGCCTTAAAGGCTTCTGGGTCGGTGAATGTAATGACCGCTGGGGTGTATTCTATGCTTGTGTTCTTTACGATTCCTAGTGCTGTTGTCATGTTTTGTCTCCTCGCTAAATGCTGTTAATGTCAAACGGCTCCTGGTCTTGCGTGGCCGTTGGTGCTGGTTGTTCTTGTTGCTGCTGCGGCTGGTCCGCCTGGTCACGGCCTGCGCGCTCTACTGCCTTGTTCATCAGCGCGGCCAGGTAGTTCTTGGCCGTCAAAAAGTTAGGCTGATAGATTTCTGCTAGGTCATTGACCCCGATATAGCCCTGGAGCTTCAAGCGGATATTGGCCGGCTGTCCTCCAGATGTTGCCGCTATCGCGTTGATGTCCGCGTCTAGCTCTGCCAGCTGCTCAAATGTCAGCGTTTGTGGCTCCTCCTCGCCTATCGTGTAGCTGTCCACGTCCTCCTCGCCGATTGCGAACAGTCCCTGCAGGGCGTATTTTCTCGCGTAGCTGCTGACCGCTCCGGTCCATTGCGGGACCGCCATTTGTGGCGACTGCCCGCCCTTGTAGTTGTTCATCACGGGCACCGTGTCAAGCTCTGCCAGACCCTCGCTGAAATGTGTTTCCTCGCCGTTGCTGACCGTTGCGGTCGATACGATGAATAGCCGCCCGGCCATTTCTAGCAGCTTGTCGGTAAGGTTAAGATACCAGCCGCTCTTTAGGGTCTTGAAATGCGTCTCGATGTCTTCCGCGTTCCGAAAAGTAAACTTGACGCCCTGTTTGCTTTTCTTGCTTATTTGCATTTTAGCTTGTAGCTCGGCAAAGGTCAGCGCCTCATGCGTTTTCTTCTTGGCTTCTGCCATGTTTGGTCCTCCTGTCGTGGTTTTGAGTACACAAAAAGTCCACCACGTTTTGACTTTCTGCTAGGTTGTTACTCCATGCGTTTTGCGGCCGCCGCCAAAAATTCCTCACGCAGCGCGTGTTTACCGTCAAAGTCAATCTGCCCTTGGTCAACGCCGTAGAAACGGGCAAACTTATCTCGGACAACGCCTTTCATGCCTTGCGCTCCCTTTTCGTAGCGGGTCACGGCGTTAGGGCCTACACCGATACACTCGGCGACCTCCTCACGCGTCAGCCCGTAGTTGACACGTAGTCCGTGTATCGTGTGCTTGATTGCGATAGGTTCTGCCATGTTTGGTCCTCCTCTCCTGTTTTGTACATTATCAGTGTACCGCGTTTATTTTATTTTGTCAAGTATTTATTGCTAAAATGCAAAATATTTTTTGACCTCAATTCCTTTGCTATCCCTCCATTACCTTTTGCAACCATTTTTTAGCTTCTAGTTTTGCCCAGGACGCTCCATGACGATATATACTTATCATGGCTAACGTCTCCTCGTTTTTTCCTGCGAGACGGCTATATATATCGCCAGAAACAAGCCCGTTGTGAAAATCATCCAGTCTATCATCAAAACTTATCATTCTTCCTCCTCCACTTTATTCATCTGTTCCCCATCCAATTCAGAACCAATAAAATTGCGATTAGTATTTTGTCAAGCATTTATTTGCTAAAATTCAAATTTTTTCAACAAAAAGTCGTTGGATCTTGCGGCCGGCCAAAAGTCTGCGCTTTCCAGGCTTTTGCTAAACGCGCCCCAGCGCTCCATATATTCTTCTTGTTCGATAGTCAAATCTTGATTTTCATTTTCAAAAAAAGCAAGTTTCTGGTACATAAGCTGGCTGTATAGCTCTTGGTTGTGCTTGTAGCAGGCCGCCTGCTCTGCTGTCATGCGCTCCTTGTTGGCCTTAATCTGCGCTTGCTTTCTGCGGTCCTCCTCGGCCCAGTCCGGGATATTGGTTGGGCCCTGCTGTGGCTGCTGCTGATATGCTCCGGGTCCGGTATTGACCGGTCCGGCGTCATTGAGATAGCTTTCGAACTTAGATGAAAATAGGGTCATAGGACGCAGATACTCTTGCATGCGTGCGTCGGTGTACCATTTTGCCACGCGCCCGTCTATCACGCGCTGAAAATCTTCCAGTTTGTACCCGTCTTTCCAGCGGGCCAAAATCAGCCTACGGGTCTCCTTACTGCTGGCCTTGAAATTCTTGTTTGCTTTTTTATTCAAATAGTCGATTATTTCTTGGTAAGGTGGACTGGGTTGTCTCGGCTTTTTAGCCGGGACCTGTTCCGGCTCGTCCGGGACAATATCTATATTTCTTATCTCTATTCTCTTATCTCTATACTCTATCTCTGGCGTACATTTGTACGCTTCATTTGTGGATAACTCCGCTATCCCTTGTGGCTCTAGGTTTTCCTTGTTTTCTTCTGTTTGCTCGTGTTCGTATGATTGTACTAACCCGTCCATACGCACTAGGCTATTATTTCCAGGCAATTCCTCGCCCTCGTCCGTTCGTTTGTCGTACAAATGTACGCCGTCCTGCGGTGCTGCCAGGGCTGCTTTTCGTTCCTGCTCAATCCTTGCTCGGTAGGCCCGGACCCGGTCAGCTTCTGTCGATGATGTGCCGACAAAGTTTTCCACGTCAAGCATAAACATAGCCCCGTTGTCCAGGACCTCGACAAGTCCAAGTTGCTTGTAGATTTCTACGGCTTTCTCGACGATACCGACTGGGTGCCTGGTCAATGTGGCCAGCACGTCAGGGGTGTAGGGTATAACGCCCTTAAACATAAGCCGGCCCGCGTCCTTTAGGCTTCGCAGGTATAGTTTCATCAAGATATTGCTGTATAGAAAACCGTCCGGCATACTCTCCAGAATGACGATTTCATCGCGCTCGAAAAAGTCCTCGCGTAGTTTGAGGTAGTAATATTTTCGGTTGTTCTCCGTTGCCATGGTCTAGGCCTCCTTTGCGACGCGGCCGTTCCATTCCGGCCGCCAGTCAATGTCTGACCCAGTGATACCGTACAGCTTGCATAGGTTTTCCGTGTTGCGCCCGCGTGGTTGCTGCTGTGCGTACTCCCAGCGCTGGACCGTTGCGATGTCAACCTTTAGCGCGTCCGCGACCTGCTGCTGCGTTAGGCCGGCGTCTAGCCGGTACTGTCTGATTGTCTTTCTTGCCATGTTGTGCCTCCTTATTTTGCTTCTTGTACTGTGATATAGCGACGTCCCCAGCCGCGGCCGCGGTTTCTTGTGCGGTCTTCCGCGGTCAGCGTCCGCATGTCGAATTTCCAGCGCCAGCTAAACTCGCGCTCCTCGCGGGCTTTGTATAGGGCCTCGCGTCTGTTCTTAGCTTCTACCGTCATCAATACCTCGCTGACTTGTTCTGACGAGTGCGCTTTCGCGTTTGCTGATTTTGTCAAGATGATGTCAAATTTTTTCATAGGTTCGGTCCTCCTGGCTTTCCGCCTGATTTATTTTACACTATGAATATACCGCATTTGTTCTAACTTGTCAACACTTTTCTATCAAATTTTTAATATTTTTTTATTTTTCGCGGTGCAAACACAAAAAAAGAAAAGACCCGCGCGTTTTGCGGGCCCTTTCCGTAGGAGATTTCCAAACCGAAAAATCAGCAGGTACTTTTCGTCTGTGGTTTCTGGAGTAAAACCTGGTGTCCGTGGTGGACAATATTATAATACCATGACCGGCTGGATATGTCAATCCATCCGGCTCAAAAAATGGAAAACCAGAAAAGGCCGTTTTTTGATTTTTTTTCGCGTCTGTTTTCTCTCCCTGGTATGCTAGGACCTGGACGCTGAAAAAATGGCTAAAATGTGCCAAAATTTAAGCCAGACGACGAAAAAAACCGCCCGCTGGTCTGCGGACGGTCTGAAAAAATTATTTGACGCGTTTGTTGACGATTGCCTGCACCGCGTTGTAGTACGTTCCAAGGTTGGCCTTGCGCTCGGCTCCTGTTCCAAGGTTGCCGGCCAGTAACTCGTCGGCCAGTCGGTTGTGCGATTGGCTGGCCGTGATGACTTTCAGCCTCTCGTTAATAATCGTCTGCACCGCCTTATACTTGGGACCAAGTGCCGCCTTGCGACTATCTCCAGCGCCAAACTTGCCAGCCATAACCTCGCCCGCCAATTTTTCAAGCGAACCAGCTTCGGCCGGTGTAGTTGCTGGTTGCTTAGTTGCTGCGGCGCTGTTGGGCGTCGTTTTCTGGCGGTATACGTAGACGTAAGGCCCGCCCATGGTGCCGGCGTTCCAGCCGTAGTATTGGTCGTAGTTGTTAACATTGATACCGTTGTAGCCGTAGCTGCAATGGATAATGCGGGTGCTGTCGATTGCCAGCATAGCATGGCCACCGGACCCGATACTCTGACCCTTGCGGCCCCAGATGATAACGTCCCCGCGCTGCATGTTCCAGTCGCGGTTTTCCGCGATTAGGGCGTAGTCGTTGGCGATTAGCCAGTTATGCGCGCTCTCTGTGTTGACCGCCCAGCTGGCAGCAGACGCGCCGGCAGCTCTTAGGGCGTAGTAGATACTGCTGGAGCAGTCGTAGGACGTCGGGCCGTCGCGGTGTGTCATTGAATATGTGACTTTCCCGCGTCGCTGCTCAAACCATGCAACGGCTACTTCTGTGTTAATTGGCATTGTCGTTTTCCTCCTCGTTTTCTAGTTCTTTGCTGTCGAATACCTGGAATATAGGTTCCAGAACGAAAAGCAAAGCAAGGACCGGGAAGAAAATCATACCCAGCAGGAATAACCCTGCCACTCTGGCTGCTTTTCTCATGTCCCGGCCTCTTTCTATGCGTCCGGCCCGTCTGGACCGTCTGCGGTTTTGATTGGCTCGACTTCCTGCGGTTGGTCCGCTAGGTAGTCGGCAATGTCTACTGTGTAGATGTCTTTGTGGTGGTCAATGTTGCGCGTGATAAAGCCCTCGATGTAAGGGATTTTGACACCCAAGACTGATAAGTTTTTGAGAATACTTAGGGCGTAGCTCAAGAACATAGCATAAATGAAAGCGTCCACGGCCTGCGTAAGTCCCATGTGTACGATGTACGGGTAGGCAATAGCTACGGAAATAAACATTGATACGTGGCTGATGATACCCTTTCGCAACTTGCTGCTACTGATTGAGTTAGTAGCCCAGGCTCGCGAAAAGCCAAGG
>RRZU012549132.1_pt1 | contig 29697 bp, 30 predicted proteins | sample 2165561 | NCBI WGS metagenome assembly RRZU01 (sample SAMN10456909, study PRJNA506462) | wastewater metagenome | isolation source: wastewater sludge | place: USA: Moscow, Idaho | reverse complement strand
GAAGCCACCGGCGCCATGAGCGACGAAATGCGCCAGGCCCTCAACGAACGACGCGACCTCATCGAAGCCCGCGCCGACGCCGTCCTCGACCGCGCACTCGACGAGGCAGTGCCCTGGGCCGTGGAGCTGGGCGCTCTGCCCACCGACGCACGGAGGTTGGCCGCCTGGCGATGTTCCGCGCGAGTGGTGGCGGCGTACCGAGACCGGTATCAAGTCACCACCGACACGGCACTCGGCACCACAACCGAGAGCGTCGCCCAGAAGATCGACGCGGCCCGTGCCAGGGCTGCGCTCGACGCAGCTCGCACACTCACGACGGAGACCCAGGACGTCGACGAACGCCAGCGGGCAACTCCTTCGCTGGGTAGGAGCCTCTGAATGCTCACGCTCTATCGCTGGGGGCCCGCGGCGCGTAGAGTTGAAGAAGACGGATTTCTCCTTCACTTTGGGCCGCATGCGGCAGGCTCCCGAGCCATCCTCCACGCACCGTCACCCCCGAAGCACGTGCGTGAGAGGAGAACACCATGTTCCGTCTACTTTGGATCGCCAGCATCCACACCCGGACCTTCATGCGCCGGTACATGCCCAGCAACATCATCCTCGACCGCGTCCGCACACGCCGGGGCCTGAAGTGGGGACCTCTCGCCATGCTGCTCGCCGTCCCCTACATCGCCGTGTCGTATTGGCTCACTGTGCTCATCGAGGCGGGCGGCCCCGGGTGGCTCTACCTCTTCGTCTTCATCTGCCTGTGGAGCGCGTTCAAGATGCTCTGGATCGGTCCGGTCAGTCTGATTCTCTTGGCGCGTACGCGTCTCATCGAACGAAAGGTACGTCAGCGCCAGGACTCCATTGTTCCCAGCACGAGCAGTGTTGCGTCCGCACATCGTTAGACAGCCACAAGTTGAACGTCAGTGATCAGCCCTGCCTCGACGAGCGCTACGCGTACGGCCTTACGGTCCACGCCCATCAGGTGTCCGATGGCTCGCATTGACATGCCTCCCCGTGACAGGCGCACCGCCTCGGCTCGCTCCTGCTCGTTAAGCCCAGGACGCCGCCTTGGGACCTGCCTCCGCTGGAGGTGCGAGAAGACGGTGGCGCGGTGGATGCCGTACTTCGCCGCCAGTTCTTGGACGCCATAGCCAGCCTCGTAGTCGTTGACCAGCTGGTCGACCTCGCAGGGGGTGAGAAAAGTTTGAGCCATCCCGACAGTCCTCACAACAGGGCCTCGATGGTCCATCGGAGCGGTGTTATGGGGACGGTTGCAGACCCGGTAAACCCCACGGTTCAAGCGCCTGACCAGCGTATTCGCCTTCGGGGAAAAGTTGCCGAACGTGCTACGCAGGCACCCCAAAGTCTGGGCCTGGTGTTTCAACACTGGGCCCAGAGTTATTTCGGTTCCGGTCGGCCGCCTTCCGGTCAGACCGAGGTGAGGAAGGCTCGCACTCTCTTCATGAGTAGCGCGGATGCGTCCGGGTCGAAGGCATTAAGGGAGGAGTCGGCGAAGAGGTGTTGGTCGCCGGGATAGAGGAACAACTCGGCGTCAGGCGTTGAGTCGGCGAGCGCGCGAGCAGCTGGTAGGTCTTCGCCGAAGAACTCGTCGCGTCCATTCCCGTGGATCTGCACTGGGACTCCCATCGGCCAGGTATCGCTGAACTCAGTCACGGGAAAGCAGGAGAACATCAAAAGTGCGCCTCGGGCGCCTGGGCGAGTCTGTGCCAGCCGTTGTGCGATCCCGACGCCGAACGAGAATCCGGCATAGACGATGTGTGATCCCATCCCCTCTGCCGCGGCGACCCCTCGCTCGTCGAGAGCTTCAAACCCGACCTCCTCCGCGAACGCGAATCCTTCCTCGATCGAGGTGAAGGTGCGCCCTTCGAACAGATCGGGCGTGTGAACCGTGTGGCCGGCTCGCCTCAGCTCGTCGGCGAAGGCTTGTACGCCGTCGGTGAGTCCCTGGATGTGGTGATAGAGCAGCACTTCGGCCATGTCATCGGTCCCTCTCGCACAATGATCGAATTATTTCGATCATTGTGGAATAGTAGTCTATCGAGCCGTGGCCGCCAATCCTCCGGACTACGAGCTCGCCGATCGCATGGCACTGACCAGCGCCGGGTAACTGCGACCCAGGCAGTTCTCAATCATCGCATGGATGAAATCCTTCGTCCCCTCGGCCTGACTGTCGTTCCATATGCTTGCCTCAGGAATCTCGACATCGAACCGGGTGTCACCAGTTCGGAGTTGGCACGGCGGAGCTTCGCTTCGCGGCAGTCCATGAACGCCCTGTTCCAAATGCTGGAGAAAGCTGGTCTCCTTGCGAGATCCGAGGAATCGGGACAACGGCGAGAAAAGTCAAGCCACCTGACGAACGCCGCTGAAGAATTGCTGGCCGAGGCCGAGGCGGGTATTCAGAAGGTGGTCATGCGAATGACCTCGGAACTTGATACGAGGCAATGTTCCGAGCTCTTCGCGCTACTGGATGCCTGTGGCACAGCGCTCGTGGAGGAATGAACCGCGCAGTCTTGCTCAGGAAGCGTCGCGGTCCAGCAGTTCCATAAATGTCGAGATGAATTGCTCGGCGCTGGTGCCACCGGCGATCAGCTCGTTGACCAGTGTTCCTTCCGCCAACAGGTGCGTGATTTCGTCCAGCACGTCGCGGAAGGTACTGCGCCCATCGGGACTGAGTGCGAAGAGTAGGACGAGATGCACCCTGTCCGCACCCCACTGCACGCCGTCGTCGCAAACGAGCGCCGCAATGGCAGTGCCGTTGGCGTCCATACGCATCGAGTGGGGGATAGCGAAGTCGCCTCCGAACGCGGTCGAGGAAGCGCGCTCGCGATCCAAGACGTCGTCGTAGAAGTGTTCCTCCGTGTAGCCGGCCTGCAGGAGTCTGTCGGTGAGTGTGCGCAGCGCCTCCTCCTGCGTCAATGGCGCCTCGTGACGAATGAAGAGGTCGGGGTCGAGCAGCGTGGACAGCGCGGTGCGAATTCGGCGTCGAACCGCCTTGTCGCGTTCGGCCCGGACGCTTCGCGCAACGTGGTCCAGATCGCCGCGTGATGGGAGCGGATGGACCAGGACAACGCGGGCTGAGGCCGGGCCCGCGGGCGGAACCGTGGAAATGATGATGTCGGAGGAAACGGACCCGAAGTCGAAGTCGATGCCCTGCGCAACTTGCTCGATGGCGCCCACGCCCTTGATGGCGCTGCGGATCTGTTCCACCAGCTGGCTACCGACGTCGTAGTAGCGCGGAACGACCACCGTGATGGTGACGAGGTCGCGTTCCTCGAGCGAGGGCATCAGCTGCATTCCGAGGTGCAGGGCCAGGTAATCCAACTCGACCGGATCGATCCGGATCCCGCAGCGTTCCTCGAGCGAGGCCGCGAAGCGCAGGGCGAAATCGTGCAGCAGTGGATGGGACCTCTTGAAGCCGTCGCCGAGGGGCGGCGGAAGCGGTGCGCCGGCCGCCGAACGCACCAGCAAGCCCTGGACGTGCAGCGCCATGTTGAGCGGACCCTTGGGGGAGGTGGCGCCGATCGAGAAGTCCTGCGCGAGTTGGTTCAGCAGCTCCTCCGTCATCCGTGCGACCTCCGGGGCAACGGGGGAGGTGGAATCGGCGACCAGAACCCCGGAAATTCCCCGCACCACCAACAAATCGCGCAGGCTTCGCATCTCGGCCGGTGCGAACTCGACCCAGCACACCTCCTGGACGGCGCGCGCGCAGCCGACGACGATCGAATCCAGCAGGTCGTCGTCGGGAGTGATGTGCGAGGATCCCACGGTCACGGCGTCTCGCTGAATTTCTGCATGACTCGACTTGACCGTGATGTCCAGTCCCGGCAGCTCCGAGGGTGTCTGATCCTCGCCGAGGGGATGGCCACGCTGGGTGCGGTCGATGGCGACGGCGGTGTGAAGCACGATGCTGGCCAGCGCATACTCGGTCAGCTCGACGCCGTGGTCGCGGAAGACCTTCTCGAGTGCGCTGCGCAAGGCTGCGATGTCGATGTGGCGGAACTCCGATACCATTGCGGACCAGGTACTCGGGCCGAGTTCCTTCGCCGAGCCGTAAAGGAACTGGCGCACGAGGCGACGCCGCGATCCTTCACTCCCCACCAGGCGGATCGTGTCCTTGTCCCGTTCAATCCTGAGATCGTACTGCTTCAGCATCTGGCGTGCGCGGCTCAGGTCCGTCTCGATGGTCGAATCGCTGACGAACAACTCCTCAGCCAGATCGTGAACGTTGATGGGCGAGTCCGAGGCAACGAGGGTGGTGCAGATGCTGGCTAACCGCTTTTCGGGAGTATGTGGTTCCTGGGGGACCTGACCGAGGCCACGGTTGAGGTCGAGTGAGTATCCCAGGGGAGACGAGACGATGGGCAGGCCGTCCCGGCGCAGGTCGTGAATGAGGGTGCGAACAGTTCGGCTCGAAACCATCAGACGTGAAGCCAGCGTCTTGCCGGCCAATGGCTTCGTCGCTCTGATCAGAATGTCCAGGAGCGCTTCTTGACGGGAGGGACTCATAGATCCCCTTCGGATGGCACCGTGTGCCTGAATTCGCTCATTTTCACTGCATCCCCCGTGTCGATCGAACACTCCTTTGCGCTCCGCCAGGTCATTGGCCCGCTGCCGACGCCGTAACTCTAACGGCGCCGACAAGTGTTCAACAGTAGTACTGCTTCCGCCATCTAGGAAGTTCTCGGCTTCCTCCCGGTGTGCGTCACCGGCGGGCAATGACTTCCTACCGGGAGGAAGGTAATCCGATGGTGTGGGGCGCCAGCCGGGTCGTACCTTTGTGGGGAGCTGGCACAGGTGCCGGATTTCCGCGCGTCATGGAAGCAAGAACGCGTGTCACAAGTGCGATCGAAGGGGACAGCATGCCCGACCCAAGCGACTACGAAGTTGCATTCCAAATCATCAGCACCGCAGGAAACGCGAAGTCGGATTCGATGATCGCGATTCGCGAGGCTCGCGCCGGTGACTTCACTGCTGCCCAGGAGGCGCTCGAGCGGGCCGATACGTCACTGCATGAGGCCCACCGCGCCCAGACCAAGCTGCTTACCGCGGAAGCCCGCGGCAACGAGGTTAAGCTCAACATCATCCTCGTCCATGCCCAGGACCACCTCATGGGGTCGATCCTGCTGCGCGATCTCGCCGAGGAATTCATCGAGATCCACAAGGCGCTGCACGAGAAGAAAGAGGACTGAACATGAAGCGACAGTTTCCCGAGGGCTTCCTGTGGGGAGCCTCATCCTCCGCGCACCAGACTGAGGGCGCGTGGAACGAGGACGGTAAGGGTCTGACGGTCCAGGACACCAGGCCTCGTGACAATCACGACATCGCTGATTTCACGGAGGCGGTTGACCACTACCACCGCTATCGCGAGGACATCAAGCTGCTGGCCGAGATGGGCGCGAACGTGTTCCGCTTCTCGATCTCCTGGGCGCGCATCCTCCCCACCGGTTCGGGGCAGGTCAACCAGGCGGGCCTGGATCACTACAACGATGTGATTGACACCTGCCTGGAGTTCGGCGTCGAACCAATGATCACCCTCTACCACTTCGATCTGCCGCAAGTGCTGCAGGACAACGGTGGCTGGGACTCACGCGACACTGTGGAGGCCTTCGCCGAGTACTCGCGCATTGTCTTCGAGGCCTACGGCGACCGCGTGAAGCATTGGCTCACCATCAACGAGCCCAACATCATGCTTCTCGTCGACAAGAAGATCCTCGGTGTGGAGATCCCACTCGAGCGGAAGTACCAACAGTTCCATCACCTCATGATTGCCGAGAAGAAGGCTTTCAAGTTGTGCCACGAGCTGGTCGACGGCGGCCAGATCGGCCCCGTCCCGAACATCTCGATCGTCTACCCTGCCTCCTCCAAGCCCAAGGACTACCGCGCCTCGCTCTACTTCAACGCGATCCGCAACTGGGCCTACCTGGACTTCTCGTGCCGAGGTCGATACAACCCGCTCCTGCTCAACTACCTGAAGCAGAAGGGCCTGACCGTGGAGATCACGGACGAGGACCGGGAGCTCATGGCGAGCGAGAAGCCGGACTTCGTGGCGATGAACTACTACACCTCGGTGACGGTGGAGTACCCCGAGAACGCCGAGAACATGACGGACGGGATCAGCGATCAGCAGTCCGAGGACATCATGGATGCCGGATTCTACAAGGGTTTCACCAACCCGAATCTGAGCAAGACCGAATTCTCGTGGACGATCGATCCCGACGGCATGCTGAACACGCTGCTGGCGATCGAGGATCGCTACGCAATGCCGATCATCATCACCGAGAACGGTCTGGGTGCCTACGACGAACTGACGTCCGAGGGAACGATCGACGACGATTACCGCATTGACTACTACCGCAAGCACCTTGCGAAGTGTCAGGAAGCAATCGAGGCGGGCGTCCAGCTGATTGGCTACAGCCCGTGGTCGGCAATGGACCTCATCAGCGTGCATGAGGGCATTCGCAAGCGTTACGGGTTCATCTTCGTGGACCGGAACGAGAAGGACGTGAAGGAAATGGCTCGCTTCCCCAAGAAGAGCTACTACTGGTACCAGAACGTCATCGCTGAGAATGCGGTTGACGACGGAGAGGAATAGTCGCAAACAATGGACAAGGCATTTGCTTTCCTTGAGAAGCGTCTCATGGGGCCGCTCAGCAAGGTGGCCAACACGCGAATCATTCGCGCCCTGATGAACGCCGGTCTTGCGACCGTTCCGTTCACGATCGTCAGCTCGATCTTCCTGCTGATCAACAACCTCCCGATGATCATCCCCCCGCTGGGGGAGTTCTTCCAGAACACGATCCTCAACTACTCGGACCTGTACTCCGTGGGCAACACCATGGCCCTCGGATCGATCGCCATCTATTACGTACTGGCGTTCGCTTACTACCTGACCACCGAGTACAAAGAAGAAGTACCCAAGATGGACCAGTTCACCGGTACCATCCTGGCGCTCTACGCCTTCCTGATGACTGTGGTCCAGGTACGCTTCGAGGATGGCAAAGCCGTGCTCGTCGCCGACGAAACGGACACCAGCATTATCTATAAGGGCATCGGGCTGGGCAACTGGGTCACCCGCTTCGGTGGCACCGGTATCTTCATCGGCATTGTGGTCACCTTCCTGGCAATCCGCCTGTACCGTTGGTGTGTCGAGAAGAACGTCACCATCAAGATGCCCGCCGGCGTTCCGGCCGGTGTCTCCCGTGCCTTCGCCTCGCTGCTTCCCGCCATCTTCATCGCATTTATGATGATCGCGATCAACGGTGTCCTGGCGATCTTCGGTACGGACATCCACGGACTGCTCTCCAAGCCGTTCGCGTTCGTGCAGCAGCTGACGGGAAGCCTTGGCGGCATGATCGTCATCATGTTGCTGGTCCATCTCCTATGGATCATCGGTGTGCACGGCACCTCGATCGTGGTCAACTCCTTCGTCAACCCGATCCTGCTGGTCGCGCTCACCGAGAACATGGAGGGTGGCACGAACATCTTCGCCGGCGATTTCAAGAACATGTTCGTCTTCATCGGTGGTGCAGGTGCAACGCTCGGCCTGGTGATCTGCATGCTGATCTGGGCCAAGTCCGCTCAGCTCAAGACGCTGTCGAGGGCCGGCGCACTGCCATCGCTGTTCAACATCAACGAACCGATCATCTTCGGTGCGCCAATCGTCTACAACCCGTACCTGGCCATCCCGTTCGTCGTCGTTCCGCTGATCACAACCTGCACCACGTACTTTGCGATCAGCTGGGGCCTGGTCGACCGCATCGTTGCTGCCATCCCGTGGATCTCGCCCGTGGGTGTGGGTGGCTTCCTTGGAACCGGCGGCGGGTTCACCGCCGTGCTGCTGGCCCTGCTCAACCTCGCGATCTCCATCGTCTGCTACTTCCCCTTCATGAGGATGTACGACTCGAAGCTGTACGCCCAGGAGCAGGAGATGGCACAGCAGGAAGAAGCAGAAGCAAAGGCTGTGAAGGCCGACTAGAAGTTGGCTGGGGGTTGCATTCGTGCGGCCCCACGGTCAAAGTTTGTTGCGAACCAGAAACTGAAGGAGAAGAAAATGAAAGTACTACTCATCTGCTCGGCTGGCATGTCCACCAGCATGCTCGTGAACAACATGCTCAAGGTCGCGGATCCGGACGACGTCGTCGACGCTCTTCCGTTCGGCGAGCTGGAGTCCAAGATCGACGATTACGACGTCGTCCTGCTCGGTCCCCAGATTCGTTTCAAGCTGGACGAGGTCAAGAAGACCGCCGCGGAGCACGGCAAGGCGGCTGAGGTGATCGACATGCGCGTTTACGGCATGATGAACGGTGAGGCAGCGATGAAGCAGGCCCGCGAGCTGCTGGCTCGGTAGTTTGCCGGGAGTTCTCCGGACGCTCCGTTCGTCGGATGCCCCGAAGCTCCATGTGCCCTCGGGCGCTGTGCCCCGGTTTGGGTTCCAAGGACCCGAACCGGGGCGTTCGCATGTCCAGCCGTCCTCAATCGGGGGTCGACTCGCCCGCAAGCAGCATCGCTTCCTCGATGGTGGCCCGGCCCGCGGGGATGGTTGTGTGATCCCGCAGTGGTCAGGGGCCAGCGTACTTTTCGGGGCCGGTAGGTCGCGAAAGCCTACCGGCCCCGAAAGGGAAATGTGGATTAGAGGTTCCGCAGTAGGCCATGACCTATTGGCGGGATCTCTTAGATGGCCTGGCCAACCTTCTCCGAGAATTCAACGAGTCGGTTCGAGAAGCCCCACTCGTTGTCGTACCAACCGAGCACCTTGACCTGACGTCCACTTACTTCGGTGAGCGGTGCGTCGAAGATGGTCGAATGAGGATTACCAACGATGTCGTGAGAAACCAGAGGCGCTTCGGAATACTGGAGGTATCCAGCCAGCGGCCCGCTCTCGGCGGCCTGACGGAAGGCCTCGTTGACCTCTTCCTTTGTGACTTCCTTCTTCAACGAGACGGTGAGGTCGGTGATTGATCCGACAGGTACGGGCACACGAAGAGCGGCTCCGGTGAGCTTGCCATCGAGTTCCGGGATGACCTTTCCGATTGCCTTGGCCGCGCCAGACGACGTTGGGATAATTGAGAGGGCTGCGGCGCGAGCGCGACGTAGATCCTTGTGGGGAGCGTCAAGAATTCGCTGGTCACCAGTGTAGGCGTCGATCGTGGTCATAAGGCCCGACTCGATACCGAAGGCATCGTTGAGGACCTTAGCGAGAGGACCAACTGAGTTGGTTGTGCAGGAGCCGTTCGAGAATACGTCCGCTGAACTGACATCCAGCGTGTCCCCATTGACGCCCAGAACGAAGGTGGGGACGTCGCCGGACGCCGGTGCGGAGACGATGACCTTCTTGGCACCACCCTTGAGGTGAGCGCTCGCCTTTTCTGCCATGGTAAAGAATCCGGTAGATTCAATGACGACGTCGGCGCCCACAGATGCCCAGTCGATCTTCTCCGGATCACGTTCCGAGAAAACGACAATTTCGTGACCGTCGACGACGATGTTTCCATCCTTGACGCTCACTCCACCCATATGCCCTGAAATGGAGTCCCACTCCAAGAGCGTTGCCAAAGTGTCGGCGTCAGTAAGATCGTTGACTGCAACGACCTCAACATCCGCGTGGTTCGCCATGGCAGCCTTCAGGTAGGTGCGGCCGATACGACCGAAGCCGTTGATTCCGATGCGAACAGTCATGATGTTTCTCCTTCTGTTTCTACTGCTTCCAAAGCAGTAGTGGCTTTCTTATTTACTGTGCTCTTCGCTGGTGGTTGAGAGTTGGACGAGGCGACGCAGTGCGGCAAATGCTTCGTCGTACGGAGCGCGATCCTGTGCCGCGATCGCCAGTACGTAGCCGCCCTGTAGCGTTGTGACAATTAGCCGGGCCCAGCTGGCTGCATCAAGATCCGGTTTGAGTTGATGGCGATCAATTGCTTCCTGAACAGTGTTGGTTGCAGCTTCCGTGATGCGGTCGAAAACGCGTGCTACCGGAGCGAGCATCTCGGGGTCTCTCGCCACGACGGGATCCTGTGTCAGGCGGCCCGCTTTACAGCCTTTTAATGGTTCGCGAGGAGCGCTGAGATAGTTATTCAGCCGATCCAGTGGATCTCCCGCGGCCTCAAGTAAGGCGACCGAGCGATCCATGAGGTCGGAGGTAATGCTCTCAATGGCAGCCATGCCAAGATCGCGCTTGGTAGGGAAGTGGTGATACATACTGCCCTGCCCCACTCCGGAACGCTCCCTCACTTCACGGGGAGTAGTTGCCGCGAAACCCTGCTCCCACATCAGGTCGCTCATGGCCTCGATCATTCGTTCCTTGGAGTTCATGCTTCGAGTGTACCTACCTACAGGTACAGAATCAAGAGTGGGTGTGATTGTCGAATGAAGATGGCCAAGAAGGTAGATGAAAGGGTGAATGTTGCCGCAAGCGTTCGAGACACTAGCCGAAAGATTCGAGTGGCTCATCAAGATGTTCTTTGGCGTCGGGGTTCTGGGTCGCGCGGCATGAGAAGGTGGGCCGAAAAATTCGGCCCACCTTCTCAGTAGTTTGTTTTCAGTAGTTTTTGTTTGAGGCAAGATTCCACTGTTGCTGAAAGTCCTGCTGGCACTGACGAGTCCACTGCCGTTGAGGGTGCTACCGCCGTTTGAGGAACTGCTGCATGACGGTCCCGCCGATGGCCAGGTAGAGCACGATCTGCACGATTTCGAGAGCTGGACCTTCGCCTCCGCCCAGAAGTCCTGCCACGTAGTTCGCCAAGTGAAGGCCACCGTGGATACCAACTGCAGCCCAGATTGACCCGGTCGCGAAGTAGAGTGCGGCCGCGGTGAATCCGAAGGCCCCCGCGCTTGTCATGTAAAGCACTGCTTCCCAGATGGAGGCGTGCCCTCCATTAGAGATGATGTGAATGAGGCCGAATGCGACGGAGGTGATGAGGGCCTGACGCTGCCAACTTCCTCCCACGGACTGGCTTAGCCAACCGCGCCAGATGAACTCTTCTGTGGCACCCTGCATCACAAAACCGAGGAGCAGTGTATTCAGAAGTCCCACCCAGAAGGGCTCGGGGGAGGTGAAGGCGACTACATTGATCAGTCCCAGCTTGCCCAAGAGAATAGATGCCGGAACGATAACGACGAGGCTAATGGCTGTGCCGATGAGTAGCGTCGGTAGAGTTCGCCGGTCAAAGTGAATCCCGGTTACCCTGAATGGGCGATGGTCGATGTACTTGCAGTACAGCCAGATGACTGCGAGGGCGACCAAAGGAATAGTTAAGAGAGCGGCGCTCTGTTTGAGCATCACTAATCCCCAGTTTCCAGCAAGGGCATCAGCATTGACGTCCATCGCCGGGATCTTTTGGATGAGAAGCGCGGGGCCGTAGACGGCGAGTCCACCTATAAAAGCAATAACGAGGCGTAGAAGTACTCCCAGGTTGCTCACAGCTGGGGTCTGAATGGGGCCAGCGGGATATTCGTTGGCGAGAGAGTCGGCGGTTGTCTTGTCGGGCTGGGAAAGGATTGAAGTGTTCATGCTTCAACGGTAGATTTTCGACGTCGTGGCCAGAACCCGCCGTCGTCATCACCTTCAGGACCGAAGGCACGGCTTGTCATGACCGTGGTCATGGGTACTAAATGCTCGTGCGGCTTACATTAGGAATATGCCTCAATCCAGACCAGTCTCTTCCCGAATCCAGTGGTTCCTCCATGTTCTCTTTGGGATTAGTATCGCCGCGGCGTTGGGCGGCGTCGCCATAGGATTTGGCCAGGACCTGGTGCCCCAGGCTGTGACCGGAGCGATGATGATCGTCATTGCCCTCGGCACCTGGTATTACTGGAGCACTGGACGCCAGGCCCGAACCGCCGCGCTGGTACTTGCGCTGTCCAGCATCGGTTTGCTGATGACTATCGATACCTTCGGATTTCCGCTAGTCTTCACCGCGCTCATCGTATTGGTGCTCTCGTGGGGACTCTGGGTTGGCGTGGGTGTGGCCGTTCTGGTTACCGGCATTATGGCGGCGCTGCTTCTTCAGTACTATGGCGACGACGTCAATGGACTCGTGCAGATCGCCGGGCAGACCATTGCTAACGCTCTTCTTTTCTCGCTCGTCCTCATCGTTGCCGCGCTGCTGCGCGCTATCGAAGCCCAGCGTGCCGAGTTGGTTTCCGCCAATGCTCAGCTGACTGATGCGATGAAAATTTCGCGGGATCTCGTATTAGCTGAGGAGCGGGCGCGAGCTGCGGCAGAGCTTCACGACGGGTTGGGGCATCAGCTCACCTTGATCTCGATGTCGCTGGAATACGCCGACCGAATGCGTGAGAAGAAGCCGGAGCTCGCTTGGCAGGAGGTTGCTCATGCGTCGGAGACGGCTCGCCAAGCGCTCGCGGACATGCGCCTGTGGGTGCGGGCGTTGCACCCGGCCCGTCTTGACCAACTCGGGGAACCGGGCGGTTTTGAAGCGATCGCCGAGGTGTTTCGGGGAACCGGGCTGGACGTCGCCGTCGACATATCGCCGACAGAACGTCTAGGCAGCTCACATGCCCTGTTTGCGTATCGGCTGATTCAAGAGGGCCTCACCAACGTGCTTCGTCACGCGGGGGCCACCGGGGTAGTATTTGCGGTTTCCCGCGACATATCCGGTGTATTGCGGCTGACGGTGGGGGACAATGGCACCGGAGCCGACGATATTCAGCCGGGTTACGGGTTGCGCGGGCTCATGGAACGCGCGGAGGAGCTGGGCGGCAGTCTACGGTTGGTGCGGCCCGGTAGGTTGGGCGGCTTGGACCTGGTTGCGGAACTGCCGGAGGTTCGGAGTTGAAAGGGAGCGAAGATGGGCTCTTCGGAGGTGCGTTCGTGAGTCGAGATTTGTTGGTGGGTCACGATTTGTTGGTGAGCCGAAATGGGACGACGACGGCGCGGGGAACGGAGTCACAATGACCGGTCCGATTCGGGTCCTGGTAGTTGATGATCAGCAACTGTTGCGTCGCGGACTGACGATGCTGTTGGATACGGTGGACGACGTCGACGTCGTTGGACAAGCAGGTGACGGGCGCGAAGCCTTGGCCCTGGTTGCTTCCATTGAGTCCGACGTGTTGTTGACCGACGTGCGGATGCCCACCATGGATGGGCTGGAACTTCTGGCCGCGTGCCGGGAACAGTATCCGGACCTGCCGGTGGTTCTCCTGACCACTTTTGATGATCAGGATGTGGTGCGCGCGGCGATCCACGGAGGGGCGGCGGGCTTCTTGCTCAAGGATAGCTCGGTGGATAGTGTTGCCGAAGCGATCCGGCAGGCTGTTGCGGGCGGCATGATGATCGATCCGCGGGTGGCGCGAAGTGCGTTTACGGTTCCTGCCGACAAGCCGGGGCCGCTTGCTAGTTTGACGCCGACCGAGCTGCAGGTGGCCGAGCTGGTCGCAACGGGTGCGAGTAATGCTGAAATCGCCGAGGAACTCTTTTTGGCCGAGGGGACGGTCAAGAACCATGTGTCGACGTTGCTGCGGAAGCTTGACCAGCGAGATCGCACGAGGTTGGCGTTGTTCCTGTCCCGGGAGCTGATGCCGGAGAAAGGGTAGGGGCTTGCGGTGAAGGGGATTGCGGTGACGTCCCCGCGAGACCCATCACGTTGCAGCGAGGTAGAGTCCTGGCGCTCCCATGAACCGGACCTATTCTCCCGGAACCGGGAACTCGCGGTAACCTGACGTCGTCGTCGACCCACATGGCGGCACATCACCTCAGCTACACGGCGAGGTTCCTCACCCACACACTCGAAAATGGAGAACAGCGTGCTGGACATCACATTCGACATCGTCGGCTCGTTCCTGCGTCCGCAGGAGATTAAGGACGCCCGCGCGAAGTACAACGCCGGCGAGATCTCACTGGACGAACTCCGGGCCGTGGAAGATCTGGCGATCGCAGACTTGGTTGCCAAAGAAGTCGAGCATGGCCTGCCTTTCGTGACCGACGGCGAATTCCGCCGCCGCTGGTGGCACCTCGACTGGCTCAAGGAATTCGACGGCTTTACCACCCAGCACCTGGATATTGAGCGGGGTGGCGTGGTTAACCACATCGAACTCGGCTACATCGACGGCAAGATTGGCTACGATCCGAACCGCGCCCACCCGGAGATCGAGGCTTACGACTTCCTCCGTGCTGAGGCTGCAAAGTACTCGGGCGTCACGGCTAAGAAGTGTATTTCCGGCCCCAACATGATCCTTGTGGACAACTACTTGCAGCTTGGCAAGAAGGACGTGCCGTTTTATGGCGACGACGTCGATCGGCTCATCGAGGATATTGCTGCCGCCTACCAGGCCGCTATCCAGGACCTCTACGATCACGGCTGCCGCTTCCTGCAGATCGACGACACCTCGTGGACCTACATGATCGACGAGAAGTTCCTCGGCAAGATCGCGGCCATGGGCTATGACAAGGACACGGTTCTCGAATGGTTCCGCCTCGTCTCCACGAAGGCGCTGGAGGGCAAGCCCGCGGACATGACCATCGCGACCCATTTCTGCAAGGGCAACTTCAAGGGGAACCACCTCTTCGAGGGCTTCTACGATTCCGTCGCGCCGATTATTGCGCAGGTTCCCTACGATGGTTTCTACGTCGAGTACGACGACGAGCGCTCCGGTTCTTTTGATCCCTGGTCGGTTCTCAAGGGATCGGATGCGACGTTTGTTGCGGGACTCATTTCTTCAAAGAACCCGGAGATGGAGACGCGCGAGGATTTGGAGCGCCGCATGGGCGAGGTGCGCGCGATTGTCGGAGACAACATCGCGCTTTCGCCACAGTGTGGGTTTGCTTCGGTCGAAGAAGGTAACTCTATTGACGAAGATACCCAATGGGCGAAGATCGACCTGCTCGTGGCCAATGCCGATCTAGTTGGCTGAGGCTGGAGTTGAGAGCGAAGGCCGATCTGGTCGGCTGACGTGACGCCGACATGATGAGGTGCCGGGGCAAGAGGTGAAACCTTGACCGCGGTAGACCAGTGGGGAGCCGGATAGTTTGACCTATCTGGCTCCCCTTCTTCATGCCATCAATGACTTTCCAATATGACTTGCCGGAGTGGCAAGTCAAGATCTAGACTTGACGTAATGGAAAGTCGGGGAGGTGCCGGCGCCGACGACTCGAAGTGTACGAGAGGGGTATGAGATGGACTCGCAAGACGCAAAGGATGCGTTGGATCAGATTTCGTTGACCAAGAAGGCGATCTCGGAGCGTTCCAAGGCTCCGAAAGGCTACTATGCGTTTCTTGGATTCCTGATTGGCCTGGATATTTTTGCCATTCCGTTGCCTTTGCCATGGAAGTTACTGCTGATTGCTGTGGCTACCGCGGGGATTGGTGCGGCGGTTGGTTGGTACCGCCAGACGGTCGGAACATGGGCAAGGGGAAACCTATCGGGCAGGGACGCTTGGGCATACTGGGTTCTTGCAATCGTTGATCTTGTGGCTCTTGTTGTCGTAATGATTGTTGGATTGACTAACGGGCCCTGGTTCCCGATATCCATCATTGCGGGTGTGGCCGCGTTTGTTGTAACGAGTGCGTTAGGGCCGGTGTGGGATCGCGCGTACCAGCAGCAGGTGCGTGATCGCTGATGGTAGCCGAGGAAGAGTTCAACACGGTCATCCATGCTCCGCATCGGCTCCGCATCTGCGCGGCTCTGGATTCCGTTGATGAGGTCGAGTTCGCAGTTCTTCGCGACGTCACCGGTGTCAGTGAGTCAGTCTTGAGCAAACAGGTGAAGGTGCTTGAGGATGCGGGCTACGTGACTACCACGAAGGGTACAAGGGATAGTCGGGTGAGGACATGGGCGAAGTTCACCCGCGAAGGCAGGCGCGCCTACCGAGCACACGTCGCGGCGCTACAGAGCATTGTCGCGGGCGACCCGGTGGTGTAGCTGGATAAAGGTTCTGGGCTCCTTGGCTGCTATCTTCTAGGACCGAGCGCTACGGGCGGCGAGCCTCAATGAGGTGCCGCGTTGAGTGGGCGATGAATGGACCTTCTTTTTGGATGAGGTCATGGAGATCATGAAGCCTGTCGTAATATTTCTCCACGGTGAACCCTGGTACCCACCAAATGACCTTCCGGAGTAGGTACACCACCGCGGCAACGTCATAGATCTCGATACGAAGAGTGGCTGTTTTCAGATCAATGATTGTTAATCCGGCGGCTTCTGCGGCCGCGACGTCGTCGTCGTGATGGCGTCCTCGGCGGGCCTGCGGCTGCGGTCCGAGAATAAACTCGATAAGTTCGAATACGCTCGCCGGGCCGACGTGCTGGGCAAAATAGGTACCGCCGTGCTGAAGCACGCGGATGATCTCATCCCACCAGATGGTGGCGGGATGCCTGGAGGTGACGAGGTCAAAGGCTTCGTTGGCGAATGGAAGCGGTGGTTCGTCCGGGTCGGCCACGACCGCTACTCCACGAGGGTGCAACAGCCGTGTTGCTTTGGCAACGTTTGGTGGCCAAGACTCCGTGGCAACAGCGGTGGGCGGGAAGAGGGGTGCTTCGGCGAGAACCTCGCCGCCACCGGTCTGGATGTCGAGCGACGCTTTGGCTCGACTCAGCCGATCGGCGAGCTGGCTCGCATAGCCCCACGATGGACGTTCCTCCGTGGCACGTCCGTTCAACCAGGAGAAATCCCAGCCGGAAATATCCGCGGAGGATCCAATATCAAGCAGCTTCTCAAAGGAGTCAGTCATTTCTTGATTCTGCCACGTTGAAGGGCTTTGAAGTTGGGGAGGGCGTACTGTCTGTGGCGTGCAGGGTTGCCTTGTGTGACCTGTGGCGTCGCCCAGAGTGATGCCGGGTACATGAGAAAGCTTTGATGAGTAAAACAAGGGCCCGGGATCATTGATTTCAATGATCCCGGGCCCTTGTGTACCGCATACTGCCTGCCGCTACTCGCAGACGAGTTCCTCTTCGCTGCATCCGGGGATACGCGAGAAGATCGTTTTGTATGTATCAAGCAGTTCGTCGTGCTGCTCGCTAGTTAGCGGTACGTACGGATCTTCTTGGGAGTCGACAGTGCCGAGATGGGTGGTCACCACGTTTCCTCCAACGACGACGGCAACCAACGGTACCGTGATCCGGCGCTCGTTTGGATCTTTAAGTGCTGTGTACTCGGGAGCTTGGTCACCGAGTTCGTCGAGGAGGTAGTAATAGAAGTCGGATCCCTCCTTGTCGGTGACGATTTCGCCGTCCTCGTTGAGAGCCTTTTGGTCGCGCATCTCATCGACGTTGACATAGTAGATTTCGTCGAGATTCACTGCTTCTGCAGCTTCATTCATCACTGGAACCGCGTTGCGGCACCATGGGCACTCTGGGAAGCCAAAGAAGATAGCGCCATTGCCGTTGGTGAGAAGCTCCCGGACCTGCTCTTCCGATGCGGTGACAAAGCGATGATCGTCCGGGATATTCACGTCCATGTAGGTGTTCTCGCCGGATGACTTTTGCCCGTTGAGCTCCTCATATTCCTTGACGAAGCCGTCGTTTGATGCGCCGCTGCACGACGCAAGCATAAGTCCAGCGGCAAGCGCGAGTGCGGTCCGACGAAATGCGGAGCGAGAAAAGAAGCTCATGAAGATCCCAATCGACAAATGGTTGTTGTCACAATTGTTTCCCATTTGCCCTCTGGGTATGTGGGCCGTTCTGCCTAGGGGCTGGAACATGACGCATATGGCGGCGCAATATCGTATACCGGGAACGGTATTGTTTTAACTGGAATGGATCTAATATGTGGACATGAGTTCGCTTTCGTCTCGTGCACGGATCGGTTATGCACTTGGAAGTATCACGACGGCGACCTACAGCACTGTTCCCGGCCTTGTTCTTATGCCATACCTCACCGACGAACTCGGTGTTGCGGCCGGGCTTGCTGGGTTGGTCGTTTTCGCTCCGAAGGCATGGGATTTTATCTTGAACCCCATTGCGGGTCGGATCAGTGATCGGTCGCAGAATCCCCGCGGCCGGAGGAGGCCTTTTGTGCTTCGTGCGGGACTGCTGCTCGCGCTGGTGTTTGTTGTGCTATTTCTCGGGCCGACCGGCCCGCCGTTGGCCGCTGGACTATGGTTGCTTATCGCTTCTCTGATCTGTGCGACGGTGTATCCCTTTTTTCAAGTGCCGTTTATCGCGATGTCCGCGGAGATTACCGACGACTATTCCGAGCGCACCCGACTCCTCACGTGGCGTGTGGTGGTGTTCAGCTTTGCGATTCTTGTAGCGGGTGGCACTGCACCAATGATCGTTGAGATGGGCAACGGGGTGAGTGGGTATCGTGTCATGGCGGTTGTCATGGGAGCACTTATTGTTGCTGGCACGGCTGGGATCTGGTTCGGTACCAGAAACGTCACACTTACTCGCGACGAACAGGCCGGCGGGCGACTGAGCGAACACATGAAGATCGTGCTGCGGAATCGGGACGCGGCAATGCTTGTTGCGGCTAATGTGATCCAGGGAGTTGCCGTGAGTATGGTGCTCAGCGGCATCGTCTACGTGGCCAAGCATGTTGTGCAGGTTCCCGGGGCGTCATCGCTCGCTTTTGTTTGTTTCGTAGGACCAGCGGTTGTGTTCTCTCCGCTCTGGCAGAGGATTGGTTTGAGGCTGGGGAAGAAAACCGGTTTCGCCATGGCGTCCGTGGTCATGGGCGTAGGTTTCATGACAATGATGATGAGCCGGACAGGCGACCTTGGCGCGCTTCTGGTGCCCGCAGCGATCCTTGGCCTCGGCTATGCCGGGACGCTCATCTTTCCACTTGCCATGCTGGCGGATATCGCGGCAGAGGATGCACGGGCGTCAGGAGTCAATCGCATCGGAATGATTTCGGGTTTGTGGTCAGGTTTCGAACTTCTTGGCTTTGCTTTGGGCCCCGCATTGTTGGGCCTGATTCTTGGCTTTGGTGGCTACAGCGAGACAATCGGCGGTGGCGTAACGCAAACGGACGCTGCCAAGTGGGCAATTGTTATCGGGGTCTCTGCGGTGCCAGCATTGCTTGTTTTCGGTAGTCTTCTACCGCTTTCGAAGTATCGTCTGGACGCTCGGTTGCAACTGGAGGCGAAGCGACAATCTCAGGCGCAGCACACGACGAATGCGGCGGCGCGAGAAGATGCGGTGGTCGTGGATACTGAACTACTGACGACGACTAACGTCATGAATGCCGACGTGACAAAAGATGGTGAGTTGATCGGCGAGGCATCGGCCGCCGCGCAGCTAGCCAGCGCGCAGGCCCCAACTCACGAGGGGACGACGACCGATCCGACGACGACCGGTTCCCTCAGCCTTCCGGCTTGAAGCTGAGCGCCACTGAATTCATGCAGTAGCGATTGCCGGTGGGGGTGCCGAAACCGTCCGGAAAAACATGGCCGAGGTGGCCACCGCAGCGTGCGCAGCGAACTTCGGTACGAACCATGCCGAGCGACGTGTCCTCGAGGAGTTCGACGGCGTCGGGGCGAACCGACTCGTAGAAGCTGGGCCAGCCGCAGTTTGAGTCAAATTTGGTTCCGCTAACGAAGAGTTCGTTCCCGCATCCGGCGCAGGTGTAGAGGCCGGAGCGGTCCTCGTCCAGCAGCTCGCCCGTCCATGCGCGCTCGGTTGCCGCTCCACGTAGTACAGCAAACTGTTCTTCGTTGAGTTCCACGCGCCATTCGTCATCGGACTTCTTGATCTCGTAATCCATGTGCTCCACTTTACCTTTCGTCTGGAGGTTTACCGTTGTGCCGCTAGCTGACTGAGGTGGTTGGTTTCCTCACCGGGTATCACAGCGTTCTCCGCGTCGTATTCGACACCTGGAACGCCCTCATACCCGGTGAGGATTCATAATGAGTCGGCGGCTGAGACCTCGCCGCCCCAGGCGGGGGCGCTGTTCTAAGCTGGGCTGCATGACTCAGACGCGTTCGCAATGGACATATCAGGTGCGCCTTGGATGGGGCGCGGACGCCCTGACGGAGCTGGCCACCGCGGATGTGATAGTGATCGTTGATGCCATCGATACAGGGTCACCTTGCGTGGATGGATCGGACGACGGCGGCGCGGCAGAGATACGTACGGCCGGGTCGAGTAATGCCAACGGCGCGGGGAGCACTGGTAACACGGCCCAAGAACTCGCCGCTCAAGCAGCCGCCCTGCCACATTCACCAGCCGTGTTCATGGGAGCCCTCCGCAACGCCACGGCAACTGCCAAGGCCATCTACAACGAGCAGCTTGCACGTGGGGGACGTGTAGCAATCAACCTCGTTCTGGCTGGCGATGACGGTCGTTTCGCAGTTGAGGACTACCTGGCAGCAGGTGCTATCGCCGATGGGCTGTCAGCGTTGGGCATCGACCATTCGGCCCCGGATGTTGCTGTGGCCATCGAAGGATTCCGCCCGCTGAAGCGTGCCGTGAAGCACCTGTTTTCCGCTAGCGCCGCAGGTCTAGCTCTCAAGGCTATGGGCCGCGGTGAGGAGGCAAAGGATGCGGCCACACTCGATGCCGAAGCCGAGTGCAGCCGCATCGCCTGACGAAACTTGTCGTGTCGCTTGAACACCGGATCTGTCGCTGGTCCAATCTCCTGCTGACTACCGGGCCTGATTCAACCCAGGCCACTGGCTTTCACCGAGGTTACCGGTGTCGCCACAACAACCTCTTTGTCGCTCAACGAAACCTACGCAACCTAGCGCGAGACAACCTGCCGCTTCGAGGAAATTACTCCGGTATTGAAGCCTGCGAGGTGTAGTCCGCCGTGGAAGCGCGCGTGCTCGATCTTGATGCAGCGATCCATCACTACGTCGAGTCCGGCGTCCTCCGCGATGGCTGCGGCTTCCTCGTTCCACGAGCCGAGCTGGAGCCATAGGGTTGTTGCACCCACCTCGATGGCTTCGCGGGCAACGCCCGGGAGGTCGTCATGCCTGCGGAATACGTCGACGATGTCGGGCTTGACGGGCAGATCTGCGAGCGAGGCATACACCTTGTGCCCGAGAATCTCATCCGCGCGCGGGTTGACGAAGTAGACGTCGTATGGCGAGCTTGACAACAGGTAGGTGGCCACGAAGAAGCTCGCGCGTGCGGGGTTGTTGGAGGCCCCAACGATGGCGATGGACTTCGCCCGCCTGAGAATAGCGAGGCGTTCGGCGGCGTTCGGCCCCTTCCACGTGCGCGGAGCTTGACCGGCCGCGGCCCCGCTAGGAACCGCACACGCCGTCCCACCAACTCCGGGAAGTGAAATGTGATCGCTCATCGGTTTTCTCCTGTCGCCTGGGTGAGGGCCTGATCCAGATCCCACAAGATGTCCTCCGGATCCTCGATACCCACCGAGATGCGGATGAGGTCCGCGGATACGCCGCCCGCCTCAAGCTGTTCGGCGGTGAGCTGCTGGTGCGTCGTCGACGCCGGATGGAGCACAAGCGTGCGCGCGTCACCGATGTTGGCGAGGTGGCTGGCCAGCTGCAACGAATCGATGAACTTCTCGCCGGTGGCACGCGCGGCCTCAATGCGAGCATGGTCTGAATCAAACGTTCCCGAGGGGCGCACACCGAAGGCGAACACCGAACCAGGGCCGAGCGGCAGGTACTTCTGTGCGCGCTCCTGGTGCGGATGTCCGTCCAATCCGGCCCAGGTAACGAACGAGATACGCGGGTCGCTGGCGAGCCATTCGGCTACGATCCGAGCGTTGGCCACGTGCGCGTCGATGCGCTGGGGAAGCGTCTCGACACCTTGCAGTAGGTTAAACGCCGACTGCGGGCTGAGCGACGGGCCAATATCGCGCAACTGCTCGCTGCGCAGCTTGGTGAGGAATCCGTACTCGCCGAAGTTGTCCCACCAGCGGATGCCGCCATAGGATTCCACCGGTTCTGTCATCGTGGGGAAGTTTCCGTTGCCCCAGTTGAAGGTTCCGCTTTCGACGACGACGCCGCCCAGCGTGGTTCCGTGCCCGCCAATGAACTTGGTGGCCGAGTGGATGACGATGTCCGCGCCATGTTCGATGGGCCGCACCAGGTAAGGCGTGGCGAGCGTGGAGTCCACAACGAGGGGAATGCCAGCCTCGTGGGCGACGGCGGAGAGGCCGTCGAGGTCGGCAATCTCGCCACCGGGGTTGCCGATCACCTCAACGTAGAGAGCCTTGGTGTTAGCACGGATGGCCTTGCGGAACTCGGCGGGATCCGCACTCGGCACGAACGTGGTGTCCACGCCGAAGCGGCGCAGCGTCACGTCAAGCTGGGTGACGGTTCCGCCGTAAAGCTGGGCCGAGGCGACGATGTGGTCACCGTGCCCGGCGAGCGCCGCGAAGGTAATGAACTCGGCGGACATACCGCTGGCGGTGGCAACGGCGCCAATGCCGCCCTCCAGAGAGGCGATACGCTCTTCGAAGGCCGCAACCGTCGGATTACCGATGCGCGAGTAGATGTTGCCGTACTTCTGCAGCGCGAAGAGGTTGGCGGCATCCTTGGCGTTGTCAAAAACGAATGACGATGTTTGGTAGATGGGTACCGCCCGGGCGCCGGTGGCGGCGTCAGGGGTGCCTCCCGCGTGGAGAGCGCGGGTGCGGAACCCGAACTTGTGCTCGCTCATGTGGTCTCCTTTTCTTGGACCTGACGCACGGCTTCGCGCACGCCCTCAACGGCCCAGGGGTTCTGCAGACTGGTGGTATCGCCCAGTTCATCGCCCTCCCACAGCTGCGCAAGCAGCCGTCGGAGAATCTTGCCCGAGCGGGTTTTGGGGATCTCAGGAACTCGGACGATGATTTTGGGTTTGGCGATCGGCCCGATGTCGCGGGCAACTTGCACGCGTAGTTCGTTGTGGTCTGCGGCACCGGCGGCACCGTCTACGACGAATGCCGCGACCGCCTGCCCACTGACCGGGTCAGATACGCCCACCACCCCGGCTTCGCCAACGGCCGGGTGAGCCACGAGTGACGACTCGATTTCGATGGTGGAGAGGCGATGGCCAGCCACGTTGACGACGTCGTCGAGCCGTCCAAGAATCCAGATGTACCCGTCAGCGTCCATGGTGGCGCCGTCGCCGGCAACGTAGTAGCCGCCGTACTCGCCGCAGCCGGCGTAGCTGGCCCAGTAGGAATCGCGGTAGCGCTGCGGATCTCCCCAGATAGTGCGGGCCATGCCCGGCCAGGGGCGGCGCGCCACCAGGGTGCCGGAGGTGCCCGGTGCCACGGGGTCGCCCTGCTCGTCAACAACGGCCATGTCGATTCCGGGCAGTGCCACCGTGGCTGAACCGGGCTTGAGAGTAGTGACGCCGGGCAGCGGAACGACCATTGCCGCGCCGGTCTCCGACTGCCACCAGGTGTCCACCACGGGAGCCTGCTCGCGGCCGATGTTGCGATAGAACCACACCCACGCCTCGGGATTGATGGCCTCGCCCACCGTGCCGAGCAACCGAACCGAGGAGAGATCGTAGGTGCCGGGGACGTTGTCGCCGAACCATGTCATGAACGTGCGGATCAACGTGGGTGCCGTGTAATACACGGTGACCCCGTAGCGCTCGATGATCTCGAAGTGGCGTTCCAGGTGCGGGGTGTCCGGGGTGCCCTCGTAGATGACCTGCGTCAGGCCATTGGAGAGCGGCCCGTAGATCTCGTAGGTGTGGGCCGTGACCCAGGCGAGATCGGCGGTGCACCAGTGGACGTCGTCGGGCTTGGCATCGAAATGTGCCCAGTGCGCCCAACTGGTGTGGGTGAGGTAGCCGCCCGACGTGTGCACGAGGCCCTTGGGTTTGCCGGTAGTTCCGGAGGTGTAGATGATGAACAACGGGTGTTCGGCATCGAAGGCCTGCGGTTCATGGGTTTCGGGCTGGGTGTCGACGACGTCGTGCCACCACACGTCACGGCCCTCCGTCCACGGCACGTCATGGCCGGTGCGGCGCACCACGAGAACGTGGTCGAGGTGGGGAAGATCCGCCGCGGCGATGTCCGCCGCGGACTTGACCTCGACCTTGCGGCCGCGACGGTTCTGGCCGTCGGAGGTGACCAGTAGTTTCGCGCCGGTGTCTTCCAGGCGGAAGCGGACGGCGTCGGCGGAAAAACCTCCGAAGACGAGCGAGTGCACCGCGCCGATACGGGCGCAGGCGAGTGCGATGACAACCGTTTCGATGATGACGGGAAGATAGACGACGACGCGGTCGCCAGGCTCAATTCCGAGAGCGGTGAGACCATGCGCCGCCTGCGAGACGCGACGCTGGAGGTCGGCGTAGGTAACGGCAATGCGGTCACCCTGCTCGCCCTCGAAATAGAGCGCGACCTTGTCACCGCGGCCCGCTTTCACATGCCTGTCCACGCAGTTGACGGCCACGTTGAGCTTACCGCCCTCAAACCAGGTGGCCCGGGGAACGCTGAGTCCGTCGGGTCCGGGGACCGGAGGATCCCAGGTGTAGGCCGTGTGCCACGGTTCGGCCCATTCCAGACGCGCGGCGGCGCGCTCCCAGAAAGCGATGGGATCGGCATTGGCCTCGTCGTAGATTGTGGCGTCTACGTTGGCTTGCGCGGCGAACGCGACGGGAGCGGGGTATCGGCGCGTCTCGGTAAGACGAACTTCTTCGGCGATGGTCACATCCACCTCTTCAATACGGCCTTCTCGAAAATGACGAGAATGGCATTGGTGATGGTTCCGAGGAGAGCCAGGAGCACGATGGCCAGCAGGATGCGGTCCACACGGCCGGTCTGCTGCGAATCGTTGAGCATCCACCCCAGGCCCATGGAGGCGCCGAGTAGTTCGGCGGCCACCAGGAAGAGCCATGCCTGGGCGAGCGCGAGGCGCAGGCCCGAGACAACCGAAGGCACCACAGCGGGCAGTTGAATGGTACGGAACAATGACCAGCCGCGCAGGCCGAAGGTGCGGCCCGCTTCCACCAGGTGCGGGTCGACGTGGCGCAGCGCGTCAGCGACGGTGGTATAGACGGGGAAGAAAGCTCCGATAGCAATGAGCGTGATCTTTGATTCTTCGCCAACCTGGAGCCAGAGAATGAGCAACGGCACCCAGGCAAGCGATGGGACGGCACGCAGAGCTACAAGCATGGGTGCAAACAGGATGGCACCCACACGTGAGAGTCCGACGATCGCCGCGAACGCCAGGGCAATGAGCGATCCGGCGACGAAGCCAATAAAGACGCGCTGCAGCGAGATCGCTATGTGCAACCAGAGCTGGCCGCCGCGCACCATCTCTACGCCGGTTTCCACCACGGACCACGGGCTAGGCAGCCGGTAAGGCGGCACCATCCCGGTGGCGGTGACGAAGTGCCAGGCAGCGAGAATGACGAGCGGGACGATGAGCCCGCCAGCAATCTTCATCCAGGTGCGAGACCACAGCGGCACGCGCTGGTGTGGGGAGCGCGTACTGGACGGGGTGGCGACTGTTGCAGAGGTCGCCGTCGTCCCTGAAGGATCCGGTGTGGACTGAGCGCTGGTTGATGCGAGGGTGGGGGCTGTCATTCGGTGGCCTTGAGAGCGAAGGAATCGTAGATGATCGTATTGATCGCCTCATCAACCGTGTCCTGGCCACCCTTGACGTCACCCGACTCGGCGATGGTGGGAGCAATCTTCTTGAAGACGTCAATCTGTGCCTCGCCGGGCACGCCCGAGACGCCAAGATTCGTGCGCTCGTTGATCACGAGCTTGGCAACGTCGAGATCGATCGAGGCGGCGTCGGCGAGCAATTGTGCGGTCTCATCGGGATTCTCGAGCGCCCAGGTACGAGCCTTCTCGTAGCTGTCGACGACGACCTGTGCGACATCCGCGTGATTGTTGATGAAGTCCTCGGTGGCATTGAGGACACCGTAGGTATTGAAATCAACATTGCGGTAAATCAGCTTAGCTCCCGACTCCACCTCGGCCGCGGCCATAATGGGGTCGAGGCCAGCCCAGGCGTCGACGGAGCCTCCCTCGAGCAAGGCGCGTCCGTCGGCGTGCTGAACATTCTGCACCTCGACATCATTCAGGCTTAGGCCTGCTTCTTCGAGGGCCTGCTGGAGGAAGAAGTAGGGATCGGTGGCCTTGGTCGCGGCAATAGATTTGCCAGCGAGCTGCGAGACCTCGGTGATCTCGCTATCGGCAGGAACCACGAGGGCTGACCACTCGGGCTGCGAGTAAATGTCGATGATCTGGATGGGTGAACCGTTGGCGCGGGCGAAAAGCGCCGCCGAGCCGGCCGTGGAACCCACGTCAACCGAACCGGAACGCAGCAACTCGTTGGCCTTATTGCTGCCCGCAGACTGCACCCAGCTGACCTCGACGTCCTCACCGAGGGCCTCTTCGATGAGACCCTGATCCTTGACGACGAGGCTGAGTGGATTGTACGTGGCCCAGTCGATCGAGAGAGTACTGGTTGACCACTCGCTGTCGGCGGCAGCAGACGCGTCGTTACCGGACTCGCCCTGCACACAGCCGGACATGGTGAGTGCCATGAGACCGGCGACGGTGGCGGGAATGATACGGCGAGTGAAGGTGCTCATGCGTTCTCCTTGATCGTGAGCTTGTGGACGCCCAACCCTTCGAGCAGGCTGGTGCGAAGATCGGTAAAGGTACGGGCGCCTCGATCGCGAGGACGAGTACCGGGAACGGTGACAAGGCGGGCGATTGACCCTCCCGTGTGATGGGATTCCGCGGCGGGTTGAAGCGCCGGTTCGTGCGTACTAGCCGAGCCAAGTGCACCGATTCCGGACGACGAACCGAGGGCGATAACTTTGGCGCGCGGGCGTTCGGGGGTGGCCTGTGCAGCGTGCAGGTTGCGGAGCATGAGGACGCGATCCGCAAGGTAAAGTGCCTCTTCGACGTCGTGGGTCACCAGGATGACGGTGGTGGGCTGAGAACGGTGAATGTCCAGTAGGAGATCCTGCATCTTGAGCCGAGTGAGGGCATCGAGAGCTCCGAAGGGTTCATCGAGGAGAAGTACGCGTGGGCTGCGAGCGAGGGCGCGGGCGAGCGAGGCTCGCTGCGCCATGCCACCTGAGACTTCGCGAGGGCGCTGATCAGCGGCGTGGGTCAGGCCCACGAGGTCGAGAAGCTCAGCGACGCGTTCCTTCGCCTGGCGGCCGCGCACGCCGCGGGGCAGACCAAGCGCGACGTTCTGAGCAATGGGGCGCCACGGCAGGAGACGTGGTTCCTGAAAGGCGATGGCGGTGGAATCGTCGTGGGCACGGATGGTTTGGCCGTCCAGTGTGATGGAGCCTGCCGTTGGGGAGTCAAGGCCGCCAATGAGGCGGAGCAGTGTGGACTTTCCACACCCGGAGGGGCCGACGATGGCGATGATTTCACCCGGGGTAACGTCAAGGTTGAGGTCACGCAACACCGTGCGTGGGCCCTCTTTGGTAGGAAAGGTGCGTTCGACATCAGCAATGCGCACACGACCGGCCGGTGCGGCTGATGGACTCTCTACGCGTTCCGACATGGCCTCCCCAATCAGTGAGTGATAACTGCCGCCATCATTACCTACATGACAAGTGGGTAGTAGGGCGTATCACTTCGTGGACGGCTCGAGGTTGGGGCTGTCTCGTTGGTTGGTTTGCTGGTGTCGATATGTTCAAACTGACGTGAAACAAGGTTTTTGGGGAAATTGAGCCGTTTGTGGGGCGTGTGTGCAGGTGGTGGATGTGTTGTGAGGTGTGGATGGTGGCAAGGCGCTTGCCGCCACGACTAGCGAGGTGTTGTTCATGTCACAGTGTTGTCAAGGTGGGGTGCGGTGCTCCGAGTGGCCCGATTCTTTGCTACGGAATCAGCACATGCCTGTGCGTGACGTACAGGCCGAGTCTGATTTCGACGCTGACATTTAGTAGCCACCATGTCAGGCGACGTCACAACCTGTGGAATCGCGATATTCTCGAAGGTGCGCCGCCTGCGTTGGATTCCACGCGGAGCGTCGTGCCGTTTGCCAGTTCTCTCGCCAGAAAGGCCCCTCATGAAGACCATTTCGCTCGGTTCCAGCGGCCCGTCCGTCTCCAACATTGCGCTCGGAATGATGCGTATTACCGATAAGACCGACGACGAGATCCGCAGCCTATATGCCACTGCGCGCGAGGCTGGGATCGACGTGTTCGACCATGCCGCGATCTACGGCGGCCGTATGCACGGTTGTGAGGAGCGTTTCGCTACGGCTCTGAATCTCTCGTCGGCGGAGCGGGAGGAGATCGTCATTCAGACCAAGGCGGGCATTCTGGCTGGTCAGGGCTATGACTCTTCGTATGAGCACTTGGTGACCTCCGCCGAGGAATCACTCCGGGCTCTAGACACGGATTACATTGACGTTTTCCTTATCCACCGTCCGGATGCGCTTGTGGAGCCGGAAGAGGTGGCGCGGGCGTTCGACGATTTGGAGGCCGCGGGTAAGGTTCGTGCGTTTGGTGTTTCCAACCACACCGCGGGTCAGATTGAGCTTCTCAAGCAGTCCGTGCGCCAGCCGCTGGTGGTGAATCAGCTTCAGCTCTCCATCCCGGAGTCCCCGCTTGTTGCCCAGGGTATTGCCTCGAACGTAGCTGGCTCGAACGATTCGATTACGCGCGACGGCGGCGGACTGCTCGACTACTGCCGCTTGAACGGCATCACTGTCCAAGCGTGGTCGCCTTTCCAAGCCGGATTCTTCAAGGGGACCTTCCTCGGTTCCCCGGACTACCCCGAGCTGAACGAGGTTATTGCCCGACTGGGAGACAAGTATGGTGTGCCACCAACCGCCATTGCGACCGCGTGGATTACGCGTCACCCCGCCAATATCCAAGTGGTTCTTGGGACGACGACGCCGGAGCGTGTCGTGGGCTCCTGCCTCGGCTCGGATCTCCCACTCACCCGTGTGGAGTGGTACGAGTTGTTCCAGGCGGCTGGCCACGACGTGCCGTAGCTAGGATTCGTGGCGCGGTGCCATCCGCAGTATCTGTGTGCCGTGCCATAATCCGCACCACCACGTGGTGCTTTTTCGCGACAAGGAGACGGACCAACCCGTTTTAGACGCGCGTGGGATCGTGTGCGGGGCGTGAACAGTTTTCTTGACTGTTTGTTCCCACTTCTGCCGTGGCAAAAATGCTGCGCGGCTCCGATTCGTTAAGTCCAGCGAGGATCAACATCGCCCAGCCTGTTGCCGGAATGATGAGGATGGCTGCGGCGACGGCGAAGGCTGCATCGGGATTGCCACGTGGAACATCGATCCAGGTGAACAGAAGAATCGCTGCGAAGGTCACTAGTGAGTTGACGGTGAAGAGCTTTTGGCTACGGGTTTTACCTGTGGTTTTACTGTTCATAATTATCACTACCCCAGACGATAGTGACGTCAGGTGAATGGCGAGGGCTGAGAAGGAGAACAGATGCTGATGGCCAAGGTAACGCTCGGCCTTTGAATCACCCTGCCTCAGTCTCCGCTTCTCCTACCTCAGCTTCTGCTCCGTTTCGCTCTCGCTCGCGCCTTAGCTCGCTCTCGCCTAGGACCCGAGCCTGAGCGCCCGGCCCGTCAGCGACTCCTCGTTCGCCATCAACTTCCGTGGCGTCCCCTCAAATATCACGCGTCCGCCGTCCACTCCGGCTCGTGGGCCGATGTCAATGACGTGATCCGCCCGGGCGATAACGCGCAGGTTGTGTTCCACCACCACGAGCGTTGCCCCAGCGTCCACAAGGTCCTTGAACAAGGTGTTGATCCGGTCCACGTCGCTTGGGTGAAGTCCGGTGGTCGGCTCGTCCAGCACAATCCGTTCCACCGAAAAATCGGAGACCCCGCTCAGATGCTTGGCCAGTAACAATCGCTGCTTTTCGCCGCCG